>Ga0187893_10000934_pt1 | contig 73588 bp, 56 predicted proteins | sample MA1701074metaG_FD_139574 | JGI IMG/M metagenome (GOLD analysis project Ga0187893, IMG submission 139574) | White microbial mat communities from a basaltic lava cave in the Kipuka Kanohina Cave System on the Island of Hawaii, USA - MA170107-4 metaG ...
TACCTCAGGTCCGGCGGAGGATGCAGCGGCGTCTGATTAGGCTCAATGGCTTTTGCCCTTGGTGTCAGACAAAGTTCCAGCGCCTGAATAGTTCGTAGAAACTTAACCTAGTATTACTAGTTTCTGTCGCGAAACTCGGCAATAAGGTATCGCCATAGAGGGCAGAGGCATTTCATTTTCGAGCGGGTTCCTGCAAGAGTTTGTGAAGGATGTCGAGAACGATATTTCGCGGCACAAACGGTGCAGAAATGGATAGGTTGATGCGCAAGCGTAACACGCAGGCAAGTCTCGTTTCTGTTCCTGTGATTGCACTCAGACCAGCGGGTTAGCGGTGGGAATGTCGAAGTAGGGTGCGCTGCTCCCAAGCGCACATTGGATCTAAAGCTGGCAACCGTGCGCCGGATAGGCAGCGCACCTTACTTGGAGGAACCTTATGAAAACTCAGCGTGTCAGTCGCAGGCAATTCGTAAACAGGGCCACCGCAGCTGCTGCGGTCACTATCGCGACCTCGCGCACGCGTCCCGTGCTGGGAGCCAATGACCGTGTCGTGATGGGCATCATCGGCGCGGGAGGTATGGGGCGAGGGCACATGAATCGCGTGAAGAACCTGGGTGCGGAGTGGGGCGCCGTCTGCGACGTCTATGACGTCAATTTGCAGAAAGGCATGGACATTGCAGGAACTACCGCCAAGCCTTATACCGACTACCGGCGTTTGCTTGAGCGAAAGGACATCGATGCGGTTCTCATCGCCTCACCCGAGCACTGGCATCACAACCACTTGATCGATGCGGTGAAGGCCGGGAAAGACGCGTATTGTGAAAAACCGATGTCGTGGTCCATCGAGCAGGGCGCAAACATGGTGAAAGAGGTGCGAAAAACCGATCGCATCGTTCAGATCGGCATGCAGCGCCGCAGTTCGCCTCTGGTTCACGAGGCCAAAGCCATCATCGATGAAGGCGTCATTGGTGAAGTCAACATCGTGCGCGCGGAATGGTTCTGGAATATCAACTTGAACCGCGATCCTCAGCTTCCCGGGAAGGTAGACTGGGAAGCGTTTCAAGGCCCGGCACCCAAAAAGCCCTTCGACCCAATTCGCTTCAGACAATGGCGTTATTTCTGGGACTTTTCCGGTGGCAATATGACCGATCAGGGAACTCATCTCCTCGACGTTATCCAGTGGTGCAATGGCGTCACGCAACCCATCGCTGCTCAAACCTACGGCGCAGTCTACAAGCTCCAGCCTGCTGAGACGCCCGATACGTTTTGCGCCATCTTCGAATACCCGAAGTTCACTTGCACCTGGACACTGGCCTATATGAACACGTTCATGAAGGGGTGGGGCATCGTGTTTCAAGGTCAGAAGGGGACGCTGGAACTCTGCGAGGACGGCTACCGTGTTTTCGCCGAACCCTGGAGCGAGAAGGGTTACGACCGCTGGAAAACTCCGACGCCGATCCGTCAGAACATTGCCGGCGGGGCCACCGATACCACCCCTCACCTCAAAAACTTCCTGGATTGTCTCAAGAGTCGCAAGCAGCCGAATGCGCCTGTAGAAATTGGCCACCAGGCGGTGCGACCGTTGCATCTTGCCAACGTGGCTCATCACAAGCGCTGCCGGGCCGAGCTGGGTTCCGATGGGTTGTCCGTGAAAGTCAGTTGAGAATGGAAAGGATTTCGGGCATACAGTGGTCTTGAGATTCTCGATTTCATGAGCCCCAAACGGCCCCGGCGGAATACCCTCTCGCGACCGGCAATTGCTGACCCGGCTGCCTCGCGCGTCAAGCATTTGCCGGCATCTCTGGTCTCGTTTTTTCGGCCGATAGAGCCTCTGATGATTCAGTGGCTCACTCGGCTTGTGAACAGCGACACGCCTTCGGATCAGAAGCAACCCCTGGATCAGCTCGCCAATTGGTTTGCCGATCAGTTTCACCAATGCGGCGCGCAGACTGAGATTATCAAGAATCGAGACGCGGGCAACCACCTGCTGGCCCGTTGGAAGTGTGCGGGTCGCCGGAAGCCGGTTCTGATTCTGGGCCATCTCGATACGGTCTGGGGCTTGGAAGAGAGCCGGCGCAGGCCCGCCCGGATTGAGAAAGGCAAATTGTTTGGACCGGGTGCCGTTGACATGCGCGGCGGGCTGGCGCTTGTGCTTGCCCTGGCCAGATATCTTGCCGTGCATTCGGCATCGCTCGAACGGCCAGTGACGGTACTCCTGGATTCTGACGAAGAGGTTGGAAGTCTTACGTCTCGTGCTCTGATTGAAGGGGAAGCCCGAAAGAGCGATGTCGTGCTGGTAATGGAGCCCTGTCTCCCCGGCGGGGCACTCAAGACTTTTCGCAAGGGGGTGGGTCGTTTCACGATTACAGTTCGGGGAGTTGCGGCTCATGCGGGAGTTGATTACTCAAAAGGCGTCAGCGCCATTCGTGAGCTGGCGCATCAAGTCCTGTCTTTGTACAAGTTGAACGACCCGGCCAAAGGGACAACGATCAATGTGGGAGTGATTCGGGGTGGCTCACGCTCCAATGTGGTGGCCGATCAAGCGGAGATAGAAGTTGACCTTCGAGTTGCTTCTGTCGCCGAAGGTGAGCGAGTGAATGCGCTGGTGCACCGCTTGAAGCCCAAGACTCCCGGGGCCAGCGTGGAGATCTCGGGCGGAATCAATCGGCCGCCCTTGGAGAGGACAGCGAAGATCCTTGCGCTGTTTGATCGCGCGAAGGTGCTGGCCGCCGAGATCGGCATCGAGTTGGCGCAGGGCGAAACCGGCGGCGGCAGCGATGGTTCCTTCACGGCTGCGCTTGGAATTCCGACGCTCGACGGTTTGGGTCCAGATGGTGCAGGTCCACATGCACTGCACGAGCATGTTCTGCTTGACAGTTTGGTACCGCGGGCGGCGCTGTTGACACAGTTGGTACTGAAACTGTGATGAGGCATGATACCTGCCTCCTCGTCGTCTTACTCGTTCCCGTCTTCGACGAAAAGCCGAGGGCGACGACGAGGACGAGCACGAGGACGAAAAACCTTCGTCTGTCAGCAAGACTCCCATGAAACTTGATCAAATTGAACTTCGCGAAATCCAGATGCCGCTGGTGTCGTTCTTTGAAACCAGCTTTGGGCGTACGACGCAGCGGCGAATTCTTCTCATCCGAGTTTTCAGTGAGGGAGTGGTGGGTTTTGGTGAAGCCACTTCTCCGGAAGGCCCTTTCTACAATCACGAATCCACCGGCACGGCGTGGCATATCCTTCGCGACTTCGTCATCCCGCGTGTACTTCGAGCATCTCTCCAAGGGCCCGCCGACGCAGCTGCGCTTTTGAAGCCCATTCGCGGTCATGGCATGGCCAAAGCCGCCGTGGAGACTGCCCTGTGGGACTTGCACGCCCGTCAATCAGGCAAGCCTCTGCACCAACTCTTAGGCGGCACTCGGCGGAGCATTGACTGTGGCGTTTCGATTGGCATCCAGGACACCGTCGGAGAACTGCTCGGGAAAATCGAGAAAGAAGTCACCGCCGGCTATCAGCGCATCAAAATTAAGATCAAGCCGGGCTGGGACGTGGATGTTGTGCGGGAAGTTAGAAGCCGTTTCCCGTCGATTGTCTTGATGTGTGACGCCAATTCCGCCTATTCGTTGCGAGATGTTGACCTCTTCAAGCGGCTGGACGAGTTCAACCTGCTGATGATCGAGCAGCCGCTGGCGTGGAACGACATCATCGATCACATTCAACTGCAGAAAGCCATTCAAACTCCCATCTGTCTGGATGAATCGATTCTCGACGCCGAAGATGCCCGCAAGGCCTTGGATTCAAGCGCTTGCAGAATCATCAATATCAAGTTGGGCCGCGTGGCCGGACACACTGAGGCGAAAAGAGTGCATGATGTTTGCGCTGCTCATTCCGTTCCGGTGTGGTGCGGCGGCATGTTGGAAGCGGGCATCGGCCGGGCTCACAACATTGCGATGTCCACCCTGCAGAACTTCTGCTTGCCGGGCGATGTTTCAGCCAGCCAGCGTTACTTTCGGAGCGACATCATTGATCCCGAAGTCGAGGTTGACTCCCACGGCCGGATTCAGGTACTTGACGGCCCGGGCATCGGGTTTGAGCCGAGCATGAAACGCATCGAGGCTGTGACGGTCCGCTCAGAAGTGGTGCGATTGTAGTTCAGGCTGCGTCGTTGCATATCGACTCAAAACGACACTCGAAATGGAAAAACTCCTCATCACGGGCGTTAGCGGCTTTCTCGGCTGGAATCTGGCGCACCGCCTGAAAGACCAATACCGTATCTATGGAACCTGCCTGGATAATCCGGTGTCCATCCCGGGTGTCGAGGTCTTTGCTGTTGACCTCGCTGACTGGAGCAAGATCGAGCGGCTCTGTGAGAGCATTGATCCGGCTTTCATCGTTCATACCGCTGCCTATTCCAACCCGGACTACTGCGAACTGCATCACAAAGAGTCCCTCACTCTTAATACTTTCGCAACGCGCGAGCTGGCGAATGCAACGAATCGGCTGGGCAGCAAATTGATCTACACTTCCACCGACTTTGTTTTTGACGGAAGACGCGGCGAGTACAGCGAAGCAGATGACCCGGCGCCCATTAACTATTACGGCAAGACCAAATTTCTGGGTGAACTTGAGATCATGAATCACTGCAGCCACTATGTCACATTGAGAATTGGAACTCTTTACGGAAGGGGCAACGGCATTCGGCCAAATTTCTTCGAGACGATGGAAAAAGACCTGCTTGCGGAAAAGAAAATTTGTTGCGTCGTTGATCAGTATCGTACCTTTCTTTTTGTGGACGATGCGGTTCAAGCGATCAGCCAACTCATCGAACAAACAAATCTTAAAGGCTTGTTTCATCTGGGAGGACCGGAGAAGGCCAGCCGATCGCAGTTTGCTGAGAGGGTTTGCGCGACCCTGGGTGTCCCTTCCCATTTGATCGAAAAAATCCACCTTGCCGATTCCCCATCGCCCGCAGCTCGTCCCCCCGACTGTTCTCTCAACAGCAGCAAGATTGTGAAGTCATTGGACCTGAATCTCAGCTCCATCGAGCAGGCGTTGGACCATCTCTGTGTTGGCACTAGGAATCGGGCTCTCTGACTGTTTGTCGAGCGCACCGCTCACGCCCAACCTCTTCTCACCGCCCAATGCTGCAGCCCGGAAAGTAGAAACTCAGAATCTCTTTCATGCTCATGCCCTGCCTGCTCATCTCGATGGCGCCAGCTTGGCAGAGTCCGAAGTTGTGCCCCGAGCCCTGACCTCGGACTCTGACTGAGTTTGAGTGAACTTCAACTGAGTAGCGGTTGCTACGTATGATGTTCCACCCCAGCTTACGGCCCACACGCATGCGAATGGCTTGTTTCAATGAGTTCAATTCATCCTTCTCCTCAGGTTCAGCCAGGTTCGCGAGAGTTTCGGCTGGATCCTTACCCGATTCCTCCCGAAGGATGCGAACCAGCTCCTGCGTTTCAACGGTGGCTTCCCATTCAAACAGCGGATGTCCTGTGCAGAAACCACAGGATACAGGACGGAAAGGGTAGCTGGAACCTTCTTTGGGCCGATCCCTGTCAGCGAATCCTGCCAGCGTGCGCCCTCCGCAAACGGCGGTGTACAGAGGCTGAACGGGCTTGCCCAGGAACGTCAAAACGAGTCCCTGCGTGTCGGTTGCTGCCTGGCTGAATCGGTCAGACACGGCGTTGAAGTCAGTGAAGAACTGGCAATGTGTCGTGTCACAGAAATCATAGCCATCTCTCGGGTGTCGTCCTTTGGAGGTCCTTAGATACCCTCGCACCAGGACCGCTTGCGCCCTCAAGGCTTCGGTTTGCTGGACGTCTGCCATTTCCGATTGCAGAATCTGGTGTACGGCGGATTCCTCCTGGACTGTGATTCGAGGCTGCAACAGGTTGCGTCGCGCCTTCAGTTCCAGTCGGCCAAAAAAATCTCTCCGGATAAGGCCTGGCACACTCAGGGTGCAAACCGTCTCCTCAGTGCGCACGGCATCCGCACTGTGTGCAAGCAATAGCCGCCCATCGGATTCAAGAAAGTCGATCTTCAACTGCTCTCCCTGACTTTCGACCTGGAGTCGCTGGCCGCGAGCCAAGACTTGCCTCACATCGGCAGTACCCTTCCGCATCGTTATGATTGCATCCTGCCGTGTTGTGACGTCAATACGCTCGGGACGGAAGAGCCCAAAAACGGCGATGGTGACGTGAGGGCCGTTCTCTCTTGCAGCGAAAATAACAGGCAAGGATAGACAGATCAGCAACACGATTCCAAAGTTGCGTCGTTGCCGCCGCGCGATGTGAATTGAAAGACAAATCATTCACGCATTCTAACTCTGGCAGGGGCAAATGCTTCTGATTTTGAAGTCATCTCATGGTTAGCTCATACGCAGGGGGATTGGGTCCAAGAGAGGGCCGTGACCGTGGGCCAGCAGTCGATAGAAAGGCTGGTAGTGATCCCTCAGTTACGGGGGCAATCTTGACGGGTCTACAGGTACGGGAAAGTCATGATGAATGCGAAATGCACATTCATCATGGTTACCAATGCCGCGCGATTCTTCCCCGTAACTGAGGCATTACGACTGGTAAGCGTTTTTGCTTGAACAAACGACACGTCGCCGTTGAGAATGGCCCTGCAGCGTGCTTTGGCCAAAAGTCAAAGATGCCAAAGGCAAGGGTTAACGTTAGCGGGGCATTCCCGGGGGCAAGAGCCGTCAAGAATGCCGTTTCTTGGAGCGCATGTCTCGACATCGGGTGGCGTGGACAAAGCCCCTGGTAATGGCAAAGACTTGGGCTGCAAAGCCATTCAGGTCTTCACGCGAAACCAGATGCAGTGGCGTGCCCGAGCCTTGTGCCCACTGGAGATCGCCAACTTCCGCGAAGGGCTCAAGGAATGCGACATTCAGGTGGCCGTTTCGCATGATTCCTATCTCATCAATCTAGGCAGTCATGAACCGGCCACATTGCAGAAGTCGCTGGAGGCATTTGCGGACGAAATTGAACGCTGTGAACAACTCGGTATCCCTTATCTTGTGTTTCATCCTGGGTCCCACGTCGGCTCCGGCGAGGCAGCGGGATTGCAACGCATTATCGACAGCCTCGATGCGGTTTTGAGCTTGAAGCCAAGCAATAGTACCCAAATTTTGCTTGAGAACACGGCAGGTCAGGGCAGCAACCTGGGATATTGCTTCGAACATCTGGCCGAGATTCTGGGCAAAACTCAGCGCCCTAACCGGTTGGGGATCTGCCTCGACACCTGTCATCTGTTTGCAGCAGGTTACGATTTGCGGACGCGTTCTACTTACGAAGCGGTGTTCCGAGAATTTGATACCATCGTGGGACTCGACCGTGTGAAGGCGTTTCACCTGAACGACTCCAAGAAAGGCCTGGGTGGCCGCGTGGACAGGCATGAGAACATTGGCAAAGGCGAACTCGGACTGGAGCCGTTTCGATTCCTGTTGAATGACCCGCGGTTTGCTGCGCTCCCAATGCTGCTCGAAACTCCAGGGGGCGACGCAGCTTATCGTCAGGATCTGAAAACCCTGCGAAGCTTGAAACCATGAGATATCGACGCCTATTTCCATTGCTGGTGAGCTGTGCCCTGACGCTATCCTGCCAGAATTCCCAGCAGCCTTCCGTCGGGAGTGAGCCTCCCGTGCCCAGCTATCTCGAACTGCTGGAGCGCCTCGAAGTTGCAGGCAACCGGTACCGCCGGGCAACCGACCTGGTAAGGTACAGCAGCTCCAGCTTTGAACGGAGTTTGGCTGAGAGCCATCTGCAGTTCACGAAGGAAGTGCTTGAGAGCGAATTTGAACTTGCCGAGATTGAAGCGAAGACGCTCGCCTTGAGTCAGCCGGGTGCTTCTGAAAGCGACGCCTCGCCAAGTGCCGCCGAACAAGGCCAGTACGACAAAATTGCGGCAGAAGTGTGGCGCCTCTCGGCTGAAGTTGACGAAGCCAAAGAACGCTTGGCTGCCGCGCGACAGAATCTGAAGAAGGCTTCGACGGCTGAGGCTTTCCGAAAAGTCCAGCAAACCGTGGACCAGCTCCAAAAAGAGGTCGAGATTGCCGACAAGAAACTGGACCTCGCTGGTTCTAATCTCGATATCCAGGACTACAAGCGCAAGCGGTCAACCACCGGATCATCAGAAGCTTTGTCGTTTGGTGAGCGTCTGAAAATGATGAGGAACGAGATCCTTCCTGCATCGAGGCCAGTTGCTTCGGGCCAAGCCAAGAGTGCAGAGCTGGCGCCGCAAACGGCGGTGGCCGAGTCCCAAGGAGGCATCGTCGCCAGCGTACGGGACTATTTCGCGCGCAGGGAAAAGTTCAAGAGCCTGCGGCAAGCCCAGCAGGGAACGCAAGAGTTGGTGAATCGAGTCAAGGGAAGCCTGGAGCGGCGTCAGCGAGACCTGGAAGCGTTGCAAGCCAAGCATCTGGAACTCAACCGAAAGACTGAATCGGCCTACAGTCAGGCTTATCAACTGCTCCAGAAGGGCGGAGAAGCGGCTGGGGTTGCACGGATCCTGGAAGAAGCTGACCGGCAGATGTCAGATTCGGGACGTCTTGAGCAACAGAAAGAGCTTGCCGGCCGCGCCCTGAACGTGGTTCGCAGGCAAGCCGCTCTGGTGCGAGACGACAATGAGAAGCTAGCCAGTTGGACTGGCATTGCCACTGAAGAGAGCAACGATTCGCTCTTTCGCGTGGGCAACCGGGTCGGCATTGTGATGGCCCTCATTCTCGCAATCCTGGTTCTTTCTCACTACCTCAAGAAGCTGCCGTATAGGTTCACGCGCGAAGGTAAGAATCTGTATTACTTCCGCAAGCTCATCAGCTTCACATCGGGATTGCTTGTCGCCATCATCGTCGTACTGAATTTCATGGGGGACTTCGGCAGCCTCACCGCCGTGTTAGGTCTGGCTGGTGCCGGTCTTGCCATCGCGTTGCAGGATCCGATTGTCAGTCTGGTGGGCTGGTTCCTCATTGTTGGCCGGTTTGGGATCAGCGTCGGCGACCGGGTGGAGATCAATCAGGTGAAGGGCGACGTCATCGACATCGGCCTGCTGCGGATTGCCGTGCTTGAAGTGGGCAACTGGGTGGGGGCCGAGCAGTCCACTGGACGTGTCGTGTTTTTCCCCAACAGCTTCATTTTCAAGAGCCACTACTTCAACTACTCCACGGGGAATTCATTTATCTGGGATGAGATTCGCTTCACCGTGACCTATGAGAGCGACTGGAAAAGGGCGCGCGAGATCCTCGAAGAAGTGGCAACGAGGGCGTCACAGACCTTCATGGACGCAGCCAAAACCAGTCAGGCACAGTTGGAGCGCCAGTATCACATCAACCTGGGTACCTTGACGCCGTATGTTTATGTCTCCATTGCGAGCAACGGAGTCGATCTCGTTCTGCGCTACCTGACTGGCATCCGCAAGCGACGATCTACCCAAGACCAGATTTGTCAGGAAATCCTGCAGGCGTTTGGGAACGAGACAGGCATTGAACTCTCCGCTCCGGCTCGTCGGCCCGCGGCTGAAGCGAAGCCGGCGGTGACGGCCACCCCGGAGCCAGCTGGCGGCTGACGAGAGGATTTCCGACCGGATTACGACAGGTTTACAAGATTGACAGGATTGTTGATCCTGCGGATTGCATTAGCGGGATTGCTGTAAGGAAGGTCTGCACAAACCTTCACTCTTGTTGAGAACCCCAGGAAATGGCGACGCAGTTCGAGCACCGAGTCCCCTGTCAAATCATGTCAATCTTGTAAATCCTGTCGCAAGTCTTGTCGCAATGACTACTGAGATCTACTGTGTTCGTCATGGCCAATCCATTCACAACCAGCAACAGACCATCGCAGGACAATTGGACTCCGAGCTGACACCTGCCGGCATTGAGGATGCGCGCAGCGTTGCGGTGGCGATCGCGCGGCGCGATTTTGAGATCGTCTATTGCAGCGATCTATTGCGCGCTCGCCAGACAGCAGAAACGATCATGAACACGCTGCAGTTCAACTGTCCGGTCTGCTATTCACCACTGATCCGCGAGCTGGACTACGGTCGTTTTACGGAGAAGAAAGTGGCCGAGACCTTTCAGGTTCTCAACTACAAGCGTGTTCCCGACCAGCGGTATCCTGAAGGGGAAAGTTTCAACGACCTGCAGGCCAGGGTTCGAAGGTTTCTGGGCCAAATCCTGGAGGAGTCAGCAGGGAAACGCATTCTGGTTGCGGCTCACGCGGGATCCATCCGTCTGATGTCTATGCTGCTCGACCCAGCGCGCCAGCAGGAACATCTGGACCGCGCCTATGGCAATCGCTTCATTGGCAAAGCGGTCATCGACGGGGGCGATCAGCTTGTCTCATTTGAAGTGCTTCAGAATCCCGAGCAGGGAGGGTTCTAACTCGAGAGAAGCTCCCTCTCCTGTTTGTGGGGAGAGGGTGGCCAAGGGCCGGGTGAGGGGTTACCAGCCAACGGAGGCGTGCTGCTAGGCGATCCGAGGCCGCTCGCAGAAGGCCAATGTTATCTCGGCTGCTGCTGGCTTAGGCAATGCAGCGTGCCCAACCCCCAAACCAGATCGACGCTGTGAATGCCGATGACCGCTCTGTCTGGGAAGAGACGAGCGAGGATCGAGAGCGCCTCCCGGTCGTGAGGATCGTTGAAGGTCGGGACCAGCACGGCAGCATTCCCGATATAGAAGTTTGCGTAGCTCGCGGGCAACCGCTGTCGCCGGAACCAGAGTGGCCGCGGCATTGGTAACGGGACGATCTCCAGAGGCTTCCCATCCTGATCGGTCATGGACTTCAGCAGTTCCAGGTTCTTCCGCAGAGGCTGGTAGTTCGCGTCGTGCGTGTCGCTCTCCTGTGCGACTACCACGGTCGTCGGGTTAACAAAACGCGCCAAGTCGTCAACGTGACCGTGTGTGTCGTCGCCCGCGATGCCATTGTGTAGCCACAACACCTTGCGAATCCCAAGGTACTTGGCAAACACTCCCTCCATATCCTTGCGGCTGAGTTTTGGATTCCGCGCTTGAACGGGGCTGAGCAGACACTCCTCGGTGGTCATCAGCGTTCCTTTGCCGTTTACGTCGATGCTTCCACCCTCGAGCACCACTCGGTGCACTTTCATTTCTGCCTTCCAGTGAGGTTCCCATTGCTTCAGTGTGAGTGCCAGCGCAATCCTGGCAGGAATGGCATCGTCCCGTCTCCAGTTTGAGTACTTTGCCCAGCCGTTGAACTTCCAGTTGGTAATGGCAAATTCGGAACGTCCGGCTTTCTCACGCTTGATGAATATGGGGCCAAAATCTCGAGACCAGACGCGGTCGGTGGGGAATGGGAAGAAATCAATCTGGTTGAGGTCCACTCCAGCCCGCTTGAGCAGATTCTGGGCGCGGCTTCGCAGACGATCGCCTTGCACCAGGATGCAGACGCGCTCGCCGTGATGCAAATGACGGACAATCTCGGCATAGACCCACGCGATGGGCGTGAATTTCCCGGGCCAGTCTTCACGATTGTGCGGCCAGGCAATCCAGGTGGCGTGGTGCGGTTCCCATTCGGCCGGCATACGGAAACCGCTGGGAGCACTGAGAACTCGGGGCATGAAGAGAGGTGTCTCCAATCAAAGAGGGAAAATCAAACCGCCAAGACGCGAAGGACGCAAAGCGGAAACCACGGGGAACACGGGAGTCTCACTTTGCTGCTCGGCTATAGCAGGGGGTGCGGCGCCTTTTGCTCAATGGTTGTTTCCCTGAACGATTTCGATGGCACGTTCTAACACTTCCCTCTTGGGGCTCATAAGTTGGCCATAGTCGTTGCCAGGTGCATCCAAAAGCACATGCCACCCGCATTCTCGAAGAACACGATACAGTCTGCTTGCCTTTCACCTTTTCCATGTCGAGGTAGTCCGGCAGGATCTGAGTCAGTTGAACCGCTTTTATGGCCGGCCCCATCTCCGGCAACAGGTCAGTAAATACCTTTGTTTCCAAAATGAAATCAAGATGAACGACGCGGGAAACGAGGTTCAACGGCTGTTCTGGATTGACTAATGGTGCAAGGAACTCCTGCCAGGTGCAGTCCCCAACTGTGTGATTCCAACAAAGCACGTATTTCGTGTTGGGATACAGGAGTTGCATCAGCAGCTTGGATTCCGGAAATGATAACAGCGTCCAGTAAACCCCAAGGTCGATTTTCCTTAATTCGATTCGTCTCGAGAGTCATTTGGGAGTCTGCCCAACTTGTATTACAGCATCGTAATCTGCCAACTTGCCGAGAGCCAGCCGACAGACAAGCAATGACGAATGACCAAGCACGAATGACTAAAGAATGGTGACGCTCGAAGCCCGAAGAATTCGTAATTGAGCCACTCGGACTTCTTTCCTCATTTGGATTCAGTCATTCGTCATTTACCTTCGTCCGATCGATCAAACGGCTTACGATCTGCCCGTAACTGTCGATGCGGCGGTCGCGGAGGAAGGGCCAGTTGCGCCGGACGCTTTCCAAGTGAGCCAAATCGCATTCCACCACCAGGATCTCTTCCTCATGGCTGGACGCTTCACTGAGCACGACGCCGAAAGGGTCGCTTACGAAAGATCTGCCCCAAAACTCCAGGCCACCTTCAGGAGGGCCTTCGTGGCCCACGCGATTCACTGCGGCCACGTAGACTCCATTGGCAATGGCATGGGCACGTTGGATCGTTTGCCAGGCATCGTGTTGGGCGGTGCCATATTGGGCTTTCTCGGCCGGGTGCCAACCGATGGCAGTTGGGTAGAACAGCACCTTGGCGCCCTGCAGGGCGGTCAGCCTGGCTCCCTCGGGATACCACTGGTCCCAGCAAACCAGCACGCCAATGCGTCCGTAACGAGTATCGAAACATCGGTAGCCCTGATCGCCCGGCGTGAAGTAATACTTTTCGTAGTACAGGGGATCGTCCGGAATGTGCATCTTTCGATAAGTTCCCAACAGGGCCCCGTCGGCATCCAGGACGACGGCCGTGTTGTGATAGACGCCTGCATCCCTCCGCTCGAACAGCGAGCCCACAATCACAACCTCGTGCTGGCGGGCAGCCGCAGCCAAAGTATTTGTGCTTGGTCCCGGGATGGGCTCCGCCAGATCGAAGATCGTTGCGTCCTGCTTCTGGCAGAAGTACTGGGACCGGAACAATTCCTGCAGACAAATAATCTGAGCGCCACGCGCTGCCGCCTGGCCAATCAGCGTTAGCGCCTTTTGCAGGTTCTTCTCTACGGCGTTGCCGCAAGACATCTGGATGAGTCCCACGTTGAATTTCAGTGGAGTTGGCTTCATTGTGGCTGCCTTTCCAGGCCTTCATGCTGACGTGCCCAAGGACTTTTGCGGAAACGACTGCGTGTCTGACTCGTAAGCGGCACTCTATCTTAAGGGAAATTGCAACACTTCCAAGTCCAAAGTTTCTTGATGAGGTGACCGCTTCGAGATCTGCCCCAATGACAGATTCCCTCCGGCAGAACCCCTCAAGTCGTCGCAGGTCCTCGTCGCTCATTTCTTCGAGGACGAGCACGGGGACGACGAGGACGATTCTTGTGGACGTTCCGTGCAATCCTGTACCTAGTCAGAACAAGTCGGTTGTGCCCAATGGGATGGCGCGCTTATAATGCTCACGCTTGTTCGTTCTTCCGAGGAACTGATGCTCAGTCGTCGAACCTTTATCGCTTCGGTGTCGCTTTCGCCGTTGGTGGCTCACGCAGCCCAGAACAAACCTGTGACAGGAGCTCGCCCAGTCTCGCCACCGGCGAGCCGTCCTCGCGTGATTTCCAGCGACAACGGCATTCGCGCTGTTGAGAGAGCCATGCTGGTGCTGAAGTCTGGTGGCAACACGTTGGATGCTGTCGTTGAGGGCGTCACACTGGTTGAGGATGATCCCGAGGATCAGGGAGTCGGCCTGGGCGGCCTTCCCAACGCCGAAGGCGAGGTGGAGCTCGACGCCTCAGTCATGTACGGGCCAACGGGTGCTGCCGGCGCTGTCGGCGCGCTGAAGTCGATTCGCAATCCTGCCAAAGTTGCCCGGCTGGTGATGCAGCGCACGACGCGCGTGTTTCTGGTAGGCGAAGGCGCGTTGCAGTTTGCCCTGGCTCACGGGTTTCAAAGAGAGAATCTTCTTACCGAGAAATCGCGCCTGGCCTGGCTAAAGTGGAAAGAGGAGTTGAGCAGTTCCGACGACTGGGTGGCTCCTCCCGCCCAGAAGGCCGAAGGGAACAGGCCGCAGGGCACCATCAATTGCCTGGCTATCGACAGCACGGGGGATCTTTCCGGGGTGACCACAACCAGCGGGCTGGCGTTCAAGCCGCCCGGCCGCGTGGGCGATTCTCCCATCATCGGGGCAGGGCTCTACGTGGACAACGCCGTGGGCGCAGCAGGTTCCACCGGTAACGGTGAAGCCAACATTCGTGTCGTCGGCTCGCATACAGTGGTCGAGTTAATGCGGCAAGGAAAGGCGCCAGAGCAGGCCTGCCTCGAAACACTGAAGCGTGTCGTGGACCTCTTCAAGGGCAACCCACCGCAGTTGAATTTCTACGCGGTGAACAAGAAGGGTGAATCCGGAGCGGCCTCAATCTACAAAGGCGCAGGGTATTGCCTGCACGATGGCGCGCAGTCGTACCGGTTGGAAAGTGCCTGGCTGCTGGAGAAGAAGCCCGCGTGAGTCCAGTCTAATTTCGGGTGTTGCTATCGAAGAAGGAACCAGAGGACTTGTATGGAAAAGCGCAAGGTCATTATTCGCAAGGTGGACGGAGAGATCCTCAAGGGATATGCGGAACACTCCCTGGATCCTGTGAACGGCAAGGAAAGTAGTGTAACGATCACTTCTCTTACAGAAGAATTGATCACCATCCAGAAGTCGGAGATCAAAGCACTTTTCTTTGTGCGCAAGTTCTCAGGAAACAAAGAGTATTCCGAAGTGAAGTTTTTCGAGAGCCAGCCTCGCATCGACGGCCTGTGGGTGCGAGTCTATTTCTTTGACAATGAAGCCATCGAAGGCATTGTTGCCAATTCGATGAACTTCCTCATCGAAGATGGTTTCTATCTGAAACCCCCGGATCCTAATAGCAACAATCGTTTGATGTACGTTGTGAAGTCCGCACTCAGAGACTTTACTGTGTTGGGGGTACAGTACTCCAAAGGCAACATTGCGGATTACTACGAGAGGTTCATGAATTCCAAGAACCCGGAAGCCAAGCCCACCAGCTAGCTCAAAGATGCGAGCGTGTTCGGCGCGGCGTTGGCCGAATCGTTTTCGCAAGCATTCCCACCTCCTCCTGCATTTCGCCAGGAGGAAAAGCCACCAACTCCGGAGTGATCCTTCGCTAACTTGTGAAACACCGCGTCATCGACTACGAAGCTCTCGACAAAAAGCACCTCTGGCACCCTTTCACCCAGATGCGCGATTGGATGGATTCGCCACAGCTGGTGATCGAGCGCGGCCAGGGAGTCTATCTCTTTGATATCGAAGGCAACCGGTATTTGGATGGTGTCTCTTCGCTCTGGGCGAACATTCATGGGCACCGGCATCCGTCGATAGCACGGGCCATTCGGCAACAGTTGGCTAAGTTGGAGCACAGCACCTTTCTGGGACTGACCAACGTCCCTGCAGTCGAGCTGGCCAAAAAGCTGGTGGCGATTGCGCCGCGAAATCTGACCCGTGTCTTCTACTCCGACAATGGTTCAACAGCGGTTGAGATTGCACTCAAGATGTCGTTTCAGTTCTGGCGCCAAAAGGGCAAAGAGTTTGCGCGCAAGAAGAAGTTCATTTCGTTCATCAATGCCTATCACGGCGACACCATCGGTTCGGTCAGTCTGGGTGGCGTGGAGTTGTTTCACAAGACATTCAAGCCGCTGCTGTTCAAGTCGTACAAAGCGTTTTATCCCGATTGTTACCGCTGTCCATTCGGGAAGCAACCCACCTCTTGCGAGGTCTACTGTCTGAACGAGTTTGAAGCGACCCTGAAGAAACATAGCGGGGAAGTTTGCGCGGTGGTGGTTGAGCCGGGTGTTCAAGGGGCGGCTGGAATGTTGACGGCGCCGCGAGGATTCTTGAAGCGCATCGAAACGCTCTGCCGAAATTACAAGGTCCATTTGATTCTTGATGAAGTGGCCACCGCGTTTGGGCGCACCGGAACGATGTTTGCCTGCGAACAGGAGCAGGTGACACCCAATTTTCTGGCCTTGGCGAAAGGACTCAGTGGCGGCACCTTGCCCCTGGCAGCCACTTTGACAACCCGCGAAGTGTTCGAAGCGTTTCTGGGCGACTACGCCGCTTTCAAGACCTTCTTCCACGGCCATACCTACACGGGCAATCCCCTGGCTTGTGCGGCAGCGGCAGCCAGTCTTGATTTGTTCAAGTCGGAAAGAACCCTTCAAAAGCTGAAGCCTAAGATTGCCTATCTCAAACGGCGGCTGGCTGATTTCTGGCGGCTCCCGCATGTGGGCGACATTCGGCAAGCTGGCTTCATGGTGGGCATCGAACTTGTCAAAGACCGCGAGTCAAAGTCTCCTTATCCAGCAGGTGATCGCATCGGGCACGCCGTGGCAATGGAGGCCCGGCACCACGGCGTGCTCTTGCGTCCGTTGGGCAATGTCGTCGTGCTGATGCCGCCGCTCTCGATTTCGCGCTCGGAGTTGGAGCTGCTGCTTGATGTCACCTACAAGAGCATCGAAACGGCTACGAACCCATCGACGCCGCAGGACGCTTCGAGAAGGGCTTCTACTGTGTATAATGACCAGGCTACAGTTTCTACTCGCAGGCGGCGATTGAGTTCCCACTCGAAAAGGTGAACATGGCCCAGAGCAAACGATTCTTCGTCATTACGCAGGCAGTCGGGCTGATGCTAGCGGCTGCCATATTGTCCATTGCAGCGGATCGTCCGCCTCTCGTGGGCATTGCGCATATCGCATTTCAGGCGAGCGACCTCGCGAAGGCGCAGGCTTTCTATGGCGGTTTGCTCGGGTATGACGACGCCTTCCGTCTCTATAAGGAAGACGGCACGACCCGGCTCGTCTACTTCAAAGTCAACGACCGGCAGTACATCGAGATATTTCCCGGCCTGCCTCCGGATCAGGACGACCGCCTTTCTCACATCGCGTTCGAGACGACGAATCTTGAAGCATTGCGACTGTACCTGGCAGAAAAAAGGGTCCAGGTACCGGACAAGGTCAACAAGGGACAAGATGGGAACTTGAACTTCACGGTGAAAGATCCAGACGGACATCGCGTCGAATTCGTGCAATACCAGGCTGGTTCGATGCAGATGAAGGCGAAAGGCAGTTACCTGGGTCCAAGAAGACTGTCGAGCCGGATGCTGCATGTTGGCGTCACTGTGGCGGATGTGGCGGCTGCAGACCGTTTTTACAAGGAGATTCTCGGGTTCTCGGAAATCTGGCGTGGTGGCACAACCGACGATGTGACAAGCTGGATCAACATGAAAGTTCCGGACGGAACCGACTATGTTGAATACATGCTGGTGACGGAGAAGGTGGATCGGAAGCGGCTCGGAACGTTGCACCATGCTGCCCTTCTGGTTCCGGACATGCAGCAGGCTTTGGAGACCCTGCGGGAACGGCCGCTGGGCTGGGACCCGGCGTATGTCCAGGCGCCTCGGGTGGGCCGGAACAAACGGTGGCAGCTCAATCTGTACGATGCGGACGGCAGCCGAACAGAGCTAATGGAGCCGTTCACGATGCGGTGAACCAAGCAGGAAGAAAAAGCAAACCACAGAGACACAGAGACACAGAGACGCGGAGAGTGGGGCGGGCAGGGTAAGAGGATGAATGCCTTCTACAAGATTCTTTGGTGTTGGTCAAAGCAGCATTGTTTAGATTTGAATAGCCGGTCGGACGCGACCAGGGCTTGCGTAACTGGTCGCCGACCCTAGATTACACGTCTCCATCGAGGTCTATGACTAAATCTCCGTACCTCCGTGTCTCTGTGGTTTGCTTCTTTTTCCTCTGTATCGTGCAAACGATTGCCCTTTTTCCCTCCGAGCCGAACACCGAAAAACATCTGAGGAACTTGCGCCAGCTCACTTTCGGGGGTGAGAACGCAGAGGCCTATTTTTCGTTTGATGGCAAGAAACTCATCTTCCAGTCGACACGCGCCGACTGGCCCTGCGATCAGATTTACGCCATGAACATCGATGGGAGCTCCGTGCAACTGTTGAGCACGGGCAAGGGTCGCACAACGTGCGGTTACTTTTTGAAGGACGGAAAGCGCTTCCTCTATTCATCCACCCATTTGGGGAACGTGGAGTGTCCACCCAAGCCGGACTACTCGCGCGGCTATGTCTGGCCCATCGACAAGAATTTCGACATCTTTCTCTCGGATTTCAACGGCAAGCTGACACGTCTGACGGAAACGCCAGGCTACGATGCCGAGGCCACGGTGTCGCCCGACGGCAAAAAGATTGTCTTCACCTCGGTACGCGACGGCGATCTGGAGCTGTACTCAATGAATATTGATGGCACGGGCGTGCAGCGTCTGACGCATCGCGTCGGCTACGACGGCGGTGCCTTCTTCTCTCCCGATGGACGCAAGATAGTCTACCGCGGCTCCTATCCAGCCGATGAGAAAGCCAAATCCCGCTATCAGGCCCTGCTGGCCGAGCATTTGGTCGAACCACGGCAGTTGGATCTGTATGTCATGAACGCTGATGGCTCTAATCCAGTTCAGGTAACAAACAATCATGCGGCCAACTTTTGTCCGTTCTTTCATCCCGATGGGAAACGGATCATCTTTGCGTCAAATGTCAGCGATCCCAAGGGGCGGAACTTCGATCTCTACGTCGTCAACATCAACGGCACTGGGTTGGAACGAATCACCTTCAACGATACCTTTGATGGGTTCCCCATGTTTTCGTCTGACGGGAAACGCCTCGTATTCGCGTCGAACCGCAACGCCAGCAAGCCCGGAGAAACAAACGTATTCATTGCGGAGTGGGAGGAATGAATCCCCTCCCGGGAGGGTAGAGGCCGAAGGCCTCCGGGTGGGTGTTTTCACGAAGAACCCACCCCGTCACCGCGCGACCCCTCCCAAGAGGGGAGCTGTGAAAAGAATCGGAATTGGTTCCATTCGGTAAGAAGCGTGCGCAAGAGCGCCCGCTCTACCCAGGTGGAACGCGCGCTCCAAACGCGTTTTCGGCCGCGAGTTCAGAACTGTGAAGGCCGGGATCCCTCTGTTTCAATTTTTTCACAGCTCCAGGCGATTCGCTGACACCCATCGGGATCCAAAAGAGACCTTCTCTTCGAAGTATCGAATCATGCCACTTGCCACACCTAGGGTTCAGCAATCCCTTCGGCCCTTATCCCGAGAGTTCTATGCGCGCCCGACTCGAACGGTTGCACGCGAGCTGTTGGGCTGTAGGCTGGTAAGGCAGTTGAACGGGTTTCGCCTTTCGGGCGTCATCGTTGAAGCCGAAGCCTACATTGGAGAGAGCGATCTGGCGTGTCACGCCAAAGCGGGCAGAACCGAGAGGACGACTGTGATGTATGGCCTGGCAGGATTTGCATACGTCTACTTCACCTATGGAATGCACTGGATGCTGAATGTGGTGACGGAAGAGAAGGACTTTCCTGCGGCGGTTCTTTTGCGAGCCATTGAGCCTTGCGAGGGAATCGAAGAGATGCGCCGGTTGCGCGGTGGAAAGGATCTGAGGTTACTAGGCAAAGGCCCAGCCTGCCTCACGCAAGCAATGGGAATCACTCGCGCCCAGAACGGCCTCGACCTGTGTATGCGCGACTCAGGCCTGTGGATTGAACCGGGAGAGGCAATTGCGATGCGTCATATTGCTATCTCGCCTAGGATTGGCCTCGGAAAAACTCCAGAACCCTGGCTATCCAAACCTTGGCGTTTTTCGGTGGCGGGCAGCCCATTTGTGTCGAAGTAATGCTTACAACTAGGAACTAACTCCCAAAAAAGTCCCTCTTAGGAGGGGTGGCGGCCGAAGGCAGCCGGGGTGGGTCGGTTCGTTACTTTCCCGACTTCAAAACCCACCCCACGGTCTGACGGCACTCTCCCCTCCGAGGAGGGATTCCACTGCGATTCTCTAACTTACATCACACCGCCCCCAGTTGTGTCGCAACTCCACTGAAATAAAGCACCGATCAACTCTTTCGAGTGCTGACTGGCCAGTTCGTAGGCTTCTTGCATCCGCGCGCTGGGCAGCCGGTGTGTGATCAGGCTGTCCAAACGTAGCGTCTGTGAAGCCATCAAGTCCAGGATGTACTCAAGATTCCGGCGTAGATTGAACCTTAGCTCCGCCGGCGGGCAATCGGTTCTGGGCGCAAACCCGGCTCCAATCAACGTGAGTTGCTTCGCATAGAACCAGCTTGGATCAAGGGGATTGAAGTGAGGGTGAGGCTGCGCACGACCGGGGAATCCCAGAATGCTTACGCGCCCATTGCGCCGCGCGATGTTCATTGAAAGCCGAAAAGCGTCCCAGGCATTGGCCGTGAGCACGACGATATCCGCTCCGGTTTCGCCAAAACAGCCCTGCAGCTTGGTCTGAAGTGCCGGGTCGTCCGCCAGGAAGGCCACATGAGCTCCCACCTGAACGGCTGCGCCGGCGCGGTTGGAGGAGTTGGCAATGGCCGCCACTTTGGCTCCCATGGCTCGGGCCAGTCCCGCTGTGCAGAGGCCAATGATTCCCAGACCGACGATGGCAACATTCTCACCTGGCAAGTAGTTTGCCTGCCGCAAGGCTGCCAGTCCCAGATGTGTCAAATACGCCAGCGACGCTTGTTCTGAAGAGACGGATTGCGGGACAGTGACCAGGATATCGCTCTGGCTTGCTACGTAGGCGGACAGGTGCGGCTGAGTAGAAAAGACTCGTTGGCCGACCTTTGGTTGCAAGGCGGCAGTGCCGACACGGCGAACCAACGCAACGTTGGAGTAGCCGATCCTACGGGGATAGTTGGGTGCCCCAGGAACGTAAGTCGTGTCCCCCAGGTAGTTGCCCAGGTCCGTTCCGGTTGAAAGCGCGGAAACGATGGTTTCGGCGTAAATCTGATCGGGCTGCAGATTCTCGCAATCGAGCGGACTGTCCTCCATGCGAAGATCCCGGGCTCCGTAGAGCATGGCTCGTTTCATGCGTTGCTCCTGAAAAATCCCCTCCGTCGTAGGGGTGGCTGCCAAGGGCAGCCGGGGTGGGTTTTCCGGTCGAACGACAACCCACCCCCACGTCTCGCGGCGCCTGCCCTCCCAAGAGGGGATTCACTGCCATCGTTAACTCATACCACATCGCGCGGTCGCGGAACACCGACGTGGGATTTGCTCAGAGGAGAGAGAAGGCAAAATTACATGTTGGTTCTAGGATTCCTGCAGCGCAGAGTTGGCGTCGGTTTCCTTCGCGATCACTAGCGCCGAACCAGCGAGATTCGCACTTCTCTCGAGATCTCTCCGCAGGAACAGGAAATAGCCTGATAACAGCAGAAGCCCGGCAACGAGAACAATGCCTGCTGTGCCTGCAAAGATTCCGCCCAATCCGAAGTCTTGTTTGAGATAGCCAGCGATGAAGATTCCGATGCCGCCCGCCAGGCAGTTGGTGGTGTTCATCAGCCCTACCGCGGTGGACCAGCTGGTCTTGGGCAGCAGATCGCAAAGCAGTGGGTTTGCGTTCGCTCCGCCCACGGCACGCAGCAGAGAGTAGCCGAAGATCGCCCCCACGATGACCCCATAGCTGCTCGTAACAACGAATGCTAAAAGCAGCGGAGCCGCAGCCAGATAGCAAAGGCTGTGAAACAGCATGCGCCGCTGAACTGCTTTTCGCGCCGCGCGATCGGAAAGATAGCCTCCGGCTAGAATGCCAATCATGGCGCCAGCCTGCACAGGGAATGTCCCGGCGAAACCGGCGCCGCTCAAATTCATTTTGAAGGCCTCGCTGAAATACAAAGGCAGCCAATTGGCAAAGATCCATGTGCCGATGGCCAGAAGCATGGCTTCAAGCAGCAAAACCCAGTAGGACGCAGTTTTCACCAGGTTCGAGAAACTGCGGCCGAATGGTGGCACCGCTGGTTTCTCGGACGCATGCTCTGTTCTCAGGTCAGTCGGCAATCCGAATACTGTGAGCTTGCAGAGCAACCCGACAATCAGACCGACTCCACCCAGCAGCAACAGCGCGGGACGCCATCCGTAAGAGTCTCCCAGGTAGCCTGCCACCGTCCCACCAAAGACCACGCCGGCGTAGAATCCGGCCAAGTGTAGAGACATGGCCATGGCGCGGGTGCCGGTTGCGTGGTGTTCTGCGATCAGCGCCAGGGAAGCAGGAATGTAGAGCGACTCCGCAACACCCAGCAGCACGCGCATCGCGAGCAGTTGCTCGCTGGTGTTGACGAATGCAGTCATGGCTGTGACGACACTCCATGCCACAACGCTCCAGGTCACCAGCGCACTTCGAGAAAAACGATCACCCAGGTAACCGGCCAGCGGCGAGAACAACGCGTAGCTCCACAGAAAGAAAGAACCAATCGCAGCCAGCGCCAGGTCGGACATGCCGAGATCCTTGCGCAGGAGCGGAAAGACGGCCGTGAGAGCACCGCGATCGGCATAGTTCAAGGAGGCGGCCAGAAAAAGAATGGCGACCAGAATCCATTTGTAGCGAGGTGAATCCGCTCGAATCATCTTCTACTTTCCAAAAGACGATCACTCGCTCGGCAGATCGGGAAAGAAAGTGCATCACGTCCCGGAGCGATGCCCCTACTTCAAAGCCAAGCCTCCAAACTCCTTGGCGGCATTCTGAAAACCGCGCACCAGAAACACGTGGTCGGCGCCGCAGGTCACCATCCGCGCTCCGCGGTCGAGGGCCTTTTGTGCGGCTTCGGGAGAGCCCGAAGTTGTGCCCCACCACTTGCCCGCTTTGACGACCGCGGCAGCGACGCGATCGATGGCGCGTTGCACCGTGGAGTGGTCAAACTGAAAGGGAACGCCATAGCTGATCGTCAAGTCAGCGGGTCCCACGAAGAGGAGGTCAACACCGTCAACTGCGGCAATCTCTTCGACGCACTCAACCGCCTCGCGGTCTTCAATCTGCAGCGCGAGAAATGTCTCTTCGTTGCCATTTCGCATGTGAGCAATGGGATCGGCAAGCATGTAATCCGCGTCCACTCCCGCGCCGTCAAAGCCGCGCCGGCCGATCGGAGGAAAGCGGCACCATTCCACCCACTGCCGGGCTTCTTCCACGCTTCGAACATGCGGCACCATCAGGCCATTGGCTCCAAACTCCAGACAGCGCATTGGAGTCGAGTAGCCCGTCTTCAGCACGCGCACCATGAGGTCCATGCCTGTGGCGCGGCAAGCCAGAGACATAGGGTCGATCACTTCATAACCGAAGGAACGGTGCTCCATGTCCAGCCAGATGACGTCGAAGCCAAATCCACCGATCGCTTCCGTAAGCCACGGTTCTGTGACTCGACCGATTCCTGCGACCCGAACGAAACCACCCGAACGTAGTTTTTGCAGTACCCTGCTCTTGATCATGAGCTGATTTCCTTTCCAGAGTTTGCCAGGTCAATTGAGGGATGATTTGTCTTCACCACCAAAGTCTTCACCCGCTGCAGCTCCCGACCCGGCTTGGGAGCAAGAATCCAATCCTAAGTTGCGTTCAACTTCTTGAAGCCGCCCCAGGAATCAATGTCCCAAGTGGCGGTCCATCCACTCCCAACCCATTCTGTAAAAGTCACCCGAAGACGTATGAGGCAACTTCGGATACACAACAATCGATTTGATTCCTGGAAGCCGATCAAAAACGGATCGGATCGTTTCCGGTGGACAGATCGCATCCTGCCCTCCGGCGCTGAGAAGTACCGGAGCGCGAAGTCCTTCCGCCAGATTTACGGGGTCAAAGTAATCCAGAGTTCTCAGAGTTCGCGGGTTGAGGGCTCCATGCCGCTCCAGGAGCGTCTTCACCAAGGCGCCAGGAACAAAAGCCGCGCGACGCATATCACAGAGAAAGGGCACATGAGCCACGACGGCCTTGATCCTCGAATCAAGCGCGGCCACAGCCAAAACGATTCCGCCACCTTGACTGGTTCCCATGGCTCCCACTCCCGATGGGTCAATATCAGTTCTAGATAGCAGGTAATCAACGCCGCGCATCACGTCCAGGTAAGCACCCTGATAGTAGTAACCCTCGGGCTGATGCACTTGCCAGGTCAGCTTGTCAGGTCCATCAATCTTCCAGAGATCCGCCGACTCTCCCTGTGACCGCGGGTAGACCTGTAACACAGCATACCCGCGCTGGCAGTCGTCCAGCATCACTCCCTGCTGGCTTCCGCCATAACCGGGTGCCGTAATGATACAAGGGAGCTTGCGCTCCGGCGCTTCCCCCCGAATTGGAATTCCAAGATAGGCACGAATCCGGATATCGCCAAGGCTGCGATAGGTGATGCGAAACTTCTGGTAGGGTAGCGCCTCCTTCACCGGTTCGATCTCTGCTCCCAACGGTTCCTGTGCCGCCCGTTGAAGAGTAGCCCGCCAGAAGCTCTCGATTTCTTTCCGACTGGCCGGAAGATCCTTTTGAAGAGCCTCCTGCTGCGACACGAGCCTCTGTGAAACCGGCAGCAGATGCAGCACTGCGCAGGGTCTCAGAAGCATGGGTCCTGCGAGCAACGTTCTTCGGGACAATTCCATTGACGGGCTGGCGCCTCCAATCGACAATAGCGGGCGTTCGTCAGGGTTCAGTTGTTGTATCCCAAACCATTTCGGTCCCTTCAAACCAAGATCCCATGCCAACTCGATTTCCACAAATCTTGCTGGGTGCAGCTCTGCTGCCGTGGAGAGAAGACTTTACTCTCGGCGAGGTCCAGTTCCGCGAGCACATCCGCAACATTGTTCGCCACGGGTTTCAGCACATCTATCTGATGGGAACGGCAGGCGAAGGATATGCCCTGACTGACCGGCAGTTCCAGCAGGTGGTCCAGATTTTTTGGGACGAAATGCAACAACCGGGTTTGCACCCCATGGTGGGCGTTATCTCGCTGTCGATGGGGCAGATTCTTGAGCGGATCGGCTGGGCGCACGATGTGGGAATTCGCCGCTTTCAAATTTCTCTTCCAAGCTGGGGAGCCCTGACAGACAGAGAAATGATGGACTTCTTTGAAAGTGTCTGTGGATCCTTTCCTGACAGCCAGTTTTTGCATTACAACCTTCCCCGCACTAAACGCGTCGTTACAGGTCGGGAGTACCGGCGCATTGCCGATGTGGTCCCGAATTTGGCGGCGACCAAGAACTCTACAAGTGATTTCGCTCGGGTCGCAGACTTGATGACGCACGCACCCGATTTGCAGCATGTATTCGTTGAGAATGCTTTTGCCATGGGCTGTCTATTTGGTGAATGCTCCCTGCTGCCCAGTTACGGACTCTTATTCCCGAAGCTGGCGCACCGTCATTTTGAAACGGGCCGCGCACGCGGAATGGCCGAGCTCATGGAGTTGCACAAAGAGGTTGGTGAGATCGTGCCAAAGCTGTTCGGCCACATTCCGGAACCCCACATTGATGGAGCCTATGACAAGCTTTTCGCCTGGCTACGGAATCAGGACTTTCCATTGCGCCTCCTTCCCCCCTATCAGGGCTTCAATGCGACCGAAGCGGCGATCGCCAGCGAGGCTCTCCTGAAGCATTTTCCTGGATGGGAATAGAACGCTTACTCTCCCCGTAGCTGCGAAACGCTAAGCTCATTCAACAAACATCGCCCCGAAAGCCAGCGCTCTACATTCTGCACAAAAATGTCCCAGATGCGATCGAGAAAGCGCGGACTTTGCGCCGAACCGGAAATGTGCGGCGTCAAAATCACATTCGGAAAACGCCACAACGGATGGTTCGGCTGCAGCGGGTAGGCGTAGTGAGTATCGAGCGCAGCCCCGGCAATCCAACCTTCCTGGAGCGCTTTGAGCAATGCCTGCTCCTGAACCAGCGGTCCACGGGCCGGGTTCAACAAGAAAGCCGTTCGAGGCAACGCCCGCAATTCTTTTTCACCAACGATTCCCTCGTTGCCCTTGGTCAGCGGCATGGCCAGAACCAGGAAGTCCAGCCCTGATAGAAACTCAATCTCCTGCCCAGCCTCAAAGATCTTGTCGGGCAGAACGCCCTCTGGATCGCCCGTGCCATCCACGCGATAAGTGTCGCGCCGAGGGTTCACACCCCCGCGCGTCATGACGTGAATCTGCAGCCCCAGGGCCTTGGCCAGGCGTGCGGTTTCACGGCCAATACCTCCGTAGCCCCAAATCCCCAGGACCGAGCCGCGAATCTCTTTCTGAAATACGGCTGAACGATCCCAAACCCCAGATTCCTGGTTGCGGATCATCCCACGCAGATTGCGAGCGAGATTCACCATCATTGCAATATTCCATTCAGCAATAGGAACATCGAAGTTACCCAAGCCATTGCAAGCTCGTATGCCTTTGCTTTCAAGCCGCAGATGGACCAGCTGACCATATCCGGCTGAAGCAATCTGAATGAACTCCAAAGTCCGCATGACCTCGACGTTGCGAGGTGGAAACGTGCAGAACAGGAAGTGCACCGATTCAATCAACTGGCGCGGAAGGTCGCGCACTTCTTCCTTCGGTTCGATAGTCTCGACGCTGACTCCCGGCAGCGATCGCAACCGGCCCATCGCTTCGGAGTGCACCGGCATGTCGATCAAGATATTCTTCATGATCTTCGGGCTTCGCCGCCCTGGGAGCGCGGGCGTCTCGCCCGCTCTGGAGGTACCGGAGGCTGCTCCAATGACCTGCACTCACGATTGGGGGATGCCCGCGCTCTCCGGCGCTCAGTCCCCGTTCTTAGTTCCGCAACACCTTGCCAGGAACACTATTGAACTCTCCGGTACCAGAGACGAACGGGTACCGCTCCTTTGTGGATTCTGTCAGAACGATCCCCAGTCCGGGACGCTGTGGCGGCAACACCCGGCCCTCTTTCATGACGAAGGAACCATCGATGATCTCGCTGTGCAGTGGCCCATAGTCGGGTGCCACTTCCAGAATCAGCGTGTTGGCGCAGGCGAATCCACCATGCACGTTTTGCATTAGCGATCCACCCGCTCCCCAGGCATGGGTGGCGATCTGCCGCTTGCGATCCTCAAGCATCGCGGCCACCAGCATGAACTCGCCGAGTCCTCCTGTAAACGAAGCATCCGGCTGGCCAATGTCGAAACAGTCGTGTTCCACGAAGACTCGCCACTCGTAGCTGGCCGTCAGACACTCTCCGCCGGCCACTGGCACGGAAGTGCTCCGACACAACTCTGCGTAGCCCCAAGGGTCGGTGTAACGCAAAGGCTCTTCGAAGAAAACCAGATCGTAGGGTTCCACTGCTTTCAACACGGCAAGCGCAGTCTGCAGATCCCAAGTCTGGACAGGACTGTTGCCCATGTGGCCGTCGAGCATGACCTTCATTTCTCTGCCGGCATGCGAACGGATGAACTCCAGCTTGTCCACTTCGAACTCTGCGATGGCCGGAGGCGACGAGGGCATGACAAAGCCCGTCTCCACCGAATAGCTTCCCGTTGCCACCTTCAGCGCTCGAAATCCAAGGGATTGATAGTGATCGATCTTGGCTGCAAGCCGGTCCTTTGGATAGTTGCTTGGACCACCTGTCGCGTAACAAGGCAGGCTCCGATGCTTGAGACCGCCCAACAATTTGTAGACTGGAACCCCTTCCGCTTTGCCTTTCAGGTCCCAAAGTGATGCTTCGATGCCGTTCAACACTGCAGCCCCAAGGCCCACCCGACCCCAGAAGTTGCCGCAGTGGTACATCCGGCTCCACAGTGTTGGGATGGCGTCAATTCCCTGCCCAAGCAGGATGGGCTTGTAGAAATCAACAATCGGTGGAACCACCTCCGGGCAGAAGTACCCTGCGTAGGTTTCTCCCAGGCCGGTTAGTCCCGCATCCGTATGGATCTCGACAAACGCCGCACTTCGAAGCTTCCGGGCTTGTCGCAGAAAAGGATCCAGCGTGCTGGGACCCGTCAGCAGGACTGTTTTGACGTCGACAATCTTCATCGTGTTCCAGGTTCGTTCGCTGGGTTGGTCTGACTAAACCTTCTTCACTCCCAATTCAATGCTGACAATGTGTATAGAGTTTTGCTCGCGTTCCTCAGTCGTGCTCCGTTTCTGGTTGTTGTTGAAGACCACGAGGGTGTTCCACCCCTCCTTGATCTCAGACGCTGGGAACCGAAAGTTGAGCGCCTGATGCTCGGCAACGTGATGCGTGTACGGACCGGTGGGGAATACCAGCTCATCCGACCGCTGCGCCTGGAAGTTCGGCCAGCCGCCATTGAAGCTGACACCGAGATCAGGAGCAACCGCCTTCCTTTCAAATACCACCTGCACAGCGAGCTGCAGATTGGCGTTCGCAGGTTCCTCGCACATGGACAGGCTGAACTCCCGGCGCCAGTTGGGTTCGAGAATCACGGGAACCTGGTAAGGTAGTTCCCATAACTGCGAGGTTCGCCCGATCGTCGTGGACAACGCGTAATGTTTAGGTTTGCCGCGGAGTAACGCAAGATCCTCTATCTGCCGCAAGGCTCCGTAGTCGCCCCGAAGTCCCGGAATCTTCACTTGGTCGGTACAGAAGAAGTTAAACGTCTCAATGCCATCCACTCCCATCGCCAGCTTACCAGCAGCATTGCCCCGCAACAGTTCCGCGCTGGCAGACAGATAGCGGATGCCGAGGTTCGAATACGACGGCGCGGGTGTGCCAGGTTCAAGGGTTAGATTAGGGGCCCTGCCGCTCACCCAGTTGGGTGCATCTTCCACGCAGCCGTAGATCGCAACGTCGTTTCCCAGTTCCGCACGAATCCGGTCGTAGGGCATGTCCCATGAGGTTTGCCAAAAGTTGCTGAAGACGACGAAGTCGATTGTTCCACGTCGAGCCAGCTCAGGAACATCTATTCCGATGCTCCGCAGATAACCCAGACTGCCAGGGACGCGAAGCCCGAGAGGAACCGGCTTGCCGATCTTCCTGCTGCGGGCCTCAGCCAATGCGCGAACCTCGCCAAACCAGTCTGTCAAAGTCTCAGTGATCTTCCGCGATGCTCCTGGCTCACAACAGTGCGGGTTGCGAAGCCAGTCGAGTTCGACACCATCGAAGTCGTAATCCTCGAGCGGCTCGCGAATCACGGAGAGCATGAAGTCGCGAACTTCCTTGTGCGCGTAGTCCAACGCTTGCCAGTAAGCCTGCGCACCGTCGCGTGGATTGATGCGTTTGCCGCTCAATCGGTATTTGGGGTTTTTGAACAGGGGGCAATTGAAGTGGCTTCCGTCAGGATTCTCAGCGCCGTGCATGTCGTTCATGCGGACGGAAACCCAGGGACTGATGCCGCGCCGCCGGCACGCCTTTGAAGTTTCGGCCAGCCAATCTACGCCTGACTCCACCAGGTCGAGATACAAATTGAAGAACGCGACCTGATTATCCAGATAGGCATCCATCTTGTCTGGCGGCGTCTTGACAGCGACAGCGTGGCCACGAAAGAAATCCCGGTCACCGCGCTTGTAGCCATCGATCACGGTGGGAAGTTTTTTGCTGGGATACCACACAGTTTGAGCATTCGGGTTGATCAGGAAGGTGTCGACTCCGTTGTCGGCCAGGCGATCAACAAAGCGATGAATGGCTGTCGCCGAATAGGCGCCTCCCTCGGGCTGCCACATTTCCGGATTGTAAAAATAGGTGCAGGAATCACCATTGAAAAGGTTGCGATGCTTGGCAAGCTGGCGGCGGGAAGCGCGGCTCTTACTGTTAGCAAGTGCAGGGCTTTTGCCATTGGATAAGAGCAATCCAGAGAGGCCAACAATCTTGAGCCAATCGCGCCTGGGGACGCTTTGCGGTGGCATGATCCTCGCGCTCCTTGCCGACAGGTGGATCCTAGATAAGGTCTTGCCAATTTCGCGGGTCAACGATTGGATCGTCTCCAAACGAAAGAGCCTGCAACTGCGGCATGAACTCATCTGGCAGCACGCCCTGGCTCGCGTCTGCCAGGTTCGCTTCCAATTCTGCGACCGTCTTCACTCCAATCAGTACGGAGGACACCGCGCCGAGGGATAAACTGAAGCGCAGCGCCGCTTCAGCCAGGCTACTGACCTCATGACCTAGCAGGTTCAGAGCCTGAAGAGCTCTCGGCTTCAGAGGTGCGAGACGTTCTGGAATGGAATGAACCTGCTGTGTGAGAACGCCACGAAGGTATGCTGAACGCACCACCACGCCGACATTCTGGGCGGCGGCCGACGGGAACCCTTCACGGTTCATTTTCTGGTCGAGCAGGTTGAAGGGTGCCTGGAGTACTCGGAACAGAGGTTGCTTCAAGACTGCCAGAGGAACCTCAACACCGTAACAACTCGCTCCGACGAAACGGACCTTGCCTTGTTGCTTGGCCGCTTCAAGACATGCCAGAACGCCGGGACTCTGCAAGTGCTCCAAAGAGGTGTTGTGAATCAGCAGCAGATCAAGTGCCTCGAGTCTCAAAGCACGGAGGCTGGCTTCGATGGATCCAAATATCTCTTCGCGGAGTTCAGAATCCGTTTTCTGGTGGGCCTCTTTGGAAAGCAGCACCTTGCTCGAGATATAGGGCGGAAAACTCATTCCCTCGAAGGCTTGTCCGATGATGTCCTCACTGTTGCCGTAGACGCGAGCCGTGTCGATGAGATTGATGCCATGATCCAGGGCGGTGTGAAGGAGTCGAATGGATTCTTGGGTATCAGGCTTTCCGTACTGGGCATTGCCTCTGAAACCGTAGTCCAAACCAATCTCCGCTGTTCCAAGAGAGATTTCTGAGACCTTCAATCCTGTGTCCCCGAGTGAACGATAGCGCATTGATGACTTTCTCCAATTGAAGCTGCCAGGTTGTCGATGGCAGGTCAGCTCATGAAAACTTTGAAATGGGCCGCATCCTCGTTAGCGTGCAGCCTTCAGCCGGATTGCCAGTTCATCCATTGAGAGCCTGCCGGTTACCTCACCCGAGAACTTCAAAAATGAGAAGCCGTAGCTGTTGCAACTTCGCAGGACCTCATCGAGACTCGCAGGACGGGAAGGTGTCCTGGACCAGGTACGGTGCCAGAGAGCTTCCCGGTTTTTGAGTCGAAACCGCAGCGGTTTTCCCCACGTATCCTGGCTGATTCTCAGCGGCTGTGACAGGTAATGCCAGCGTGTGCCGATTTCCTGATCCAGCGCCCAAAAGTAGCATTGGGCACCTTTCAAATCGAGATGGTCACCACGCAAGTAGACAGAAACTTCGGCTTCCCTCAGGTCGAGGGCAGGCTCATTGACCCAGCTTCGATAAGTAATGAACGCGAGAATCGAATTCGGCGATTCGGGCGTATCGATTCTCCATTGAGAATCATCGGCCCAGACGTAGCCCGTGTTGCGGACGCCTCCGGACTTCTCCCAATGCAACGGGTAAAAGACATTGCCGCCACCGGCAACTCCGCCGTTGTAGTCGTAGGCTTGCCAGCCTTCACGATCGGCGTTAAACGAATCGAGCTGGAGCGAACCGGCCCCGGCCCTGATGACTACACAGCAGACCAGCAGGCAAGCAAATGCCATTCCTGGTTTCAAATGCATGTTTTGGGTCCTTCCAAGAACCCTGCATGACGACGATGCGGCACGGTATTAGCGTCGTTCATTGCTTGTCTTCGACTTCTGGGACAACCGCTGGAAGTGCTGCAATGCCTCGGCAGCATTCTGATCCCGGCCCAGACCCAGATACGCCCTGCTAAGAATATAGTAAGGCTGCGCGACGTTTGGCTGCAGGTTGGTCCCTTGGAGAAGCGATTCTACGGCTTCGGCATAACGCTTTTGTTTCAGGTAAGCCTGACCCAGCTCCACATGAGCCTCCGCATAGTCAGGTTTCAATTCCACGGTGCGTTCCAGTTCCTTGATGGCGGCCTGCTGATCTTCAGCCTGACCTAGCAGATCGCCCAGGTGGTAATGGGTCAACGGATTCTCCGGAGCCAAGCCGGCGGCGCGCCGAAGCGCTTCGACGGCCAGTACGTTTTCGCCCAATTCTTTGTAGGCAAATCCGAGAGAAAACTGCGCGCGCGCCAGTTGTGGCGACAACTTCACAGCTTTCTTGAAACACTGCAAAGCGTTCGGCAAATCCTGATTCCGCAGGTAAGCTTCCCCCAGCCACAGATGAGCCAAGGGCTGGGTTGGAGATCGTTGAGCCTGCTGTTGAAACACCGGAATGACCGAAGGCAAGGCCTTGTGCTCGAATGCCTGCAGACCTAACAGCTCCCACGCATCCTCGCTGTTGGCATCGTGCGTGACTGCTGCACGCAACGCTTCTACGGAACGCGCGTCCTTGAGTTCTGCGTACGCTTTGCCTAGATAGAAATAGGCGCGTGCATCTGGTTTCAAACGGATTGCTTCGTCGAAAGATGCTGCAGCCTCAGCGGGTTTCTGCAACTGCAGGTAGGTGCTGCCCAACCCAAATGCCAGGGCAAAACTCGGCTCAAGCTGCTGTCGGGCGGCTTCCAGCTGCTTCAAAGCTTCGGGCGCCCTCTCGTTTTCGATCAGCAGCAGGCCAAGATGCAATCGTAGTTGCGGATCCTTCTCGGCCAGGAGTGCGACCTGGGCAACGGTTTGTTCGGCCTCGGCCATTTTCTGGAGCCTGTAGTACGTGTCGGCAAGCGACAGCAGAGTTGCCCCGTCCTGGGTTGGTGCCGGGTCGGTCTTCGTGGCTTTCAGTTGCTCGAACTTCTTTAGCGCAGCCGTCGCTTTGGCTCGCTCGCCAAGCCTTTGGTGAGCCAACCCCAGTTGATAGTAGGCCTCGAGATGTTGTGGATTGAGGTCTGTGGCTTTCGTCAGGCCAGCGACCGCTTGCGACATCTGTCCAGAGGCGGCAGCCAGCTTCCCGAGCTGGTAATGCGCATCCGCCAAGTCCGGTTCGAGTGACAAAGCCTGCCGGAATTCCGCCGCAGCTTCATCGGACCGTTGCAGCTTCAGCAGGGTGAGGCCCTGCTTGTAGTGAGCCAGTCCGTTTGCCGGCTCCAACTGTATCACTCGGGCAAAAGCGCTCCTGGCCTTCTCCAACTGCCCCTCGCTTGCATACAACTCACCAAGTGCAAGGGATACCTCTGGCGCGCTGGGTTCCAGTTTGAGGGCCTTCTGAAGACTCCGCTCCGCCTCGATGGATTTTCCCAGCCCCTGCCAGCTCATTCCAACACCCAAAGCAATTTTCCCGCTTCGAGGGAACTTCGACTCGCTCTTCTTGAGCAGGTCGAGGGCTTCCTGATGGTTGCCGTTCTTGTTAAGAGCGAAGCCGAGGTCGTAGGCATACTCGGGATTCTCTGGATCCAAGGCCACAGCCTTCCGCAAGTTCTCGAGTGTCCTCTGAGCATCGTTCAGTTGCAAATAGTTGGCGCCAAGCAGCGCGTAGTAGTCGGCCGTACGAGCTTGCGGTGAATTCAGGGATTGCAGCAACTGAATGCTTTTCTGAAACTGCTTCGTCCGGGAATAGGCGAGCGCCAGGTCAAAACTCAGATTAGGGTCCCGAGGATTGAGCGCACGAGCCTTCTCAAGATGCTCAACCCCCTCAACAGTGCGGCCAGTCTGGAAGTAGAGCAGACCTAGCTGGTGAAGTGCGGGCGACTGTTTCGGGTCCTGTTGAAGGATCTTCAGAAACTCCTGTTCAGCGGCGGCAAAATTCTGATTCTGCAGATAAGTTGCTGCGCGCTGGTAACTCTGGCTAAACGCTGCTGGATTTTGAGCTGACGCTGTTTGCAAGGCAGAGAATTCGACCAGAACCAAGAGGATGGCGAAACGCAAAAGAGTGGCTGATGAACCAAGGATTGACACGTTGCTTACGATCGAACCGAAGTCTGTCGCCGCGGCGGAGCCTAAACGCTCTGTTTGTCAATTTTTGCTTGGGTAGGGACGCGGTGCTCCGCGTCCGGCTCGGATCCCTGCGGACGCGCGGCAGCGCATCCCTACCGCTGATTTCCTTTGCTGTCCTCACAGTTGAGGATTGTCGTCACAGCTGTGCAAACAATGCCTCACCATAACGCCTTGCAGGATACTTTAGGGCCGCATCAGATCTCCAGAATAGTTCCAGCAATATGACGAATACCATTCTTCTGGTTGAAGTAGTACGTCACTAGAACACGACCATCTTTCATGAGTGTTGCCCACGGGTAGCCCAAATCGCCCGTGCCCCCATCCTCGCGCAGCACAATCTCAGGCGCCGTCGTAGCATTGGTGCACTCTGCATCCAGTACCCGCGCCCGGATGCCAAACGGTTGGTGGCGATATCCGTAAACCAACAGCACCCTGTGATCGGGAAGGCGCAGGGCGTGATGCGGATGACCCTGGAAACCAACGTCCAGCCACGGATGAAAGCTTTTTCCGCCATCCGTGGAACGGGCGATGACCGTGTGGTCGTTGAACTTGGCGGTGCGGATGAACGCGACGAGATCGCCTTTGGGCGTCTCGTAAATTGAAGTTTCGTTAAAGAAAACGTTGGGGTCCTGTGCGACGGGGCAGGAATATTTCCAGGTGTTCCCAGAGTCAGCCGAAATCATCAGATGCACTGACGTGAGCTGTGGCTGGTGCTGTTCCATCTCCGCGACAACCCAGAATAGCCGTCCATCCCGGCCCTGGCAAAGGGCTCCCCGGTTATAGGCCGGTAAAGGCTTGCTGAACAGGCCAACGTTCTGGCTCCCCGGCATCGGCGGTGGAAGATTCGGCCCCTGCCAGGAGCGACCGCTATCCTTGGAAATCAGATGGTACCCGCCAAGGAAAACAAAGTTGCCGTGCTTGGGCGTGGCTGTCATCTTTGCCGCAGCCTCGGGTTTCAGAAGTGCCCATCCGTAGCTGGTACAGATGATGCTTCCGTCCTTCAGCTGAACCATGCAGGGATCCTGTGAACCGCCGTGGGGATGCGCGAAGATCAACTCGGGTTCCGTCGTCCAGGTGCGTGCATTGTCTCTGGATCGCACCAGCACGAGATAGCTGTTGGGATCGGTGTGACTGTTGCTTTCTTCACCGAGCGCCCTGCGATCGGGCGCACGGCGGAAAGCCACCAGCAACTCGCCGTCAGGCCGGCAAACGACGGACGGAAAGGCGCAGTAGAACAGGTCGTCCTGATAAATGATCAAGTCTTTGATTTTCGAGGGCTGCTTACTGCTGGCTGCTGGGTGCGCTTTGCTGCGGAGGACTGGAACAACAGCAATCGCTGCAGTGGCGGCGGCGCTTCGCAGAAATTCGCGGCGGTTTGACAATGGAAATCTCCTACGATTGGCAGCCGGAAACGTTCTCACTCCCGTTCTCGGCCACGCTCGATGACATTATTCCCCCGGAAGGTGTGAAACAATTCAACGGTAGGGACGCGCTGCTGCGCGTCCGCGACGGGAAACCCAAGACGGACGCGGAGCACCGCGTCCCTATCCGATCAGATTTGCGCGCCAGTCGAAATCATTCACAGCTTCCTTAAAAAGGGGTTGGCGCGTCGCGCCTAGGGGTTGTCCGTTCGGTTTTCGGGAACGAGTAAAAACAACCCCTTGAAGGCTTTGCTTCTTTCCCCCTTTGCTAGTGGGATTTCTGCGGTATTCCTACCAGTAGAACTTCAGACCAAACTGCATTTCTCTCGGCCCGACCGCAGTGCCAGTAACTCGGCCGAAGTTCGGATTGTCTACAGTTGAGACCGGTTGACCGAAGCTGGCGTGGTTGAAGGCGTTGAACATTTCCCAGCGGAACTGAATCCGGTAGCGCTCACCCCATTCGATATTCTTCAACACAGCCATATCCCAGGTGTTGATCCCGTTGCCTTCCAGCACATTGACTGCTGCCGATCCGAAGCGGTTGGGAGCGAAGGGCGTCGTTTTTCGAGGGTAGTTGAAGGCATTGATATTGAACATTGGGGAATTCACGCCGTTGCTGTCCAGGTACGGGTCCGAGTTCAGATCAGCCCGGCAGATCCCGAACGGCGAGGCATTGCAATTTGCCGCAGCCACCAGCGCCTCCAGATAAAGTCCGGTTCGGGATGTGTGAATTCCGGAAACAGACCATCCACCCAAAATCTTGTCGGCAATCGGATTCATGTTGCTGCCCAATGTCTTGCCCCGGCCCCAGGGCAGTTCATAAACCCAGTTGAAGACAAATCGCTGCCGAAGGTCGTCGGCAGCAGAACCCTTTTCCGGTCTGAGATTTGCCGAGTCTTGAACTTGAGTGACGTTGCCGTTAGCCCGCCGCCCCCCGTTTATCGTCAGCGCTTTGGAGTAAGTATAGGAGCCTTTGAAAGACAAGCCCCCGCTGAACCTTCTTTCCGCAGACAGCAACAGAGCATGGTAATTGGCGGCAGCTCCGTTGCTGAATCCGGCGATGCGGTCCCATTTGGGAAAAGGAAGGCGTGCAGGGAGGTTAGCCGATGATGCTGTGGAGTAGTTGTAGTCAAACAGATTTTCAACATGCGTGGATCTAGAGCCCAGATATTGCGCTTCAACTGAGAAGTCCTTTCCCAACTCCTGCCCAAAGCTGAAACTCCATTGCTGCGTGTAGCCTTCGAGCCACTGATTCTCAAAACCCGTCAGTACTCCGAGCCGAACGGTCTGGAAGGTTTCGGCCGGAGTCTTTCCTATGTCGCCACCATAGTTGAGAGTAGGCGTGGTGGTATCTGAAATGAACCCAGCCCAGAGTTGCGCGGGTGGGCCGGTGACGGAATTCTGGGAGATATTGTTCAGCTGCGCGGAGGAGTAGTAGATGCCGTAACCGCCCCGAATGACCGTCCGATTGTTGTCGAATGGGCGGAACGCAAAACCGAACCGCGGGGCGAAGTTGTTCTTGTCGGGTAGATACTGCGTTTCACGATCCAGGAAACCAAAGAACAGATCAGGCCGGATCTGTTCAAAGAATGCTTTCGCATTCGTGTTCTGCTTTGGATACAGCAATCCTCCTGCACCATTTCCCAATTTGGGATCGAAAATCGGGGTCAACCCTGAGAGCTCCCGCGGGATCTCGTTAAACTCATAGCGCAGCCCAACATTCAGGGTGAGTTTTGAGTTCACTTTCCAATCATCCAAGATGTAATACGCCATTTGTGTCCGCCGGAAGCGGGCGGTGTCGTTCGGCTTTAGAGCCATGCTGGAGACAGAGGGAATGCCGAGGAGAAAATCTCCGAAGCCATCTCGCGTGAACTGGCCGTTAAACGTGTAGGAGTGGTTTTGTCGCGTCGCGAAAAACGCATCGGAGCGCACTCGCCGGATGTCGGCTCCGGCCTTGATGGAATGCGTCCCTCGAGTCCAGGTAATGCCGTCATACCACTGGAACGAATTGACTGTCAGAAACCAGGGGTTGCCTTCACCAATTCCGGTGATAGCCGTTGTCCCCAAGCCGATTCCTTCGGGAAACCCGGCGTTGAACGGATCGCGCGCAGCAAAGGGAATACCAAGGTCCGCAGCGATGGGATTTCCAGTGTTCTGTCCCTGCTGACGGTTTACGGTCCGTCCGTAACTGAAACGGGCTTCGTTCAACAAATTGGGTCTGAGTGTGCTCGTGAGCCCGAGAACGATATTCTGGAATCGTTGAGGAATAATCTGGGCGCCCACTCGCGTGAACGTACCAGGCGTGTAGATCTCTCGATCCTGAAGCGCGTAGCGCGACATGAAATCGTGTTTGCCTGACAAGCGATGGTCCACGCGGACCAGAAAGGAATCGCCATCGTCTTTGCTGGACAGATTGGCGACATAGTTCTGGATTGTCCCTGATGGGTTATTGGGGGCGTCATAGTACTTTGCCAAACCTGTGGAGATCGGATCGATGCGATTTGCAGGGATGATGTTGTTCGGGAAAGGCAGCCTGGTGACGGGATCCATGATCGTCTTGCCCAGGCCCGAGAGGTCGCCGGCCTGCTCTGCGGGCGTGGGAACGCGCGCCCCGCGGAAGAGACCGCGACGTTCACGGGTGCCATCGTAGTTCCCAAAGAAGAACGTACGATCCTTCTTGATGGGACCGCCACCAGCCACGCCAAATTGATTCCGCCGGAGCGCGGCCTTCCTCGTCGTCGGCGTCAGGAAGAAGTTGCGCGCATCGAGCTTATCGTTGCGGATGAACTCCCAGAGAGTTCCGTGGAAGTCGTTAGTCCCCGATTTCGTGACCACGTTGATGACTGCGCCGCCGCCGGAACCGTATTCCGCGGAGTACTGGCCAATCTGAATCTTGAATTCCTGAACAGCATCCACCGAAGGTGCCACGTTGAACGTGTTGAAAAACCCTTCCTTGTTGTCGGCTCCGTCCAACTGGTAGTTGTTCTCCGTAGTCGGCATCCCTGCGGCCGAGGGTGCGAAGCCCTTTCTGAGAAAGCCCCCCTTGGCCGTACTGCCGCCCGCCTCGTTGATCCCCTGCGAAAGCAAGGCGAGCTCCATGAAGTTCCGGCCGTTGAGCGGCAGTTCAACGACCTTCTTCTGATCGACGACGCTGCCGATGGTCGGGCTTTCAGTGTCAATCACGGGAGCAGTGCCCACGACATCCAATGTCTGAGTGACTTCTCCCACTTGCAGTTCGACATCGACGCGAGCTTGCTGAGCCACCTGAAGAACGATTCCGGAAATCACCGAAGTCTTAAAGCCTTGCAGTTCGGCTTGCAGTTTGTATTGTCCCGGCACGAGCGAAGGCAATCGGTAGTTGCCCTGTGCATCCGTGACGGTCTCGTGCGTCAGGTTGGTGCCGCTGTTCGTTGCCACCACTTTGGCGCCGGCAATGACCGCGCCGCTGGAGTCTTTGACAGTGCCGGTCAGGGTTGCGTTGACCACTTGGGCCTGCAACGGAGGCACGATGAATATGGAAAGAAGAAGCATGAGAACCGAGCAGCGTCCCTTCTGCAATGGATTCGCAATAGAACGATACATGTATTTCATGTGGCCTCCATTCACTTTGACGATTCAAATTCCATCCGTGGGTTATGAGGTTCCATTCAGATCTGACGGGGATCTGGGGTTCATGAGATTGTTGCGAGCAGGCCGCTTGCAGGCGGCTTCCGTTTCGTAGACGGGGTCTTTTCGACTTCACAATTACCTGAAGCGCAATGCATAGAGATCAGCATCCTTCATCACTACGCGTAGTCGGACCGTTTGGTTAGCGAGCCGGCTGACGTCATCGCCTTGCTTCCAAGACACGACCCGTTCGATTTGGTTGCCAATGACTTCAATGGATTCTTCCAGCGTGTATCCCGGAATCGGCTTTCGGTCTTGATCTTGAATTTCGAAACGAAGGCCACCGGGTGCCGACGTCGCGAAGTTGATGACGAGATTCTTCCCGGCAAACCTGAAGGGCTTGGTGACGAGCTCGCCCCCGTGATACGGAGCACTCACAGAAGCGAATCCGTCGGTGCGCAGCGTATATCGCCGCAGGTGATGCGAGGGCTGCCCGTAGCGGTGCTGCACATAGAGCGACATCTCGGTTGATGCCGTTGGAACAACATTAAGAGCCGGATAGTTTGTGCGGGAAGTCCAGTTCTCGGGACCGATTCCGGGCCGAATGAAAGCTTCCAGGAAAGTCCGGTCGTAACCATCCCCCCCACGGCTGGTTAGAAGCACGTTGTCAGAACAGTCCTTAAAGTAACCAGGATCAACGTTAATGGCTTTAGCCTGTTCGTCTGTCAACACCTGACGGCCCGGCATGAAGCGCGCTGCGATTCCTAGGTAAATATGAGGTGCACGGAAGTAGGGATGAGTCTGGTTCGTGTAAAGGTGCTCGGGCGGAGCGTCGCCGAAACTCATATCAACCGGCTCGCTCCAATTCAGAAAGTCTTGCGAAGTCGTTCGAGTGATCCAGCGAACACCTTTGCCGTCGATGGTTTTGAACGTCCTGAAGTAGCAGACGTACTGCCGCTCGGCCTCAGACCAGAACGAAACGTTCTGCGAATCGAAGTATCCCCGCGTGATCACTGCTCGCTCGCGTAGCTTCTTCCAGTGGAGTCCATCGACCGAAACGAACGCCACCAGTCCCGACTGCTTTGTTCCGCCCAACGCCTTGAAACGCTCCGCAGCAGGCACTCCTGGTCGTGCGTCCAGCATCGGGCTGAAGTTGTGTGTGAACGGTGCGGATTGCGCCAGGACTGCGTTATTCTTTCGATAGCCCATCAATTCGTAGAGGCCGAGCTCCGGCTTCCTCCACTGGATTCCGTCCGCGGATTCCGCATAACAGGTTGCTTCGTTTTCGTTCCCATCCTTGCCGGCAACGGGAAGGCAGCGGTAGAAGAGACGATAGGTTGGCCCATCCTTGATGACCGTGACGTAACCGCTGAACGCTCCTTCCCAAGGTCGATCGAACCTCAGGACAACGCCTGCATCGACAGGATGATTGAGCCGAAGCTGTGCCCCTTGGAGCCGGTCGATCAGCGTCCCATCGACAAACAGCTCCAGTCGCGATCCGATGTCTAGTGCGCGCGTCACTTCGCCGTTTCCCATCAACGACCCCGAAACAGCCAAGAGCAGCAGTAGAGAGAGCACTTTGCAGCCGTTCAACGGCTCCCTGTTTGTTTGGTAGATCTTGCTCATCGTTCAGGTATCTTGTTCAGTGAGCCTGAACTACAGGCACCAGTCAAAGCTGAAAAAAATCACGTCGCAGATCTCGATAGACCGGATCTCCCATGACATGCAGGATCATGAACTTCCGTGCTTCCTGGGGATTCCCCCCAAGAATTGACTGCGCCACCAACTGGTGGCCCTGGATGTTTTGAGTTCTTTCCCAGACGGGAATCGTCTTCAGGACGTCTTCCAGACCCGCCTGCGGCTTGAACATGTGAAGCGTGCTGAGCGACAAACTCAGCACCGACAGGTGGTGAAGCTGCCGGGACAAAAGCTCGTTTCCCGCCGCGGTCCAGACCGAGCCGTGAAACTCCAACTCCAGATCGATCCAATCTGCAAACGTTCTGGGCTTGTACGACTTCATCTTGCGCGACGCTTGGCTAATCTTGGCCCTAGAAGAAGCATCGAGGTTTTCCGCGGCCAGAAACGCCGCTAGTGCCTCGAGCGAGGTGCGCATCAAGACTAGTTTTCGTGCTTCCTGTGCGCCAATGTTGAAGACCGAACGCCCCCGGTAAGGGTCAGTGACAACGATGCCTTCGCCTTGCAGGATATGGAAGGCTTCCCGAACCACACTGTTGCTGACGCCGTAGCTCTTCGACAACTCGACTTCGCGGAGCTTCTGGCCCAACTGATACTCGCCATTGAGGACCGCGGCACGAATGGAATCCGCTACCCGTTTCGAAAGCGACTCACGTTGCAAAGCCTTGGGTGCCACTTCAGCCAACGTATTCAAGAGGGCCTCTCACGTTTACATTCGGCTCAAAAAATGGATAATAGATTCCGCTTTCAGGATTCTGCAGAATGCTGAGAAACTAATGCAAGCTTTTTTTTCGGTCAAGCGTTTTCTGCAAGCTGACCGAGGTGTCGCACGAGGTTTGAGTGTTCGCTGGAAGCTCATTGGAAGAGGATCTTCGGAAAAGCGTCCTTTCGTGGCGCGACGTTGCCCATTCGAAGGAGTCGCTTGCCTTCGCAGAAGGGTCTCGCCCGGCTCGACCTAGAACCTGCTTGACGGCTCAGGTTTCCTGCGTACAATGGCACGCGCAATGCGCAAGCTTGAATTGATCATTCGTGGCGGTCACGTCATCGATCCGGCCAATCACGTGGATGCGGTGCTGGACATCGGTGTCTGCGACGGGCGAATTTCGGCCATCGAGCATTCCATCGATCCTGAACTGGGCGACGCAACCTACGACGCTTCAGGAAAAATCGTGACTCCCGGTTTGGTAGATCTTCACGTCCATGGCTATCACCTAGTCTCCCCGCTCGGCGTACCTGTGGATCACTACTGCCTCGGACGAGGGGTCACAACGGCCGTAGACGCTGGTAGCTCGGGCTGCAGCACGTTTGCGGGTTTTCGCGCCTTTGCGATCGAACGTGCGAAAACGCGCTTGCTCGCGTTCCTCAACATTTCCTGCAGTGGCCTGGCTTTCGGAGGACTGGGCGGTGATGACTCCGTGCCTGGCGAACTGGAGCTTCTGAAACTGGCGAGCGTGCGAGGCTGCGTTGATTGTGTGGAATTGAATCGCGATGTGCTTGTGGGCGTTAAAATCCGCCTGTCCGCTTCCATCGCGGATGAGGGCCGGAACGAAGCCGAGGCCTACCGGCGTGCGCTGGAAGCGAGTCAAGCATTGCGGCTGCCCTTGATGGTCCACCATGCCTTGTCGACCGTTTCCATCGATGACTGCCCGGGGCGCATGCAGCCAGGTGACATCTACACCCACGCGTATCACGGATTCACCAGTAGCATTGTCGATGCAGTCACGCGCGAGCCGCATCGGGCTGTGATTGAAGCCCGGAAACGTGGCGTGGTCTTTGACATCGGGCATGGCCAAGGATCGTTCAATTGGACAGTGGCTGAACTTTGCGCACGTGAGGGGTTCTGGCCGGATACGATCAGCACAGACATTCATAGCGGCACCTGCGAGGGACCTGCCTACGACATGCCTACCGTCATGACTCGTTTGCTGCACGTGGGTATGCCTTTGAACGAAGTGATTGCCCGGTCGACCATCGAACCTGCGAAATGCATTGGTTGGCAGGATCGCATCGGCACTTTGGGAGTGGGTCGCGAAGCGGACATTGCGGTGCTCTCCGTCGAGGACGTCGACATGGTTCTCGAAGACTGCCAGTCTCAGCTCCGCAGAATCAAACAGAGGTTGGTGCCTCAGGCGGTCTGGCGCGCCGGAGTTGTTCACGCGATCACTCATCCGAAACGCTTCCCAAATCCCGAAACCATTCAAGCGCAGCGATCCTGGTGGCAGCAGTTGCAGATTCGCGATGAGTCACAGAGTGCGGCCCTCTGAGGACCCGCGAGATCGGTGGGGGTGTTTAGGTTGAAGAGGGCCGGCTGGATTCCTTCTTAAGGGAACCGCCCTGGAAGGGTTGACTTTGCTCCCTGCCCTGACGGTTCTCAGTCTCACCATCGGACAAACTCATGAACTCTTACCCCAAGTCTTCCCGAATCCTCGCCGATAACCGGCGCTACATTCCTGGGGGTGTCGTCTCGACGAATCGTGCGGCCAGCCCTGAAATCGTGTTCGTCAAGGCCGCGGGTGCGTACTTGTGGGACGCCGAAGGCAGCCGCTACATCGACTACCACGCCGCTTTTGCCCCGCACTTCCTGGGACACAACGACCCACACGTCACCGACTCCGTCCGCCGTGCTCTCGATACCGGCGCCAGTCTCTATGGCTCGGGCACCACTGTGCTCGAAGGCCGCCTGGCCGAGCTGGTTTGCACGCACGTGCCCGCTATTGAAGCCGTGCAGTTTCTGAACACAGGCAGCGAAGCGTCTTATCAGGCCATCCGTTTGGCGCGAGCCATCACCGGGCGCGACCACGTCATCGTTATGCAAGGCGGCTACAACGGCTGGCACAACGATGTGTCTTGCAATCTGATGACGCCGCTCGAGCAGCTTGGGCCGAGGGCATCTCCAGGCGAGTATCCCTACAAGTCCATCAGCGCAGGTGTCCCCATGGACCACCAGCGGTTGGTCCATCCCGTCAATTTCAATGATCTGGCCTCAGTCGAGTACGTTTGTGAGAAGACTCCTGTCGCGGCTCTGATTACCGAGCCGATTCTGCAGAACATCGGAATCGTCAAGCCCGAGGCCGGCTATCTTGAAGGACTGCGGTCGCTGGCAGATCGTTTTGGATTTCTCCTTATCTTCGACGAGGTTAAGACGGGATTTAGACACGGCCTGGCTGGATATGCCGGTATCGCTGGAGTGAAGCCAGATTTGGCGGTTTATGGGAAAGCTGTTGCCAATGGATATCCGATCGCGTTGCTTGGCGGAAAGAAGGAGTGGATGGATTGGACGATTCATCCTGACGCGTCGAAAAGGGTGCTCATCGCCGGAACCTATAATGCCCATCCCGTTCCAACAGCTGCGGCCATCGCCACCATTGAGCGTCTGCTGATGAATGACGGTGAAGTCTATCGTCACGTGGAAACGCTGGGCGCAGCGATGCAAAGCGGCCTGGAAACCCTGGTAGCGAAGCTAGGGATCAAGGCGGTTGTGGCCCGTCAGGGGTCGGCATTTTGCCTCTACTTCATGGATCATCGTCCGCAAGACTGGCACGACCTAGCGGCGAACCACCAGTTTGCCATCGATGAGCAGATGAGGCGGGAGCTGATAGCACGCCAGATCTATTGTTTTCCCCTCGCGACCAAGCAGTGTTCCATTTCCTTTGCTCATACGCGTGAGGATATCGAAACCACCTTGCAGCAGGTTGACGGGGTGCTCCAAAGATTATCCAGCTAACGAAAGAGACCTGAACCATGAAACCACTGTTCCTTAAACTCGCAGCCGTGTTCCTTCTTCTGCCGGCTGGCTCATCATTGCAGGCCCAGAACACTGCATTGCAGCAGGTTGAAGGTTTTGACTCGATCGTCTTTTCCCACGATCAGCAAGGCAGTGGAACGCTGACTCGAAGCAGCATCGACTTTCGAGGTCAGCACCCGGGCGGTTGGACAGCTCCCTGGTGGGCCCCCGGGACAATGACCAACAACACGCTGGTGTGGAAAAGCGCGATCTGTCCTGAGCCGAAGCGAACGCTGTTTTCCTTCATCGGTTCGAGCTCTTCAACGCCTCCAGAGTTTTCGAAAGGGCCTCGCGCTAAACTGTTCGTCAACGACCGTCACGTGTTGACGTTTGAGCTGGGTGTGAGGCGCGACCGAAGTTGGAAAGAGGGCGAGGTTGAACTCCGGTACATTTCCAAGCGAGTCGAGTGGCCCTATTGGAATGCGCACAGGCAGTTCGAAACGAATGGCAATAGCGGGATCTACCAGCTCATCGTTCCTGCGACACAGATCACGCCCGGGCAGCCCGCAACGCTGAAAGTTGAGTTGGTCCCATTTGAAGCATGGCCAAAGGTTTGGTTCAGCGTCAAAGCCCGCAACGATACGCTCAAGCCCAGCCCAGAAGCACTGCAGCAGCAAGTGGAGCAGCTTCAGAAGGACGTGACCCGGCTGGGAGAGTTGACGCATGTGCTTGCAACCCAGCAATACCAGCAGTTGCTGGACAGCCGAGACTTTCAGCACTTCACGATCTACTCGAACGGGCACCGCCACGTCCATCCGGCCGACCTGATTCCCTTGAAGAATGGAGACCTTCTGCTGACGACGCGCGAAGCCAGCGAACACATCTCTCGCGATGGAGATGTGGTGATGCTGCGATCAAAGGATGGAGGCAAGACCTGGGGCGAACGCCAGGTGATCGGAGGCATCCCCGATGTGGATGAGCGGGAAGGCTGTGGGATTCAGCTAAGTGACGGAACGATCCTTGTTCACGTCTTCGTGAACAAACTCTATCGCCCCGATGGACAGTACAACTACTCCTGGGCTCGGGATGTGCGCTTCAGTCACGATACGCTCCATCTGGGAATCTACACCATCTCTTCCAAGGATAACGGCAAGACCTGGTCGGCGCCGCATTACGTCGACACTAAGGGCATGCCCTTTTCAGACTTGGAAGGTCCCGCCGACGCGCCGATCGAAATGCCAGACGGATCGGTGCTGATGCCTGTCATGGCCTACAACGTTCGGGGTGACATCGATAATCAGGCGGCTGTTCTTCTGAAAACTGTGGATCAAGGAAAGACCTGGCAACATTCGTCCACGATTGTGGAGGATCCCGGCGGAAAGCAAGGTCACTTTCAGGAACCCGCTCTCGTACGGACGCGGACCGGACGGCTGGTGATGGCGATTCGGAACCAGGGACCAGAGAACGCGATCTGGACCGCTTGGTCCGACGACGGCGGCAAGACCTGGACGAAGGCGCAACCCACGCCTATGATCGGGCATCCGCCGGACTTGATCCAACTAAAGGACGGCCGGCTCTTGTGCACTTATGGCTACCGCGCAGGACGACACGGAGACCCTGCAGGTATTCGTGCCGCATTTAGTGCAGACAACGGTGAAACCTGGCAGATCGCTCAGGAAGTGCAGATTCGCAAGGATTTCATAAACGGGGATATCGGCTATCCGGAAACGATGCAGATGGCCGACGGGCGCTTGTTGACGGTCTACTACTTCAATCTCTTCCAAAGATTTTTTATCGGAGGGACGTGGTGGCGACCGTGAGCCGTGAGTGTTTCGGGCAAGAAGCGTGTGCAGGGAACCCGCTCCACCAAACCATCTTGAGCTTTTTCAACGGGACACCCACAGTGCGTGAATTGCAATGTCATGTTGGAGAGAGAACTGCGAGTGCGGGCCTGTCGGCTGGGAGCGCGGGCGTCCCGCCCGCACGGATGCACCGTTCCAAGCTTCGACACTGATTCGAGGACGAGCAGGAGGACGACGACGAGGACGGACAAATGAAAGCTACGATCAAATCCACTTGGCTGGTTTTGCTGACGGCACTGATTGTTTCTGCACCACTGAGCGCTGCTGAACTCGAACGCTACGTCGCCGTAGACAACGTCTGCGCCTGGCCTAATCTCACGATGCTGAAGGACGGGACGATCGTCGCCGCGATCTTCAATCACCCTTCACATGGGCAGGCGGAGGGTGATGTGGAGTGCTGGGCCAGCAGCGATGGAGGCCGGATTTGGAAGTTGCGCGGAGTTCCGGCTGCCCACGAACCTGGAACGAACCGCATGAACGTAGCGGCGGGAACAGCGAACGATGGGTCGCTCATTGTCCTTGCTTCAGGCTGGGGTGGACAGAATTTCCGTGGAAAAATTCTCAAGCCGTGGGCGAATCGCTCTACCGACGGCGGAAAGACGTGGAAGCGTTCTGAAGCGATCACCCTTCCAGCAGGACTCGACTATCTGGTTCCTTTCGGTGACGTGATTCCCATTTCCGGCAAACGGGTGGCTGCTCCCTTCTATCATGAGCAAATTACCTTTGGCGTTCCACGCGATCCGAAGCGCAAGAGGGTGGGGACATCGTACTTGCTCTTCAGCCAAGACGACGGCGTGACTTGGGGAGATGCTGTCGTCATTGGAGCGGAAGACTACAACGAAACCGCGGTTGTCCGTCTGGCGCCCGACCTATGGTTAGCTGCGGCTCGCACCTTTGGCGATGGTCACCTCGATCTGTTCGTTTCGAAGGACGAAGGGCGCAGTTGGATGAAGTCTGGACCGTTGACGCTTCCCAGTCAGCACCCGGCACACTTGATGCAGCTTTCTGATGGCCGTGTTTTGCTGACCTACGGCATCCGCGAGAAGAACCACCAGGGTGTTGGCGTCCGCATCAGCGCCGATCAGGGGCAGAGCTGGAGGGCGCCGACACGGCTGACGAATCTTGAAGGAACAACCGACGGGGGCTATCCGGCAACTGTGCAGTTGAGCGATGGAAGCCTGGTAACCGCTTATTACAGCAATGGCATTCCACAACACCGTCGCTATCATATGGGCGTGGTACGCTGGTCGCTGAAGGACATTGAATAGCTGTACGGAACAAGACTTTCTTTCGTCATAGGAGATTCTCAGGCCGCCCGGGGCCATGTTCGATGAAAGGGTTCCCTCTCGGGAGGGAAAGCCACCAAGCCCTGGGGGTGCGTGGAAGCTTCGAAGCGACATCCACCCCGTCTGGCTGTGCCAGCCACCCCTCCAAGGAGGGGATTCTCAGGAGATAGAGTCATGAATCTTGCAAGTAGCAAACTGAAATTCGAACAGGATGGATTCCTGCGAGTGGAGAATCTTTTCAGTGGAGGGAAGTTGCTGGAACTCGAACGCGAGCTGAAATTGTACAACGAGAGCGTAGTTCCAACCCTGCCGCCCGGGGATATTGTCTACGAGACTGACTCAACGACGGGTCAGCGAACCGGAGTTCGTAACCTTTGGCGGATGGAAAAATACAGTTCCTATTTCGACGAGTTTGCGCACCAAGCCCAGGTCATCGACTTGGTGAGAACTCTCGTCAATGGCGAACCGGTGCTGATGGCGGTCGAGCTCTTTGCCAAGCCGGCGCGTGTGGGCAGTGCCGTTCCCTACCACCAGGACAACGGGTACTTCAACCTGATGCCGCCCGATGCGCTCACATTTTGGCTGGCTCTGGACGACAGTACCGTAGAGAACGGCTGTGTGTACTATGCCCGGGGAAGCCATCGCCAGGGAGTTCTGCCACACAAAGCTTCGCTGGTTCCAGGCAACAGCTGGGGACTTGCGGAACGGCCCGATCCAAGCCAGCTCGACGAAGTTCCCGGAATCATTGGGCGAGGAAGTGCAATTCTTCACCACTGCTGCCTGCTTCACCGAAGTGAAAGGAACCTCAGCGACCGCCCGCGACGCGGGCTGCTCATGGTTTTCAAAGGCGCGCACTGCACTGTGAACACGGACGGCATGGAACCGTACCTAGCCGCTGCGAAGGCGCTGCAGGAACATATGGCGACTCAAAAGGCCAACGTCACGGTTTGAGGACGGAACTGGAGAGGGGAAAGACTGGAGAGGCAAAGATCGTCCCCCTTGGACAAGGCGGGACTACAGGGAGGTTGGCCGAACTTGGTATTGACTACCGGACCGTCAGCCTACTTCCCCTCAACTTCCACAATCATCTCCACTTCCACGGGAATATTCATGGGCAGGGCTGCCATGCCGACAGCAGAACGCGCGTGTTTGCCTCGGTCTCCGAATACTTCGACCATCAGATCAGAGAACCCATTCACCACTTTTGGCTGCTCTGTGAAGGTAGGTGTGGAGTTAACCATGCCGAGCACTTTGACGATTCGTTTGACCTTGTTCAAGTCGCCCAATTCAGCTTTTAGTGCGGCCAGTTGATTGATTCCAGTGAGTCGCGCTGCCTGGTAGCCCTGTTCAATCGAAGTATCCTGTCCCAGGCGGCCGGCCATGTAGGTGCCGTCCTCTTTCCTTGGTCCCAGCCCTGCCATGAAAACAAGATTGCCGGTTCGCACCGATCCCACATAATTGGCGATGGGCTTGGGCGGTGTGGGCAGCTTGATTCCTAGTTGCTTCAGCTTCGCCTCGACGTCCTGGACCTTGGAAGGAGGGGCTTGCTGTGCAAGGAGGTTCGTTGCCTGAAGCAGAAGCCCGAGGGCGAGCATGCACGTGAAAATTGCTTTCATGGAATCTGCCTTTCTTTTGTGAATTGAACTGACCAGCATCTGCCGTTCATTATCCATTTTGCGATCGTTCAAGCAACCTTCTTCCCGCGCGGAGCAACGTCACCCCGGCGAAAGCCGGGGTCCAGGATCTACCTAGAAACTCGATTCTGACGTGCGCGGGAATAACAATCTCACGATAAAATTCCGTGGGAAGCAAACGCACTCATCGCGATCTAAGATGAGGTCTGGTGGGTGAGCAGTGATGCATTACGGGAAAACCGAAATTACAATATGCGAAGACGAGTTCGACCTCGGTGACCGAGCCGCTGCCGCGGTTGTCGAGACGATGCGGGATCTACTCAACAGAGAGGAGGAAATCAGAATGATCCTGGCAGCAGGAGAGAGCCAGAACGCCTTTCTGGACTCGCTCGCGAAGCAGACAAACATCGACTGGAGTCGTGTCGTGTGTTTCAACATGCATGACTTCTGGGATCCCAAGATCCCAGAAAGCCTAACGTGCGGCTATCAGCTGCGGCGCCAGCTTTATGACAAGGTCCATCCCAGAAGTTTTCATATCGTTCAGTACAACGCCCCAAATGCAGAGCGCGAAGCCGGGCGATTTGAAGAAGTCCTCCGTAAGGCGGGTCCAGTGCACATTCTTTGCCAGGGTATTGGGACTTCGGGTCATCTTGCCTTCAACGAGCCGGGCCAAACCAATTTTCGCGATCGGGTCTGGGTCAGGGTCGTGGACGTTGCAGAACAGTCCCGCAAGCAGTTAGCTGCCGACCCAAACTTTCGAGACCTTCCTAGGATTCCGGTGAAGGGGATCACGATGACCATTCCTGCCATGCTTACGGCGAAGCATGTCTTCACGATCGTTCCACTCGCTCTCAAGAGAAACATCGTCACGCGTGTGTTGGCGACTTCTGAGCCAACTGAGGAGCTGCCGGCCTCAATTCTGAGCACCGTGGACGGCAGGTTGTTTCTTGATCGGAATTCCTGCCCAGCCTGAGACCTGTGCTACGCCAAGATTGGCTCGATGATTTCGCCGTGAACGTCGGTCAGACGGCGGTCGATGCCGTTGTGGCGGAAGGTCAGTCTCGTATGGTCGATGCCCAGCAGATGGAGCACTGTGGCATGCACGTCGTAGCAGTAGATCGGATTCTCAGCCGCTTTGTAAGACCATTCATCGCTTGCCCCATAGCTCGTGCCGCCTTTGACTCCACCACCCACCAACCATGAGGTAAAGCTGAACGGATTGTGATCGCGCCCTTTGCCGCCCTGGCTGCAGGGCATCCGTCCAAACTCGGTGGTCCAATACACAATGGTGTCTTCGAGCAATCCGCGCGACTTCAGATCCTGAATCAGCGCGGCTGCCGGTTGGTCCATACCCTTTGCCATGTCGGCATGATCCTTCGCGATATCTTCGTGGCTGTCCCAATTGCGGCGGGGAAACCCGTTGTCAGCCCCGCTCCACACTTGCACAAAGCGCACGCCTCGTTCCAGCAGCCTGCGGGTGATCAGGCAGCGGTGGCCAAAGTCCTCTGTGGTGGGATCGTCGAGGCCATAGAGTTTCTTGGTCGCCTCAGATTCCTTGGAAATGTCCAGAACTTCAGGCGCACTCACTTGAAGGCTAGCTGCCATCTCGTAGGAGCGAATGCGCGCCTCCAGCCGGGAGTCGCCTTCGCGCATGGCTTGATGCGCCTGGTTCAACTCTCGCAGCACCTTCAGGCTTTCGACTTCGCTCTCGCGGGTAATGAACTTGGAGGATTCGGATGGAAACAGATCGTGAATGGGATTGGGCCGACCCACCCGAATCATCGTACCTTGATGAGCCGCCGGCAGAAAACCGGCAGTCCAGTTTCCCGGCCCATTTGGCGCGAAACCTCGGACGTCGGGCAACACGACGAACGTGGGTAGATTGTCCGTCAGACTCCCGAGGCCATAGGAAATCCAGGCCCCCATACTGGGAAACCCCGGCAACACGAAACCGGAATTTTGCATGAAGGTCGCCGGCCCATGGACGTTGGATTTCGAGATCATGGAATGCAGGAATGCTATCTCATCCACGCAGGAAGCCAGATGCGGAACCAGGCTGCTCACCCATTTGCCGCAGCTTCCATGTTGCTTCCAGTCCCACGGGCTTTTCATGACAGGTCCGGGGTCACTCTGGAAGAGTTCCACCTTGCCCCCGGGATCAAACTTTTCGCCACTCTTTTGAATAACCAGCGGCTTGTAGTCGAAGGTATCCACCTGACTCGCCGCACCCGACATGAACAACTGCACGACGCGCTTGGCTTTGGCGCGATGGTGCAAACCGCCATTCAGTTCTGGGCGAGGCGTCACGGTGGACGCGTCCGCCAGTAGTCCCGAGCGGCCGAGTAGGTGAGCCAGGGCAATGCCACCCAGTCCTCCACCCCAGTTCCACAAAAACTGGCGACGGTCGAGGAGCTCGGCGACGTTCCTTTCAACTTCGACGGCAATCTGCTGAGAACAGCAGCGATGAGATGTGTTCATGATTCCCTGATAGGAGGCTTGGTTCCGCAAAGCGTACTTTTCGACAAACTACAAGAGCACCGGGCGGCGCACACATTGCGCTATTTGCGATGTGTGCGGGAAAAAATCGCAGACATCGCAAAAGCCCGATATCTGCGCCACCCGATTCTCGTGATTCGTGAGTGCATCAGAATGAAGAACCCATAGGCACCAGCGCTCTAGTCAACAAACATGAATTCGTTACTGTTGAACAAAAGACGGCAGAAGTTTTCGAGTCCCTGTTTTTGAGTGTACGGCACCAGCAATGCCAGTTCCTGTTGCGTGGGCTCGCGCGCCACAGTTAGCCAGTAGGCTTGTCGAATTTGTGCGGCCAAATCCTTGTACTGTTCCCGCAGTCTCTGTGCGAAGATCTCAACTTGCTTGAGCATCAGCGGATCATTCAACATGGCAAGCGCTTGGAGCGCGGTCAACGTCGTATTGCGCTTGGGAGTCAGCAACGAGGCGTCAGGACAATCCAGACTCTCCATAAACGGGTCGGGAACGCTCCGCACCAGAAACCGGTAGATCCCTCGACGATGCCGGGAAACACGAACGGCTTCGCCGCGTGAGTAGTCATAAATCGGCGAATGATCGTCCTTGAAAAAAAACTCCTGATCCGGCGGCCCTCCCATCGTCAAATCCAACTGGCCACTCACCGACAATGCGGAATCCCTCACCGACTCTGCATCCAGGCGCCACCGGTTCATGCGCCAAAGCCACTGGTTTCCGCCATCCAGCTTGGTATGCTGGGGATTGTCTCCAGAAGATTGGCGATAGACAGCGCTCTTCAAGATGAGCCGATGAAGCTGCTTGATGGAGCCGCCGCTGTCTCTGAACTCTGTGGCGAGCCATTCGAGCAGTTCGGGATGGGTTGGCAGCGAGCCCATGCGGCCAAAGTCGTTGGGTGAATCTACAATCCCCGCACCAAAGTGATAGTGCCAGACGCGATTCACAATCGATCGCCACGTCAAAGAATTGTTCGATGCCGCAAGCCATTTCGCGAGAGCCGCACGCCGCTGGCCTTCACCATTGCCGGAATCGATCGGCCAGCGTGACTCTAGGCCGGGCACAGCGGTCACGGCCCCAGGCTGCATCAATTCGCCAGGTGCTTCCACACTGCCACGTTGCAGAAGATGGACGGGGCGTGGCGTCCAGGCGGGAACGAACTTGATTTGCGGCTCAAAGAAATTGGCACCGGCGTAGACTAATTTTGGCGGTGGCAACTCGTCGAGTTTGCGATCGATGGCCGCAACCTGGCTCTCCAAAGCCTGCAAGCGATCGCGCACGGCAGGGTCGAGAGCGGCGAGAACCGCAACCTTTCGCTGGGTCAGTGTCTCCCCGATGTCGTTTTGAATGACCTTCCGCTGATTCTGGAGGTCGAGACTTTCAGAACCCCCCGCATCGGGTTTCGGCAAGTCGTTGAGTTTTGAGCGTAGGCTTTTGATTCGGGCGTCCAGCCGATCAGTCTCATCGCTCCGAGCCTTCTCCGCGATGTCCAGATAGGGTTGTAACTCCACGCGCACCGGCCGTTTTTCCGCTAGCAGCGTCTGCCGAAGGCGGTGAATCTTCGGATCGTCGTCATAAGGACGATCGGCACGATCGACACCAGCAAAGACGGCTTGCAAGCTGAAGTAGTCCGATTGTTTGATGGGATCGAACTTGTGATCGTGACAGCGCGCGCAGTGGACCGTCAGGCTCGCGAAAGTCGACATGGTCGTCATCACCATGTCGTCCCGATCGAGAAGACGGGCAATGCGCTTGTCTACTGTGTCTTCGCGAAGTTCCGCATGTCCGACAAAATCCCAGGGACCCGCGGCGATGAAGCCCGTGGCGACAATACCCTGAGGGTCGTCGGGAAACAGGACGTCGCCGGCTAGTTGTTCTTGCAAAAAGCGCGCGTAAGGTTTGTCGTCGTTGAACGAACGAATCACATAGTCGCGGTAGGGCCAGGCATTCAGGCGAGGCTTGTCCTTGTCGTAGCCGTGAGATTCACCATAGTGCACCGTGTCCAACCAGTGCCGTCCCCAGCGCTCTCCATAGCGTGGCGAGGCCAGTAGGCGGTCAATCAGTTTTTCATAAGCCACGGGCGACTTGTCGTCGAGAAAATCCCGCAGTTCTGCCGGAGTGGGTGGAAGGCCGTGCAGGTCATAGGTCACCCGGCGAACAAGTGTTCGCCGATCAGCCTCGGGAGATGGCGTCAAGCCCTTCTCTTTGAGCTTTGCCAGAATGAATGCGTCGATGGGTGTTTGCCCCCAGCGATTGTTAATGGGTGGCGCTGCCGGACCCAATAACGGCTTCAGGGACCACCAGATCGCGGCATTCTCTTTGCCCACCGGAGTATCGTCACGCGCGCCCTGGGAAATCCATGAACGAATCAGCCGGATTTCCTCTCCAGCGAGCGGCCCTCCCGACATCGGCATGCGCGGCGTCTCCCCGCTGATCATTTTCATGATCAGGCTCTCCTCCGGCTTGCCAGGGACGAGAGTCGAACTTTGATTGCCACCCTTGCGAAGCTGAGAATAGCTGGTGAGGTCCAGTTGGCCTCCAGCATTGGTCGATTGGTGGCAAACGTGACAGCGCCGCTCCAGGATAGGTAGAATCTGTTGCTGGAAGCTAATCGGCGGATCTTGGGCCCAAACAGCCTGACTGAAGAGTAGCGCCAACAGGACAGGCAGATATAATTGATCAGAAAACCATCTCATCTGTGAGGAATGGGCAAAACACAAAGTCGCTATGGGACCCGTTCAGTCCCGGACAAACGATGGGCAGATCCGCAGCTGAGGGTTATCGTAACTCAGCTTGCAGATGAAATCCCCCTTAATAGAGGCGGAAAGAAGGCCAAACGACCACAGTCGTTTTGGCCTTCAGGGGGTTGTCTTGACGCAGCGATACTTGGACAGACAACCCCCGCTCCGTTGGCGCCACCCCCTTTTTGCAAGGGGGAAGACTCTAGATGGCACTCAATATGGAGACAGATCTACTCAAAGTCACTTGCTGTTTGTTGCTACTCGCAAGCGCCGGCCTCGCGCAGGACTATGAACGCGCTGTGCGCGCCCTGCGGCCGGCGGATGTGAAACCGCAGGAGGCCGCACTTTTGGACAGCCTGGAGCGCGCGGCGCGCGCGGCACTCGATGCCATCAAACACCCTCGAACCAGCGACGAGGTCAACCGAGCAAGGCCGGAACTCCGTCGCAAGCTGGAGGAATCGCTCGGCTGGCGGCAGCTGCCGTGGCCCCCACGCCTGCAGGTCGAAACGGTGAAAACCCTTGTGCAACCTGGATACCGCATCGAAAAGCTTGTCTGGCAGACGCTGCCGGGAGTGCGCGTGCCGGCTCATGTGTACGTTCCAGAGAAGGTTGACGTCCCGGCTCCAGCGATCCTCTTTTACGTGGGGCACTGGTGGCCAGATAGCAAGACACACCCCGATTTTCAGGCCTTCTGCATCAACATGGCACGCCTTGGGTCTGTGGTGCTGGCCTGGGACCCATTCGGACAGGGTGAGCGCGGTGTTTCATCGCGCGACCACCGTCGGGTTGAATCGCTCCTGGTTGGTGTTTCTCAGCAGGGCATCGCGGAATACGAGACGCAATGTGCTCTGAAGTACTTGTTGTCGCGCGCCGACGTCGATCCGAAGCGTATTGGCATCACCGGAGCTTCTGGAGGCGGTTATAACACCTGGATCACAGCCGCGCTGGACGACCGCATTGCGGTTGCAGTACCGGTGGTGGGAACCAGCGAGTTCTATGAGCAGATTCAGGTTACTCGGGTGCTGGATTGGTATCGTGCTTCTGAACATTGTCACTTCGTTCCCGGCTTGATCCGTTATGCCAACAACCATGAGTTGCTGGCAATGGCTTCGCAGAAGCCGGTCATGATCATTGCGGCTTCTCAGGATCAGAGCTTTCCGATCACGGGAGTGCGGCGTGTGTTTGAGTATGGAAGGGATCTGTATCGGGCGTCGGGCGCGCCGGAGAAGATCGCCTTCTTTGAAGACACTGCCGCTGGTCACGGGTATCAGCAGAAGAAGCGCGAAGCAGCTTACGGTTGGTTCCGAAAATGGTTGATGGGGCAGGGTGACGGTAGACCGTACCCGGAACCGCCAACCGAGGTGCTCCCGTTCGACGCCGTGGAGTTGCGTTGCTTTCCCGCGGGCCGCAACGAACCCGCCGGTCCTGGAATTGTGGCCGCAGTGCAGAAGATCGCAGATCGGGCCAAGCCTAACAGCACCATTCCAACCCTTAAGCCCCGACGCCCGGACGTCAAGATCTCGCCGGACGCACCAATCCAGCGGTTGCTCATCCCTGTTGGTGGAGATCTTCAGATTCCTGCTTTTTTGATTCGAGGAAACGGTCGAGGAGTGCTTCTGGCCTTGGATGGTCGGGCAAAGGAGTTCGTGTTGAAATAGGAGCGCGTGGTCACCGCGTTAAAAGAGGGCTGGTCGCTCTGCGGCGTAGACCTGCGAGGCATTGGAGAGATGGCGACGACGCAGACAGGGTGGCTGTCGGCAGTCAGCTTGCTTCTAGCAGCTCCTTTTGTTGACTGCCAGGCGCTGGATCTTCTGGCCACCGCTTCTCTTTTTGAAGGCAAGCCCATCGCGCTCCTGGCGCGCGGACCCAACGCCGTCCTTGCTGCTGTGCGGGCACTGCCGCATTTTTCTCGTCTTGACTCCTACGCGTTATATGAGGGCTTTCAGAGCTATCGTGATTTTCTGAACCGGCCGAAGTCGCTGGAAACTTCCTATCAGCTCCGCAAGGACAATAGCGACCGGTTCGCCTATGATCGCGAGATCCCGTTCTTCTATGTACCTTGGAAAGGGTTGCTGGGACCTGATATTCCGGACCTATTGAAGGCGACGAAGGCTCGCGGAACGCTCGAGGGCCCCATTAACGGCGACTGGGCCAGTAAAGATCGGTAGTGGCCACGCGGCAAGACAGAATGACGAAGTTCGAATGACGAATTAAGCCCGAATCCTAATGACGAACCGGTTTCGCGACTTTGTCGGTCTCCCTTGGACGTCTGTCTTCGGGCTAGTTATTCATTCGTCATTCGGCCTTCGTCATTCTCAACTCTCACAACTTCCACTTGGGCAACGGACCTGATTCATAATAAACTCCCGGAATGTCCCTTCTAACTCTGACTCTCGTGGCTGCCATGATGCTGCAGCATGGCGGCTATCTCGGCGAATCGAAAAACGCCGCCATCGGTGATCCTGGAGCTATTGCCGCGGGTGCGAAGCTCTACGCCACTTCGTGCGCTGGCTGTCATGGGCCGGACGGCAGCGGGGGGCGCGGGCCCAACCTGGTGCAGCGCACCTTGTGGCATCCGCTGAGCGACGAAGGGATCTTCAACGCGATTCGAAACGGTTTGCCCGGGGCGGACATGCCACCCACGAAGCTGGACGACGATCAAACCTGGAAGTTGGTGGCGTATATTCATGCGATCAGTGGTCCTGCCAGCGAGAATGCCGTTCCTGGCGATCCGGAGGCAGGCCGGCAAGTGTTCTGGGGCAGCAAGGCAGGGTGCTCGAATTGCCATTCCATTCGAGGCCAAGGGGGGCGGGTGGCCCCTGATCTGACAAACGTCGGCGGCTCCCGTCCTCTAGGCCTGATCAAGGAAGCTATTGTTCAGCCTTCCAAGGATCTTACGTTTCTGGGCAATGAGGCGGTGACTGTGACCTTGACCAATGGACAAGTGATTGAGGGATTGGCGCGTAACCGCAGTAACTATTCCCTTCAGGTAGTCGATCGCAAAGGCGCGCTGCATCTCATATCAATGATCAATGTGAAGGCGCTCACTATTTCCGAGCGGTCACCCATGCCGGGGGACTTCGCCACGCGGCTCTCGGCTCAGGAAATGGACGACCTGCTCGCCTACTTGTCGCGTCAGAGCCTGCGACCGCCCGGAACCACATCCAGTAAGGGGAAGGACTGAAATAATGCGAGTGCTGCTACTCACTTGCCTCCTGTGCATTCCTGCGTCGGGGCAGGTGCGCTACGAGGATATCTTGAAGGGGCCGGGCGAGAACTGGACCACCTACGCCGGGAGTTACCCAGGCTGGAGGTACAGCCCGCTAAAAGAGATCACCGTGGAAAACGCCCGATCGCTGGCGCCGAAGTGGGTGTATCACGTGCCAAACGCGCGCGGGTTACGCAGTTCGCCGATCGTGTACAAGGGCGTGATGTACGTCACCAATTCGAATTCCGTCTATGCCCTGGACGCGCGATCGGGCCGTCTGGTATGGCAATACTTGGATGCCCGTGCAAAGGGCCAAGGCGTCAACCGCGGAGCGGCCATTCTGGGAGACCGAGTCTACTTCACCACCAACGACAACTATCTAACGGCGCTCGACCGGCAGACCGGCCTTGTCGTGTTCAGTCGAAAGTTTGCAGACGAGAACAAGGGCACGACTTCAACGTCTGCCCCGCTTATCGTGAAGGACAAAGTGCTCGTCGGAAGTGCTGGCGGCGATAGCGGCGTGCGCGGCTTCGTCACAGCCCTCTCGGCGGAAACGGGCGATGAGCTGTGGCGCACCTACCTGGTCCCTGCCAAAGGTGAACCTGGAGCTGAAAGCTGGGGAGACCTCATCGAATGGGGTGGTGCCGCCGCCTGGCTGTCTGGCACCTTCGACGTGGAGTCGAACACGCTTTACTGGACAACCGGCAATCCCTGGCCCGACTTCACCGGGACCGCTCGCAAGGGCGACAATCTCTATTCCTGCTCTCTTGTCGCTCTGAATCTGGACACGGGCAAGATGAAATGGCACTTCCAGTTCACGCCGCACGACACGCATGACTGGGATGCGCAGAGCTGGCCGGTATTGATCGATACGGAGATCGGCGGCAAGATGCGCAAAGTGGTCTTGCACGCTAACCGCAACGGCTTCTTCTATGTTCTGGATCGAACGACCGGTGAATTTCTGCGCGCGACCAAACTAATCGACAACGTCACTTGGGCAAGTGGCATCGACGCCAAGGGGCGCCCGATTCTGATTCCTGGAAAAGATCCTACCCCCGAAGGCAACTGGGTTTGCCCAAGCGTGAAAGGCGCGACTAACTGGATGGGGCAGAGTTATCATCCGGGCACGGGACTTCTCTACGTGATCACGCTTGAGCAATGCGGCATGTTCAGCAGCTCCTCGCAAGAGCCGCAACCGATGAAGAATTTTTCCGGGGGAGGGGCGACGGAAGTGGGAGGTCAGGTCATCCTTCGGGCCATTGATCCGAAAACGGCCAAACGCGCCTGGGAGTATCCCATGACGGGAGAAGGGCGAATGTGGTCCGGGACCGTGTCCACCGCTGGCGGTGTGGTGTTCGTCGGAGATGACGACGGACATCTGGTGGCGCTCGACGCCAGGAACGGCAAGCACCTTTGGCACTTTAATATGGGCGAGCTCTTGACGGCTTCGCCCGTCACCTACGAAGTGGATGGCAAGCAGTACGTGGCGATTGTTTCCGCAACGGCAGTTTTCTCCTTCGGGCTATTCGAACCTGCCCAGTCCGTTCCTCTGCCGAAAATCACGACACAGAAGTAGGTGAGTCGCCAGAAACTTCCCCTTAGAAAAGGGGAATTCTTCGCCGAGCTAACCAGAAAAACACCAACATGAAAATCAACCGACGCACGATGCTGGCTTCCTTGGCTGCTTGCAGCTCCCATCTGATAGCTCAGGAGCCGGCAAAGATCGATTCCACTTTGTACATTCCCAAGGCACACCGGGTGGAGGATTTGAAGCTGCTTCACGATTTCATGGACGAGTACGCGTTCGTCGACCTGGTGACGTCCTCGCCGATGCTACGGATCACGCACATTCCGGTCCTGGTGGATCGGGCTGCGGGCAACTACGGCAAGATTCTTGGACATGTTTCGCAGCAGAACCCGCAGAGTCAGGCTTTCGACGGGCGCCAGACGAGCGTCGTCGTGTTCCGCGGCCCGCACGGATACATCTCACCTACGTGGTATGCGAAGAAGGAGGCCGTGCCCACTTGGAACTTTGCAGTGGTTCACGCCACCGGCCGGCCTGCGGCGATCACCGACAGAACCGCCCTGCACAAGCTACTCGGCAGGCTGATCGAAAAGTTCGAGGGCACTGAAGGCTCCGGCTACGACTTCTCCAAGCTGCCGGAGAGCTATGTTTCTCCGATGCTGGGTGGCATCGTTGGATTCGAAATGCAGATTGAGTCTCTGGAGGGCAAATTCAAGCTCGGCCAGGAACGAAGCGACGCCGACAAACAAGGTCTCCTGGAACACCTCGGACACACCAAGCGGCGCGAACGCTCGCTGCAGGATCTCACCGCGAGTTTCTACAAACGCTAAGAAGCAAATTAGGAACTGGTAAGTAGTTGCGGGTTTCGGAACGCTCGCGTCTTTTAGACCGTGCGCTCCTCCTCAACCCCCGGCCCCTTTCCCGCCTTGGGGGCGAGGGAACCGAAGGCTGCTTGGTTTTGGTGGCGCCAAAGGGTGATGCTGTCCTGCTTCAAAGAAGCGACCGCTAACGCTTTTCAGCCGATTGGGGTTCCTTCTCTTCCATCCGTTCCAGCCCAACCAACTTCCAACCATTCTCCAGCCGACGATAGGTTGTCCGTACGGGTTTGGACCACGAGGAGAGAGGAGGATCGACGGCTCGAACTTCGGCCATGACGAAGGTACCTGGTGTTGCAGGCAGGCCGGATACGGCGGGGATAGACTCGACCGAGCCCGTGCTTTCTCCCAGTGGACGCGTCGCTCCGGAGTCATTGTCGAAGACAGACCAGGAAGCAGCGTAAGAGCCAGGTGTCTTCGCCACGCCTGACTTCACTGCGGAATTTTCGAAGGTCAACACGCCCGATTGATTCAAAGAGAAGTTCACCAACGAATTGATCTGTGTGAGGTAGAGCTGCCCAATCTTATCGCGCCGTTTGATGAGGACATCTGCCAGAAGTTTCTCGGCGGCGGGATCGCTGAATTGACCCGTCTTGACGACTGCCCGGATCATCTCATCGCTAAAGGCCATTACCCGGCGAGCCGCCCAGAAATTGTCATCATCGCGAGATCTCAAAACCGCAGATGCAGGAATCCGCGTCTTCCAAGCGTCCGGATCGAACTGATCACCCTCGAAACGACCCACTGACCGGTTCTCTTGGTAAGGCACCGTTTGCCAGGGCTGAAGGTAGAGCCCAAGACTCACCAAACGCTTCAGAAGTTTGTCTCCCTCGAATAGATACTCATAGCTCTCAGTCCACTCGCGAGGGCCGTTGGCGCCCATACCAAAGGTGGAGCCAACATCCAGCAGGTAGTGGCGAACCCGGGCACGACCATTCTCTGTGATGAGCGTGTCCATTGTATTGAGTGCCTTCATATCCACCAGGTTCGTCCAGGCGCCAAAGACATGCAGGCTTCGCAATTCTCGCCGGTGCTCGTGGGGAACTACATCATTGGGATCGTCAGGCCGGGTTCCATAGAAACGGAACCCGCGCAGAATCTTCCCAGGCAACAAGCGGCTGGCGAAGACCCGATAGCTACCGTCGGGTTTGCGAGCTGCGCGATTCAGGACAGGCTGAAGGTCCTCCAACTTCAAGAGGCGTTTCTTTCCAGACGGCGGAGTGAACGTGGCTTCCGGATCGATCTTCAATTGCTCCAGTCGCAACTCGCTCAGATAGTACTCCGCCTGAAAGTAACCCAGGGTCCAGAAAATCCGGTTCGCGATCATTGCGGCCGCGCTAGCACCTTCGGGATTGCTCTTGGGATCGAACTGGAGAAACCAAGTTTCGCCTGTGCTATCGCGAATCGTGAAACCGGGAGCATCGCCTTCCTTTTTGGTCTGCGTCACCTTCCACACTCCCGGCGCCGGTCCTTTCCCAGTTGCGGGGCCGTGGGCAGCTTCTTCAGGGCTGACCGGCCGCGTCAGGACGCGGTTGGTGAACCAATTGGAGTCCGGCACTTCGTCGATGGTGTTGATGTTTTGGGCGCGAAGTCCCACGGGCTCTCCAGGGCGGGCGAATTGGTTCCGTATCAGGTCGTAGATCAGATCGATCTTCCACGGATTCACCTGCGAAGCGTCCTGCGTCTCGGGTTCCACGGCGATGGGATCATCGTCGTAGAACCTTGGCTCCGCGGCTTCTAACACCGCACGAGAAACCAATAGGAGCATAAGGATTGGCAGCTTCCGCATCACCTGCCAGCCACCAGTCTCGGTTCGTCTGGAATTCTGAGTCATTTTCGTTTGAACTCTTGGAACTCCCCCATTAGAAGATCGCACTACTAGAAAGGCGCAACCTCCATCCCTCATTGCCAACCGCGAAGTCCAACCGCACGGGCGTTGAAAAAGGCCCATGAAAGCGGGCGCCAATACCCACGTCACTCTTCAACCCTTTGAAATTAAGGTCCCCACGACGGTTGGTAACCTTACCCGCTTCATAAAACAAGGCCATATCCATGCCAAATGGGTTCGGTATCCAGCGAAACTCAGCTGTCATAAGGAGGCTGTGGAGACCGCGGAACCGATCGTTGTCAAAGGCGCGCAAAGTCCTGCCGCTTCCCAGGGCAGGCAGCAGGAAATATGGAACCAGATCGTTTTCATTCAGGGTGGTCTGCACGCGACCACGCATCGATAGTACCCAGGTTTCCCGCAGGAGTGGGATGTGCTGAATCACATCTCCGTCGAGCCGTTGAAAGCTGTAGATGCCACCGTTATTGTTTCGGTAGTCATGGAAGGTAGCCTGGTACAAACCACCTTTACGGGTGTAGTCCTCCGACTGCCGCCAGTCGATGCCGGCCGATAGCTGGCTGTGCAGATAGGTGGGATCGGCACCCAGACCGGGGGCGCTTTCTGGCGTGTAGCGCGTTTCGATGGAGGGATGGCTACCTTGTCCTTGAGTGGTGTTGAAGTGCTCGTAGGCTACACTGCCCTTCAGAGGAATCCAGCGCACTGGCTTGAACAATGCATGGCCGTCCAGGTACGTTTCCTGAAAGCGGAAGTTGGCCCTCGCCTCTCGCTGAGTGTTCGTTCCCAACCCGTAGTAACCGACTTGTGCGGCATCGCGCCAACCCAACCGGCTGCCGAAGGAGAAGCGCTTTCCCAGGTGATCCCTGGATTCCGTCTTGGCTTCTACGAGTTTGTAATTCAAGATGGAGTACAGCCCTTTGACGCTCCAAAAGGTGTTATCTCCGTAGTATTTTTTGTACTTCGCTCCAAAGCCCATGCCGCCCCCGTGATAGATACTGCCCATGGCCGGGGCGAATCCAGTGGACTCCTCGAAGAAGGCACCTTCCGCCATGCGAATCCACTTTTCGGCTTTGTTTATTGGGCGTGGTTGACTCTGTTTGGCCTTCTCGGCCTGCCGAGATCCAATTCGGGCTTGTCGCGACCTCGGAGCCGATCCGGGAGTCTCTTGCGAAGGAACGTCACTGTTTGAACTTAACTGGTTTCCGAGCGAATCGGACTGCTCAGACTTGGAAGCGTCGTCCGCGATGGCCGGCGCGGAACACGTCGAGAGAATGATCAAGAAAACCACGCACAAGATCCCTTTGTGAGGAAGCGGACTCAAGGTCTTCACTTGTGTCTCTTGGACAGGCAATCTCATTCTGACGCAAAGACAGCCAAGGCTTGCCGGCAAACAGCTCACGTGTCGTTCCTCACTTCACAGGTCTGCCCGCAAGTCACCGGATCCGGTCTTAGTAACGGGAGATTTTCAGGGCGCGCCCGGCGTCCATCGATGCCGAGGCTTGATGGCGATGGTTATGGTAGTGGAACTTCACCATTGAGGAAAGCGGATACTCAGCAGAGATTCGAACTCACCCGGCTGTCAAAGAACACTCCGGAAGGATTGGCTGCGGGGAAGTGCCAGTCATGCCACGGTTCGTCATCAGATCATCGGTCCGAATTTGTACCTGCAGTCCCAAACCTGTCGGAGAACATGGTTGCGATTCTTGGTAAGCCTCACTCAAAAAAGGCTGCGTTCTGTTCAGGTTGAAGACCCTTTTCTAGTACTGTTGCCATGTGTTGGCAACCTTGGCAGGGGTATTGCGATGAGAGCCTTTGGAATACCAAAAACCATCGAGGAGGAAGCTTGCCATGAAAAGGTTGGTGAACACACTCAGAGTTTGTGGCCTGTTGATGATGGGCGTCGGATGCCAGAACACGCCACCAGTCACGAGCGAAGCGGAGAAAGTCGACACTGTGCAGAAATCCGAAACTCAGCCGGCGTCTCCACCTGAAGCCAGCCAGGAATCTGCCTCCAACCCCCGCGCGGCGACACCAGTCAGCAAGCAACGCAGAATGGCGGGCGGCACAACTGCGGCGGTCATGTCTGAGCCGAAGATATCCAGACCTCTCACGCCTGTTTCAACAAAGTATACTCTTCCTGCCGAGACCAGGATTTCTGTGCGGCTCATCGACAGCGTCAGCACGGAAACCAATAAAGCCGGAGACACCTTTCTAGCCAGCTTGGCGGAGCCTTTGACAGTGGATGGGGTGACCCTCTTTGCAAAGGACACATCCGTTAGCGGCAAAGTCCTCACGGTAGGGGAACCGGGACGGGTAAAAGGTCTTGCATCGATATCACTTCAACTGACCGAAATCCAGCCAAGGAAAGGCAGCCCGCTCCCGTTGGAAACACAGCCATTCAGTGAAACTGCCAAGGCCGAGAAAAAGAAGGATGCGGCCATCATTGGTGCAGGAACGGGCATCGGGGCCGCGATCGGCGCAATTGCAGGCGGAGGGAAAGGTGCTGCGATTGGTGCCATTGCGGGTGGAGGTAGTAGTAGCGGTTATGTCCTGGCGACGAAGGGCAAGCAGCTAGAGTATCCCTCCGAGACTTTGATGACGTTCAAGCTCGCCGAGCCTTTAACGGTGACGCGCTGAGACTAATCTATCTTTGAGAGGGGAGCTGGATTCAAGTTTCCGCCGGTGAATCAGAATTAGGGCTCCCCTCCTTTCTCCACTCGCTTGAGGGCGAATTTCACGCAATTTCGAGAATTGCCTTTCCTTGCTGAGCGCTTGACGAGTGCTCGACTTCCTTACACCTGCGCTTCAACTTCATGAGCGATCCTCAGCTCCTCCAGGTCTAGATTCCTAAGAGGTCGGGAAAGCCGGGCTACGGTACAGACGGTTGCCAGACAGACCAACGCACCCAAGACTGCCGCCGGCACGGCTCCGAACAGGTGAGCCACAACGCCCGACTCGAATTCGCCGAGTTCATTGGAGGAGCCAATGAAGATCGAGTTGACGGCGGAGATTCTGCCGCGCATCGAGTCGGGAGAAGAGAGCTGCACGGCCGCCATGCGCACCACCATGCTGATGCTGTCAAAAGCGCCACTTAGCGCCAGTGCAATAAGAGACAGCATATAGTTCCGACTGATCGCGAAAACCAGAGTGCACAAACCAAAACCCGTCACGGCCGAGAGCAACCAGGTCCCGGCCCGCACTCGAATATCCCAGCGCGTGAGGCACAAACTCATGACGGCCGCACCGATGGCCGGCGCCGCGCGCAGAACCCCGAGCCCCTTGGGCCCAACCATTAGGATCTCCGCGGCATAGATGGGAAGGAGCGCCGTCACTCCGCCGAAAAAGACTGAAATCATATCGAGACTGAGCGCGGGCAACAAAATGGGATGGCGAAACACGAACCGCAGTCCCGAGAGCAGCTCGGTTTGCTTGCTTTTGGTGCGGGATGGCATGGGATTGGGGGAGGCCCGAATCCACCATAAGGCTCCCATCGCCAGAAGGAGAACGGCGCAGACAATCCCTGCTGTGGCAGACACGCCCAGCCAGCCGAAGAACAGTCCTCCCAGCGCCGGTCCTGAGATGCTCCCAATCTGGTGCGTTGAAGCCATCCAGGCCGATCCTCGTGGTAAATTTTCTCTGCCGATAATGCGGGGAACGATGGAGAACATGGCGGGCTGGGAAAAGGCACGCGCCGCTCCCGTCAGAAATGAAGACAAGAAGAGCGCCACAATCTGAAGCTGTCCGCTGGCTCCCGAGGCCGGAAGCTGCGACACCAAGAGAATCAATCCAGATAGCCAACTGGCTCCGACGACCCGGCGAATCACCACCATCGGCCGGCTGCGGTCCACGATGTAACCGGCATACAACGCCAGTCCCAACGCCGGAATGGCCTCCACCAAGCCGATGAGCCCCAGAAACAGCGGGTCCTTGGTCAGGACATACATGCGCCAACCGAGGACAATCGTCTGGATCTGCACCGCCAGGGTAAACAGAAAGCGAGCAGCCATCAGCTTCTTGAAATCACTCGGCATGGGTGTTTGCGTATTCAGTTGGGTTGGTCCCTTACTTTCAAGAGCTATGGATGTCCGGCCGTGGGAGAGGTAGTGTAGCCAAGCGACAATCCGGAAGGCCAGGAAATCCTTGTGGATTGGCGGACTGGAGTTAGATATGGGTTCGACACTGTCGCAGTAGGGCGGGACCGTTCTCAGCAGGTGGGACGTGAGTCATTCACCCTGATCGCTAGCAAGCTTTACAACCCAACGCCCAGACGTCCCAACTTTCAGCGGATCAAAAGAGATTCGTGATTTTCCGATTAAGGTTACGGACTTCACAGCATGGAGCGTACTTTTCCCAAGTTCTATCGCGCCAATGAGAAAGAGCCCGATTTTGACTCCCCAGCACCATCCTGTTCGTCGTGTCGCATAAGTGAAACCCTCAGTTCGTCGCCGTGACTATTCCGTAGAAACACGCTGGCCTGAGTTTATGAACGCTTCCTACAATCTAGGAAACTTCCTTGCTTTACCGAAAGAGTAGTAGAGGCAATCGCTGGCTTGAGCACCCGACGTGCTCAACTACCCCAGTAGCGACTGACACCCTCTCTGGAGGTTTCTTGCTGATGAAACACGCCGTTTCAATGCCAAGGAGGGTTCTTTGGTTCGGGCTGCTTCTCTGTTTCACGTCGGAGAGGGGCTTGACTCAGGTCGGCTTGGGAGTAGAAACCAAGGCGACAGCGATCTTCTCAGCGCAAGACCAGCGGGGTCCCTCCCCGGTCAACGCCGTCGCTGCGCCTACGCTGAAGTGGGCGTACGGAGGCTGCTTCTCAAGTTGGTGCCAGACGGGTTGGTATTCCTCGCCGGCTGTGGTTGACATTAACGGCGACGGAAAACAGGAGGTGCTATGGGGTTCCTACGATCTGGCCGCAGTTTCCGGCAATGATGGCAAGCTGGTTTGGCGCGCAGCCAGTGGCAACCGTGTTTGGCCGGGCGTTGCTGTCGCTGATCTGACCGGGGACGGGTCCACCGAAATCATTGTGGGGCGCAGCGGGGGCCAGGTGACCGTCTACAATGCCACAGGCGGTGTGGTCTGGACGGCCACGGCCTTCAGCGATGGCGGAGAAGTTCGCTCGCTGGCGGTCGAAGACATCGATCGCGACGGGCAACTCGAAGTCATTGTAGGCAAGGCTGGCTCAGGTGCGACGAAACAGATCAACGTTCTGCGAGCCAATGGCACGGTCAAAACCGGATGGCCCGCGCGGCGCGACGGCGAAGCCGGCTACGGGTGGGGCATGTACAACCAGAATGTTGCGGTGGCGGATCTGATCGGCGATGGCAGGAAAGAGATCATTGGACCGACCGACACGCACTACATCACGGCGCTCGACAGCGATGGCAATCAGCTCCCGGCAAATGCGACGTATGGCGGCGGAAAAGTCTGGAGCCAGGTGGGAGTGCACGTTCAACACAGCGTGGACCTACGCGGCTACGCCAACTGCGGCTCTGAACATCGACCGAACTTCGCCAACAGTCCTCCAACCATCGCCGACCTGAACGGTGACGGCATCAACGAAATCGTGGTTGTCGGCAACGTCTACAACTGCGGCACCGATCCTTACAGCAGCCTCTACTACATACCCTTTGTGTTCAAGGCCGATCGCGCGCGCTGGAGCGGCAACGGCTTCGATTGGACCGCCATTCCAACACCCGGGTCGGGCAGTGCTCCGCTTTCCGAAGACTACAACGTGATCGAAAGCGCAGAGCCAAACCCGGTCGTAGCAGACCTGGATGGCGATGGGATGAAAGAGATCCTTTTCCCCTCCTATGACGGCAAGCTGCACGCCTATTGGCTGGACAAGACCGAGCATGGCAACTGGCCTTACAAGATCCCGGGAGTTGGGATCCGCTTTGCCAGCGAACCGGTGATTGCCGACCTCGACAATGATGGGCGCGCCGAAGTGCTGTTCACTTCGTGGCCCCAGAAGGTTGCCGGAAGGGTGGGGCAACTCCACATCCTCGATTCCAATGGCAGTCTACTGCATGTGATCGACCTGCCGGCTCCTCTCAGTGGCAGTTCGAACGGTGCTCTGGCGGCGCCAACGCTGGCGGACATCGATGGCGACGGCGAACTGGAGCTGGTGACGAATACGGTGGCGAGTGGCGTGGTGGCGTATGACCTGCCAGGGACACGGCAAGCCAGAATCCTGTGGGGCACTGGCCGTGGTGGTTTTCAGCGCACTGGAACGCCGCCGGTTTCTCAGACCAGAGAAACCTTTGTGCCGATCATTCTTTCCTCTACGGGCCTAAATGGAGCCTTTTTTACTTCAGAGCTGACGCTGACGAATCGTGGGACCGGAAGGGCTTCGCTTCTGTTTACCTACACAGCGGCAATCGGTAGCGGCAGCGGAACAGCCACCGATACGCTTGAGGCCGGACAGCAGCGAATTATGGGCGATGCCATCGCCTATTTGAGATCTCTGGGAGTTCCGATAGCCAGCTCGGGCAGTCAGGGAGGGACGCTGCGAGTCAGTTTCGCGGGATTGTCTTCTCCTGCCGATGGCGGGGTGACCGTTCGCACAACCACATCCGTTCCGACAGGCCGCGCCGGCCTCGCCTATGCAGGAATTCCCTCTTCAATAGCCTTGAGCGGACCCTCGTATCTTTGCGGGTTGCGTCAGAACGCAACCGACCGTTCCAACGTAGCCCTGCAGAATGTCGGTTCCTCCAGCGCAGGTGCGATCACGCTGAGACTGACGGTCTTTTCGGGAGATGGCCCCGGGGCCCCTCAGACGTTACCTGATCAGGTCCTGCCACCGGGAAGTTTCGTGCAGATTTCCGGCATTCTAACTTCTAACGGACTGTCACTGAGCAACGGCTACGTGCGAGTGGAGCGCGTGAGCGGCACAGCGCCCTACTACGCCTACGGCGTGATCAACGACCAAGCCAACTCAGACGGGTCGTTCATTCCTCCAATCTCAGAAAGCGCTCTGACAGGAAAGACACGGCTGACACTGCCCGTCGTGGTTGAAAACACGACCTTCAGCACAGAGTTAGTGATCACGAACTGGTTCTCTGCGCGAAAGACGCTGAGCTTCAGTTACGTCAGCGACGCCATTCAGACCGCAAATCAAACGGCCAACTTCTCTGTCGACATTCAGCCTTCTTCCCAGTTGATCTGGCCCGATCTGGTCCAACGTCTTCGCGATGCGCAGACCTCGGGCATCGGTCCCAAGGGGACAAGTTTTGCCGGAGCTCTGTTTGTGACGGTGAGTTCAGGGGATCTGAGCGGGATCTCCGTCTCGGCCCGCACGGCAGCCCGTGGCGATACTGGGTGGTATGGTCTGTTCTACACGGCTCTGCCGGCAGGGAGCAGTTCAACGAGCGAGGTGTGGCTGTATGGATTGCAGCAGAACGGAGAGAACCGCACGAACCTGGCCTTGGTGAATACCGGTGACAGCGGCACAACGGCGGATACGTTTCGCATTGAGCTGTTCGATGGCAACACGGGTCAGAAAGTCGCAACCATCGACGACCGTGTTCTTAATGCCAATCGATGGACCCAGCTCAACAACATCCTTTCGCAATATGCTCCGGGACTGACGCAAGGTTACGCTCACATCACACGTACTGCGGGCACGAATCCCTTCATTGCTTATGCCGTGATCAATGACGGCGCACAAGCCGGCCAACGCAGCGGCGACGGCGCCTTCCTTTCCAGCGCCCAGTGATTGATGGACGCGTCCCCTTAGCCGTCGAGACTTCTTTGAGCCGGATCCTTGTTTGACCTGAGGCTTTGCTAACTCCACACACCACCCCCTAACGAATTCTGGTCTTACCGGATTCGAGCTCTATATAATCACTTGGACTGATTTTCAGTTTGAAAAGCTCCAAGGTTACTCGTCATGAGTGTGAATCTTGATGTCGTGGCCATCATTCTGGGAGGCGGGTCAGGCGAGCATTTATTTCCTCTAACCAAGTTTCGTGCCGAGCCAGCCGTCCCACTAGCCGGGAAGTATCGCATCATCGACATCCCGTTGAGCAATTGTATTAATTCGGGCATTCGCCAGGTGTTCGTGAACTCTCAGTTCAATTCGGTGTCTTTTAACGCACATGTGGCGCGGACCTACCTTCTCGACCATTTCTCTCAAGGCTTCATTAACATTCTAGCCGCTGAACAAACTCCCGAGAACCTGAGCTGGTACCAGGGAACCGCAGATGCCGTCCGGCGATGTATTAGACACTTCGAAGACCTGGAAGCCTCGCTGATTCTGGTTTTGTATGGCGACCACCTGTATCACATGGATTATGGGAAGCTCGTTGATTTTCATCTCAAGCGTGAGGCCGATGTCACGGTGTGCATCCTTCCGGTGACCGCCAGCGAGGCTTCCCGGTTTGGGATCGTCAAGGTCAATGACAGTGGCCAGATCACATTCTTCCAAGAAAAGCCTGTGGAACATCAGCTGCAAGGTCTGGAGACAGTTCTCGGCGATGAGTATGATTCCAGAAGATTTCCCGGCGGCCGGGGTTACCTTGCGTCGATGGGTATCTATGTTTTCGGGAAGAGGTTTCTGATTGACCTGTTGAATTCCTCCAGCGACAACGACTTTGCCAAGCATATTTTTCCCGAGGCGGCCCTCAAACACCGCATGATGGGCTATCGATTCTCCGGCTACTGGGCCGATATCGGAACGGTTCGTTCCTTTTATCAGGCTAATCTGGATCTCACCTCAGACTTGCCCGAGTTCAACCTTTACGACGTCTTGAACCCGATTTATACCCGGTCTCGTTGCTTGCCAGCCTCCAGGATCGACAACTGCCAGGTGGACCATTGCGTCATCGCCGACGGATGCTTCCTCGACGGCTCCAGGATCAATCATTCGATCATTGGTTGTCGGACTCGCATTGAGGAGGGCACAACGATCAGCCGTTCCTATGTGATCGGGGCGGGCAAGTATGAGACGCGCCAGGAAATGATCGAGAATCGCCGCCGGCGGATTCCGAACATCGGGATCGGGAAAAATGTCTCCGTTGCGAATGCAATCATCGATCGAGATGTCAGGGTCGGAAACGATGTCGTCATCAGAAATGTAGATAATCACACTAACTTCGACGCGGCCACGTTTTACGTTCGTGACCACATCGTCGTGATTCCGAAGGGCGCCATCATTCCGGATGGGAGTGTCATTTGATTTCAAGGCCCGGCCTGAAGGCCGGAAATAATCAAGCCCAGGGCCGAGTGGGGAAAAGCGCTCAATTCCAGTTTGCCGAACAGACGAATCGCGTTGCGAGGTTCACACATTGAGACCATCCCAAACTGTCTTTCTTCTAACATTCGGAGCCGTTCTCATGGTTGTCTCACCAAACCCATCGGTCGGCACTGCCGATCTTGCCAAAGCGGTCACTCTCTATGCGTCGTTCGACACGGAAGTGAAAGGGGATTTCGGCGGCGGCGAACTCACCCTGTCCACTCGTTCTAATCACAAGACGGAAAAAGGTGCGTTCGTCTTCGAAAAGGGATTTCCCCAAGGAGCCTTCCGCATCGCGCCGGGTAAGGGTATTTCCGGCGGGGCGTTGGAGGCGGTCGATGTTTTGCCCGACAACGGCCGTATCTTTTTCCCGGCAAAGGGCAACATTGCCCACAGGAAGGGAGGCTGGAGCGGGTCTCTATCGATGTGGATCAACCACGACCCGGACGTGCAACTGAAGACAGGCTTCTGCGATCCGGTGCAAATCACCCAGAGGGGGGCTGGCAACGGAGCCATCTGGTTCGACTATAACGATGCGAAGCCGAATCGCAATCTGCGTATGGGGACGTTCCCGGCAATCGCTGAAGGCAGACCAGCCATCCAGGAATCGCGCGAAGCTTTCTCTCCCATGATCTGGGTGGACAAGCCGGGTTTCAAGCTAGGCGACTGGCACCACGTTGCACTCGTGTGGCGCAACTTCGACACCGGGAAAACCGATGCCAGCGCTACCTTATACATCGACGGCAGACTCATGGGTGAGATCCGGAAGGATTATCCCATCTCGATGAACTGGGACCTCGACAAGGCGGGGATTTATGTTGCGGTGAACTACATCGGTCTGATCGATGAATTTGCTCTCTTCAACCGGGCGCTGACGGTAGAAGAGATCGGCATTTTGCGGAGCCAACCGGCCGCGCTCTCGGGTCTCAAGGGCAAGTGATTGCTGGTCCCCTCCTTGACCAGAGGGGCAGCGCGTGGCACCGGGGTGGTGGCCCTGGGTCCTTGCATAGATACAGTCAGGGGAACATTCAGGACCACCAAACCCTCTGAAGTCCCCCCTTGTCCAAGGGGGGACGATTTTCGTTGAATGTTCACGGGCCCCCGCTTTGGCGAGTCCTTCAGAGCAACTGGTACCGCCAAGGGTACGAGTCGGGCAGTTTCCTAAGGTTCATGGATGATCTTGATGTAGGTTTCAACCCGATCAGATGATTGTCCTGCGAAGTAGCCGGCAACACCGCCTGCCCCTGCCAAACCTAGAATCAGTCCAATTCCTGCAGGTTCCGCCCGGAGTCCTTGGCCTTCGCCGCTGACGTGGTAAACCCCTTCGGCTAGAAGCCAGCCACCGACGAGCCCAGCTCCGGCACCCACACTCGACCAGAGCGCTCTCTTTGAGACCTTTGTTTCATTGAACTGAATGACGGATATTTTGGATCGAGCGATAGGAGTTTTCCCTTTTGGGTGGCCTTTAGGGTCTGAACTCTTTGTCACGTTCAACATCAGACCGTCCGGAGAAATCTCCGTCACTTTGCCCGCCAGGTGAACCCCGTCAGGGAGGACCAGAGCAACGTTGCGCTGGCCGATATGCAGCTGAAGCTCGCTCCAGCGAAGGGCAAGTTCCACCTTACGGGCTGCCAGGGACAGGTCTTGAAAGATCAATAGACAAGTTAGAATTCCTGCCAACATGAAAGTCATGCGTGCTTGTCGGTTCATCCAAACCTCCAACTGACGATGTCTCCTTCGTCAAAGCACGCTTATCGCCAGAGAATTGATCGTTGATCTTCCTGTGGAAGGGAATTGCGCGAGTCTCGAACTGCCTGCAAATTCCGCCATTGTCTGCAGCATCAGGCAGGGGGTCGACTCTGCCCGGTTTACGAAAACGAAGCTGGCGGCGACAGATATTGCTTGCACACATGTGAACCTCTGAGGAAATCGGTTGCGTGGAAGGGTCTTTGCCTGTGGAAGAACGACACGCTCGAGGCACAGTCCCTGCCAGATTTTTCCTAACTTTTTACCCCGAACACCGTCTAACCCACTGAGAAGTGTTCCGCAAGCTATTGAAAAGTTATCTCAAGAATCGACGAGTCGTTTTTTAGTTCGCGCTGATGAATTGCTGCGCCCGGAGTGGTGATGAACTGGATAGAATCGTTTCCGCAAGACTTGCGTTATGGCGCCCGGCAGTTGAAGCAGAGTCCTGGCTTCACCTTGGTCGCTGTGATGTCATTGGCTCTTGGGATTGGTGCCAACAGCGCCATCTTTCAACTGATTGACGCTGTGCGTCTGCGGACACTGCCGGTTCAGAATCCGGAAGAACTCGTCACCATTGATTTCCCGGACGGGTCGCAGCGGTCGGGCTGGTTTTCGGCGCGAAACTCGCGGTTCACTTCCGGACAGTGGGAACAAATTCAGACACGGCAACAAGCTTTCTCGGGGGTTTTGGCTTGGAGCGCGACTCGGTTCAATTTGACGTCCGGCGGAGAGGCCCGCTATGCGGAGGGGCTGTATGTCAGCGGCGAGTTCTTTCGTCATCTTGGGGTCCAGCCCATCCTTGGCCGGGTGTTCAACGCTGAGGATGACAGCGCGAGCTGCCCGAGCCCAGGTGCCGTGCTCAGCTA
>Ga0187893_10000935_pt1 | contig 73563 bp, 84 predicted proteins | sample MA1701074metaG_FD_139574 | JGI IMG/M metagenome (GOLD analysis project Ga0187893, IMG submission 139574) | White microbial mat communities from a basaltic lava cave in the Kipuka Kanohina Cave System on the Island of Hawaii, USA - MA170107-4 metaG ...
ACGAAGATGCGCATCCGGGGCGAATGCGCGAGCAGGTCCGCAATCAGCTTGAAGCCCTCGTCCGGGGCGTGCGGCGTCGGCGGCAGCCCCAGGTCCACCAGCGCGAGCTGCGGCGGCTCGGGCAGCTGGCGCAGCAGCTCGACCGCGTGCAGCCGCGATTCGCAGGCGTACACCTCGAATTCCGCCCCCAGCGCGAACGAAAGCGTGTCGACGATCAGCGCGTCGTCGTCGACGACAAGCAGCCCAGGACGGCCTTCAGGCGCTGAGAGCAGCGGCATCGGTTCGAATGCATCGCAGGAAGGCGAGCTCCAGATTGCGTTCGCCATAGCGCCGGCACAATTCCGCCGGCGCGCCGCAAAAACGCACCGTGCCGCGCTCGAGCACCGTGATGATCGAGCACAGCTCTTCGACATCGGTGAGCACGTGCGAGGTGAAGAACAGCGCGCTGCCGCCGCGGTGCAGTCGTGCCAGCACCGTCTTCACCGCAACCCGGCCGGCCGGGTCGAGCCCGCTCATCGGCTCATCGAGCAGGTAGAGATCCCTCGGCAGCAGGAAGCAGGCAGCCAGGCCGAGCTTCTGCGTCATGCCCTTCGACAATTGCCGCACCGGGCGATCGAGCGCATCGGGATCGAGTTCGAGTTCCGTGGCGAGTGCATCGGCGCTCGCGCGCTCGAGTCTCGCGCCCGCGAGTTCAAGCGTCATGGCGAGAAACTCGCGGCCGAGCAGATAGTAGGGCGGCACGAAGCGTTCAGGCAGGTAGGCGAGCCGCGCGCGGGCCAGGGCCTGCCGGCTGTCGCAGCCGAATATCTCGACCCGGCCGGCGTCCGCGGCGCACAGATCGAGCGCGCATTTGATGAAGGTGGTCTTGCCGGCGCCGTTCGCGCCGACCAGGCCCAGCGCGGCGCCGGGCGCCACTTCCATGTCCACGCCGTCAAGAGCCGGGAGCGCGCCGAAACGCTTCACGAGCCCCGCGGCGCGAAGGGCGGCAGAACTCGCTGCAGCTGGCATCTCGGTGACTGGCATGCGGGCGATACTATAATCCCGCCTTCCGTTGCGCATGCTTCCAGCCGTGGCCACAGCCCCCATCGTCGAGATCGACCGTGTTTCCTTCGGCTATGCCGCCGCGCGGCCGGTGCTGCACGGCGTGAGCCTGCGAATCCAACCCGGCAGCGTGGTCGGGATCATGGGCCAGTCGGGCTGCGGCAAGACGACGCTGCTGCGGATCATCGCGGGCTGGCTCAAGGCGGGCGCGGGCACCGTGCGCGTGCTGGGAAAGTCTGTGAGCACCCTGGACAGCGACGGCATTTTCTCCCTGCGCCGGAAAATGGGCATGCTGTTCCAGTTCGGCGCGCTGTTCACCGACATGACGGTGTTTGACAACGTCGCTTTCCAGATGCGCGAGCATACGCGTCTGCCAACCGATCTGATACACGATCTGGTGATGATGAAACTGGAAGCGGTCGGATTGCGCGGCGCGGCGCAAATGATGCCCTCCGAACTCTCCGGCGGCATGGCGCGGCGTGTAGCGCTGGCGCGTGCGGTGGCCCTCGATCCGCACCTCATGCTCTACGACGAGCCTTTCACGGGCCTCGACCCGATCTCGCTGGGCGTGATCGCGCGGCTGATCCGGACCTTGAACGACTCCCTGGGACAGACCTCCATCGTCGTCAGTCACGATGTCGAGGAGTGCTTCGGCATCGTCGACTACGTCTATTTCGTTTCTGCGGGAAAGATCGTGGGCGAAGGCACGCCACAGGAATTGCGGCGCTCCGCAGAGCCCTTCGTAAGCCAGTTCGTGCGTGGCGAACCGGACGGCCCGATCCCGTTCCATTTCCCGGCGCCGGCTTACGCAGCGGACCTGGCCGCGGCAGCCGCGAATGGCTGAGCGCAGCCTGCTCGCCGGACTGATCGACGGTCTCGAGCGCCTGGGCCGGGGCGCGGGCGCGAAAATCTGGCGGCTCGGTTTCGCCGCGCGCTTCTTCGCTTACATGCTGTTGCATTCGGGCACGGCGCTGCGGCGCTTCCGTCTGACGATCCGCGAAATCTATTTTGCGGGCGTGCATTCGATGGTCATCATCCTGGTGTCCGGCCTCTTCGTCGGCATGGTCCTCGCGCTGCAGGGCTACGAGACGCTGCAGCGCTATGGATCCAGCGAGGCGCTCGGCGTCCTCGTCGCGCTGTCGCTGGTGCGAGAACTCGGCCCAGTGATCGCCGGGCTGCTGTTCGCGAGCCGCGCCGGATCCGCGATCACCGCCGAAATCGGCCTCATGAAGGCGACCGAGCAGATTGCCGCCATGGAAATGATGGCCGTGGACCCGATCGCGCGCGTCGTTGCGCCGCGCTTCTGGGCCGGCGTGATATCGATGCCGCTGCTCGCGGCGCTGTTTTCCGCGATGGGTATCTTCGGCGGCTACCTGGTCGGGGTCAAGCTGATCGGCGTCGACGAGGGGGCGTTCTGGTCGCAGATGCAGGCCTCGGTGGATGTGCGCGAGGACATTTTCAACGGCGTCATCAAGAGCCTGGTGTTCGGTGTCGCGGTTACCTGGATCGCAGTGTTCGAGGGCTATGATGCTCCCCCCACCGCCGAAGGCGTCTCGGGTGCGACGACGCGCACCGTCGTGACCTCCTCGCTGGCCATCCTTGCCCTCGATTTCGTGCTCACGGCGCTCATGTTTACCGGAGGAAATGCGAAATGAAACGCTCCACCATCGACATCTGGGTCGGCGCCTTTGTCGCCGCGGGCTTCGCCGGACTGTTGTTTCTTGCGTTAAAGGTTGGCAATTTGGCCTCCTTTTCGACCGCCGAGACGTATCAGGTGCAGGCCAAGTTTGCTAACATTGGCGGGTTGAAGGTCAGGGCGCCGATCAAGAGCGCCGGGGTGGTCGTGGGGCGCGTGTCGAACGTCACGTTCGACAACGAGAGCTACGAGGCGATCGTCACCTTCAACGTGGATGCGCATTACCGGTTTCCGCGCGATACGTCGGCGAAAATCCTCACCTCGGGTCTGCTCGGTGAGCAATACGTGGGGCTGGAAGCGGGCGGGGACGGGGTGATGCTCAAGCAGGGGGACCGTTTGCGCTTGACGCAATCGGCGGTGGTGCTGGAAAACCTGATCAGCCAGTTTCTGTTCAACAAGGCGGCTGAGAGCAAGGACGGCAAGTGACGATGCTGCGGCTGTTGAGGGATTGCCTTCTGGTACTGCTTCTCGCGGGGGCGGCAGGCTGCGCCACGACCAACGGCGACAGCCGCGATCCGGCCGAAGGCTTCAATCGCGTCATGTTTTCATTCAACGACGGCTTCGACGAGGTGATCGGCAAGCCGGTGGCGACCGCCTACCGCGACGCGCTGCCCAGCCCGGTGCGCAGCGCAGTGCGCAATTTCTTCGCCAATATCGCGGACCTCTGGATCGGCGCCAATAACCTGCTGCAGGGCAAGCCGACGGAAACCGTTACCGACTGGGCGCGCTTCGCGTTCAATTCGACCATCGGGCTCTTTGGCCTGATCGACGTCGCGAGCGAGATCGGCCTCGAGAAGCATGACGAGGATTTCGGTCAGACCTTCGGCCGCTGGGGTATCGCTGACGGCGCTTATCTCGTCTGGCCGCTGCTCGGCTCGAGCAGCGTGCGCGATACCGCCGGCCTGATTTTCGACATCGGCCTCGACCCGGTGTTGCAGCACGAACCGGTTCGCGTGCGCAGCGCCATGACCATCCTGCGCGCTACCAGCAAGCGCGCCGACCTGCTCGCTGCGAGCCGCATCCTGGAGGAAGCCGCTCTCGACAAGTACGTTTTCCAGCGCGACGCCTATCTGCAGCGCCGCCGCAGCCTGGTTTACGACGGCAATCCGCCGCGTGCTGCGCGCGAGGTGCCGCGCGCCGAGGCTGTCGAGCCCGCGCCCGCAGAAGGTCCTGCACTGCAGGCTGCTGCGCGCGCCGATCCGGCGGCGATGGAAGCGGGGGCACGCCTGCTCGAGCAGCCGGCGTTGTCCGCGGCCAGCTCCGGAGGTTAGGAGTGCTGCCGACGTTTGTTCGGCTCGCGACGGCGGCCGCGGCGGCGACCCTCGTTCTGGCCGGGGGTGCGCGCGCGCAAGAGAAGGAAATGGCGCCGGACCTGCTCGTAAAGACCGTGACCCTCGACGTCGTGGATCTGATCCTGAAGGACAAGGACATCCAGAAGGGCGATCGCAGGAAGCTGATCGCGCTCATCGAGGCCAAGGTTCTGCCGCACTTCAATTTTCAGGCGATGACCTCGAGCGCGGTGGGCCGCAACTGGGACAAGGCGACCGCCGAGCAGAAGGCGCGCCTGACGGATGAATTCAGGACCCTGCTGGTGCGCACCTACTCCAGCGCGCTCGCTTCCTACAGCAATCAGAAGTTCGATTTCCGTCCCTTGCGCGCGAAGCCCACCGACACCGATGTCACGGTGAACGTGCGCATCGTGCAGTCGGGCGACCAGCCGGTGACGATCGACTACGACATGGAAAAGCGGCCAGGGGGATGGAAGGTCTGGGACGTGCGCGTCGGCGGCATCAGCCTGGTGGCCAACTACCGCACCGAGTTCGACAACCAAATCCGCGAAAACGGCGTCGAGGGCTTGATCAAGACTCTAAACGCGAAAAACAACTCGCAAGTTCAGCCCGCGGTTGCGGGGGTGCCGAAAAAATGATCCGGCGCGAAGGCGATCGCATGGTGGTGAGCGGGGCGCTGACGCTCGCCAACGTCGCAATGGTCCTGCGCGAGGGCAACGCGGCCATCGGCGAGGGTGTGCGCATCGTCGACCTGGCTGAAGTGGGCGAGCTGGATTCCTCCGCGCTCGCGCTGCTGCTCGCCTGGCTGCGCGAAGCCAAGCAGCACAGCGGCAGCCTGTCCTTCGTCAACCTGCCGCAAGGCCTGACCGCCATCGCCAGACTTTACGGCGTGGCCGAACTGCTGCCCGCCGCTCCGGCGTCCGCCCACCACTGAGCTGACCGCCCGCGCGAGCGCGTGAATGAAGATGCGCGCGCACGCGGTCGCAGGCGTGCCCGCCATGATTTTTGCCATTGAAGCCCTGAACGTCGAGAAGCGCTACGGCGCGCTGCAAGCGCTCGCCGGGGTGAGTCTCGTCGTGGTCGCGGTAAGCTTGCTGCTCCTGTCCGGAATCTGCCTGCGCATACTGCGTTCCGGCTACAAACTGAGGCAACAACCATGGTCACCCCGGAAAGCGTGAAAAGCGGTATTGAAACGGGCCTCGCCTGCGAGCGCGTGGAGGTGATGGGCGACGGCCAGCACTTCCAGGCCGTCGTGGTTTCGCGCCTCTTCGAGGGCAAGAGCCGCGTGCAGCGCCACCAGCTCGTCTATCAGGCGCTCGGTGAGCGCATGCGCGAAGAAATCCACGCGCTGTCCATGCAGACGCTGACGCCGGAGGAAGCGAAACAGAATGGATAAGCTGCGCATCCAGGGCGGGCGTGCGCTGCAGGGTACGGTGCCGATATCCGGCTCCAAGAACGCCGCGTTGCCGGTCATGGCCGCGACACTGCTGGTGCCCGGCGTGCATCGGCTGCGCAACGTGCCCAGGCTGCGCGACACGCGGACGTTCGCGCGGGTGCTGGAGCTGCTCGGCGCGAAAGTCGGCTTCGACGGCAATCTGTGCTCGATCGATTCCACCGGCGTGAACTCGGTCGAGGCGCCGTACGAACTCGTGAAGACGATGCGCGCGAGCATTTACGTGCTCGCGCCGCTGCTGGCGCGCTTCGGCGAGGCCAGGGTGTCGCTGCCGGGCGGCTGCGCCTGGGGACCCCGGCCGGTGAACCTGCATCTGGCCGGATTGCAGGCGATGCGCGCGGCACTCGAGATCGAGCATGGCTACATCGTCGGCCGCAATGTGAAGCTGAAGGGCGCGACCTTCGGCTTCGACGTGGTCTCGGTGGGCGCCACCGCACAGCTCATGATGGCGGCCGTGCTCGCGGAAGGCACTACGGTGCTCGAGAATGCCGCGATTGAGCCGGACGTCACCGTGCTCGGCGAGGTGCTCGTCGCCTGCGGGGCGAAGATCGGGGGCCTGGGCACGCGGCAACTCACGATTCAGGGCGTGCGCGCGCTGCGCCCCATCGACACCACGATCATTCCCGACCGCATCGAGGCGGCGACCTTCGCGGCTGCCGCGGCGATGACCGGCGGGCGGCTCAGGCTAGAGCAGGTGATACCGGCGCATTTCGAGGCCGCGCTGCGCAAGCTGGAAGAGGCCGGGAGCCGCATCGAACGCACCGCCGACACGGTGACCGTCACCGGCCCGGCGCGGCCGAAGGCGGTGAACGTGGTGACGCAACCCTTCCCGGGATTCCCGACCGACATGCAGGCGCAGATGATTGCGGTAAGCGCGCTCGCGAGCGGTACCAGCGTGATCGAAGACACCGTTTACCTCGACCGCTTTACCCACGTTCCGGAATTGGCGCGCATGGGCGCCAGCATCGAGCTGAAGGGAAATGTCGCGGTGGTGAAAGGCGTCGAGCGCCTGTCGGGCGCGCAGGTGATGGCGACCGACCTGCGCGCCTCGGCGAGCCTCGTGCTTGCGGGATTGGCAGCGCAAGGCGAAACTCTGATCGACCGCATTTACCATCTGGACCGCGGCTACGAGGCGCTGGAAGTAAAGTTGAGCGCGCTGGGTGCGCGCATCGAGCGGGTAAACTGAGCCGCATGGCCACGCTCAGCATCGCGCTGTCCAAGGGGCGGATTCTCGACGAGACGCTGCCGCTGCTCGCGCGCGTCGGTGCGCGTCCGGCGGAAGACCCCGAAGGCTCGCGCAAACTGATTCTGGCTACCGCGCGGCGCGGCCTGCGCCTGATCGTGGTGCGCGCCTCCGACGTTCCCACCTATGTCGCGAACGGCGCCGCGGAACTCGGCATCGCAGGCGGCGACGTGCTTGCCGAGCATGGCGGCGCCGGACTCTACCAGCCGGTCGACCTCGGCATAGCACGCTGCCGCATGGTGGTGGCGGCGCGGCGCGGCTTCGACTACGCGAGCGCAGTGCGCCAAGGCGCGCGGCTGCGTATCGCCACGAAGTACGTTCGCATGACGCGCGAGCACTTCGCGGCGAAGGGCGTGCACGTGGACCTGATCAAGCTCTACGGCTCGATGGAGCTCGCCCCGCTGCTGGGCCTGGCCGATGCGATCGTGGATCTCGTCTCCAGCGGCAGGACGCTGCGCGCCAACAAGCTCGCGGCGGTGGAGGAGATCATGCCGGTATCGGCAAGGCTGATCGTCAACCAGGCGGCGCTAAAAACGCGCCGCGCCGAATTGCAGCCGCTGATCGACATGTTTTCGAAGGCGGCGCGGAAGTGAAACTGCGCCGCCTCTCGACGCGCCAGCCCGGGTTCGCCGCAAAGCTCGCTGCGCTTACGCGCTTCGAGGCCGCCGCCAATGCGGCCGTGGAGCGCACGGTGCGCTCGATCATAGCGAGCGTGCGCAGGCGCGGGGACACGGCTGTGCTCGCGTATGCGCGCCGTTTCGACGGCGTCAAGGCAGGTTCCGTGGCGAAATTGGAAATCGGCAAACGTGAACTTGGTGCGGCTCTGAGCTCGCTTGCCGGGAAACAGGTAAGTGCGCTAAGAAGTGCCGCGAAGCGTATTCGCAGGTTTCACCGGCGCCAGCTGTCCCGATCCTGGAGCTATCGCGAAGCGACCGGCACGCGGCTCGGGCAGACCGTCACCCCTCTCGAGCGGGTCGGCATTTACGTTCCAGGCGGCAAGGCCGCGTATCCCTCGTCGGTGCTCATGAACGCGATCCCGGCCAGGGTGGCCGGCGTGGGTGAGGTCGTCATGGTGAGCCCGAATCCGAATCCGATGGTGCTCGCGGCGGCGGCGATTGCGGGCGTACACCGGGTGTTCGCGCTCGGCGGGGCACAGGCGGTGGCGGCGCTGGCCTACGGCACACGCACCGTCCCGCGCGTCGACAAGATCATCGGCCCGGGCAATGCCTACGTCGCGGAAGCGAAGCGCCAGGTCTTCGGCCAGGTCGGCATCGACATGATCGCCGGACCGTCCGAAATCCTGGTGATCTGCGATGGCGCCACCGATCCGGACTGGGTGGCGATGGACCTCTTCTCGCAGGCGGAGCACGACGAAATGGCGCAAGCCATCCTGCTTTGTCCTTCGCTCTCCTACTTGAGGCAGGTGGAGGAGTCCGTTGACAAGCTGCTTCCGCAAATGCCCCGCGGCAGGATCATTCGCGCTTCGCTGACGCGGCGCGGCGCACTGATTCATACGCGCAGCCTAAAGGAAGCCTGCGAGATCTCGAACCGGATCGCGCCCGAGCACCTGGAACTGTCGGTAGCACGGCCGCAGGCACTGCTGCCCAGTTTGCACCATGCCGGTGCCGTCTTTCTCGGCCGCTGGAGTTCGGAAGCGATCGGCGACTACTGCGCCGGGCCGAACCACGTCCTGCCGACCTCGGGCAGCGCACGCTTTTCTTCGCCGCTGGGCGTCTATGATTTCCAGAAGCGCAGCAGCTTGATTCATGTATCGCGCGAGGCTGCGCGCAGCCTCGGGCGCCTCGCCTCCGACCTCGCGCACGCGGAAGGCCTGTACGCGCACGCCAGATCCGCGGACATGCGGATGGAGAAGCGGCAATGAGCGCGGCGTCGAAAGTCGTGCGGCCTGAAATCCAGGCGATGCACGCCTACCAGGTGGCCGATGCCACCGGACTGGTGAAGCTCGACGTCATGGAGAGTCCCTACGGGCTGCCCGAGGACCTGGCGAAAGAGGTCGGCGAAATCGTCGCCAAGCTCTCGCTCAACCGCTATCCGGTGCCGACCGCGCAAAAGCTGCGCGCGCTGATCCGCGAGGTGATGCAGGTGCCGGCGGGCTGCGACGTCCTGCTCGGCAACGGTTCGGACGAATGCATCCAGTACATCACCGCGACTATTGCACGCGAAGGCGCGGTGGTGATGGCTCCGGCGCCTTCGTTCGCGATGTTCTCGATGCACGCGCTGTTTTTCCGCCTGCGCTTCGCCGGCGTTGCGTTGCGCGAGGATTTCTCTCTCGACACGGAAGCCTTTCTCGCCGCGATGGCGAAAGAGCGGCCTGCGCTGGTCTGGATCGCGTACCCGAACAATCCGACCGGCAACGCGTTTCCGGTCGCCGGCATCGAGCGCATCATCCGCGCCGCGCCGGGCCTGGTGGTGCTCGACGAGGCCTACCAGCCCTTCGCCGGCGCGACCTTCATGCCGCGCTTGGCGGAGTTCGGGAACCTGGTGGTCATGCGCACCGTTTCCAAGATCGGCATGGCCGGACTGCGGCTCGGCTACGTCTGCGGCCGGCCCGAATGGATCGAATCCTTCAACAAGGCGCGTTCGCCGTTCAACATCAACGTCGTGACCGAAGCCGTGGCGATCAAGCTGCTGCAGAACAAGAAGGTGCTCGATGCGCAGGCGGCCAAGGTGCTCGCCGAGCGCGAGCGCGTGTGGCCGGAACTGCAGCGCCTCGCCGGGCTCAGGGTGTTCCCGTCGGCGGCGAATTTCTTCCTCGCCCGGGTCGCAGGAGCCAAGGGCGCCGGGACGCGGGCCTACGAAAGCCTGAAGGCGCAGGGCGTGCTGGTGAAGGATTTCTCCGGCGGCCACCCGCTGATGGAAAACTGCCTGCGCCTGACCATCGGCGCGCCGGAGGAAAACCGTATACTCGTCGCTGCACTCAGAGAGGCCCTGAAATGAGAACGGCCGAGGTCGACCGCAACACCAAGGAGACGCAGATTCGCGTGCGCCTCAACCTGGACGGCAAGGGCGCCGCGAAGCTGAAGACCGGGATTCCGTTCCTCGAGCACATGCTCGACCAGGTGGCGCGCCACGGCATGCTCGATCTCGACATCGAGGCGAAAGGCGACCTGCACATCGACGCGCATCACACGGTCGAAGACATCGGCATTACGCTCGGCCAGGCGTTCGTCAAGGCGCTCGGCGACAAATCGGGCATCCGGCGCTTCGGCCATGCTTACGTGCCGCTCGACGAGGCGCTGTCGCGCGTGGTGATCGATTTCTCCGGCCGTCCCGGGCTCACCTATGAGGTCAAGTTCACGCGCGCGCTGATCGGCGAATTCGACGCTGACCTCGTGCACGAGTTCTTCCAGGGCTTCGTCAATCACGCCCAGGTGACGCTGCACATCGACAACCTGCGCGGCGACAACGCGCATCACCAGTGCGAGACCATGTTCAAGGCCTTCGCGCGCGCACTGCGCATGGCGGTCGAGGCCGACCCGCGCGCGCAGGGTTCCGTGCCGTCAACAAAGGGTTCGCTCTAGTTGAAAATTGCCGTAGTCGACTACGGAATGGGCAACCTTCGTTCCGTATCCAAAGCGCTGGAACGGGTCGCGCCGCAGGCCGAGGTGCTGGTGACCTCCGATCCCGCGGCAATCCGTGCCGCCGAGCGCGTCGTCGTGCCGGGGCAGGGCGCGATGCCCGACTGCATGCGCCAGCTCGAATCGAGCGGGGCGCGCGACGCGGTGGTCGAGGCGACGCGCAGCAAGCCCTTCCTTGGCATCTGCATCGGCATGCAGATGCTGTTCGAACGCGGCGAGGAGGGCGACGTGCGTGGACTGGGACTGCTTGCGGGCGGGGTGCCGCGCTTTCCGGATCCAAAATCCCGGGCAGAAATGGCTGGACTCAAGATCCCGCACATGGGCTGGAACGAAGTCCGGCAGGAGCGGTCCCATTCGCTCTGGGATGGCGTCGCGGACAGGAGCCGCTTCTATTTCGTGCACAGCTACTACCCGCAGCCCGCGGCAGCCCACATTACGGCGGCAACCTGCGCCTATGGCGTCACCTTTACCTGCGCGATTGCGCGGGATAACATCTTTGCCGTGCAGTTCCATCCGGAAAAGAGCCAGCAGTCCGGCCTGCGTATGCTGTCCAACTTCGTCCTATGGCGGCCGTAGCCATCTAAATCTGTTTCGCAGCACCTCGTGCTGATCATTCCCGCGATCGACCTCAAGGACGGCCACTGCGTGCGCTTGCAGCAGGGGCGCATGGAGTCCGCGACCGTGTTTTCAGAGGACCCGGTGGCGATGGCGAAGCACTGGTCTAACGAGGGCGCGCGGCGCCTGCACATCGTGGACCTGAACGGCGCAGTTGCCGGACGGCCAAAGAACGAAAAGGTGATCCGCGAGATGATCAAGGCGGTCGGCGAGAAAACCCCGATCCAGCTGGGCGGCGGCATCCGTGACCTGGACACGATCGAGAGCTATATCGATGCCGGCGTCTCCTACATCATCATCGGCACCGCGGCGGTGAAAAACCCCGGTTTCCTGTCCGACGCCTGCTATGCGTTTCCGGGCCACATCATCGCCGGGCTGGACGCGAAGGACGGCAAGGTCGCAGTCGAGGGCTGGTCGAAGATGACCGGCCACGACGTGGTCGACCTGGCGAAGAAATTCGAGGACTACGGTCTGGAAGCGCTCGTCTATACCGACATCGGACGCGACGGCATGATGAGCGGCGTGAACATCGATGCCACCCTCAAGCTCGCGCAGGCGATCAAGACCCCGATCATTGCCAGCGGCGGTCTGCACAGCATCAAGGACGTGCAGGAAATTTGCGCCCGCCTGGTGCCGGAAGGCGTGATCGGCGCGATCGCCGGGCGCGCACTGTACGACGGCGCGTTCGAATTCAAGAAGGCGCAGGCCGCGGCGAGCAAAGCGACGGAAAAGCCGGCTGCCCCTCCGCCCGCCAAGGCATAGCGGTGGGGCTCGCGAAGCGCGTCATACCCTGCCTCGACGTTACTGCGGGCCGGGTCGTTAAGGGCGTGAAATTCGTCAGTTTGCGCGATGCCGGCGACCCAGTGGAGATCGCCGCGCGCTACGACGCGGAAGGCGCCGACGAGCTCGCTTTCCTCGATATCACGGCGAGCTCGGATGAGCGCGACATCATCCTGCACGTCATCGAGGCGGTCGCGGCGAAGGTATTCATCCCGCTCACGGTCGGCGGCGGCGTGCGCAAGGTGCAGGACGTGCGGCGGCTGCTCAACGCGGGCGCGGACAAGGTCTCGATCAACACGGCGGCGGTGCAAAATCCGGACCTGGTAGGCGAAGCTTCGAGCATCGTCGGCAACCAGTGCATCGTCGTGGCGATCGATGCGAAGAAAAAGGACGGCCGCTGGGAAGTATTCACCCACGGTGGCCGCAATGCGACGGGTCTAGACGCAGTGGACTGGGCGCGGCGCATGAGTGCGGCGGGAGCGGGCGAGATCCTGCTCACCAGCATGGACCGCGACGGCACGCGCGACGGCTTCGACCTGGAACTCACGCGGGAGGTATCGGATGCAGTGGGTGTTCCCGTGATTGCCTCGGGCGGTGTGGGTACGCGCGAGCACCTGGCGCAGGGAATTCTGGAAGGACATGCTGCTGCCGTGCTCGCGGCGAGCGTGTTTCATTTCGGCGATTTCACCGTGCTGGATTCCAAGCAGTACATGCGGTCCCGGGGCATCGAGGTTCGACTGTGACCGATCCCCTGAATGCATGGTTGAACGAAGTTCCGTGGAATGAACAGGGCCTGATTCCGGTCGTGACGCAGGAATTCTCCACCGGCAGGGTATTGACGCTGGCGTGGATGAACCGCGAGGCTCTGGCGGAAACCGAGAATCGCGGTGAGGCGGTCTACTGGTCGCGTTCGCGCAGCAAGCTCTGGCGCAAGGGCGAGGAATCGGGCCACAGGCAGAAAGTCCGCGAGTTGCGCCTGGATTGCGATTCGGATGCGATCCTGCTCAGGGTGGACCAGGCCGGCGGTATCGCCTGCCATACCGGGCGCGAAAGCTGTTTTTTCCGCAAGCTCGAAAACGGGAGATGGGTGACGACGGATCCGGTGCTCAAGGATCCGGCGGCCATCTACAAGAAATGAGCGATACCCTGGAACGGCTCGCCCGCACCATCGCCTCTCGCAAGGGCGCGGACCCGGAGAAGTCCTATGTCGCGCGGCTGCTGGCGGCGGACGAGGACGCGGTGCTGAAGAAGATCGGCGAGGAAGCCACCGAGACGGTGCTCGCGGCGAAGACGGGCGACCGTGCGCACCTCGTGCGCGAGACCGCGGATCTCTGGTTCCACTGCATGATCCTGCTCGCACGCCACGGTCTCGCCCCCGCCGACGTGCTGGCCGAACTGGAGCGGCGCGAAGGCGTTCCGGGCCTGGATGAAAAGGCGTCGCGGAAAAAATGACGAGCGACCCGAACTGCCTCTTTTGCAGGATCGTGCGCGGCGAGATTCCCGCGAAGAAGGTGCATGAAGACGAGGACGTGCTCGCCTTCCACGACGTCCGGCCGCAGGCGCCGGTGCATTTCCTGATCGTGCCGAAGGAGCATGTGCCGACGCTGTACGACGCGGGCATGGCCCAGCACCGTGCGCTGGGCAAGATGCTGGCGCTGGCCGGGGAACTCGCCCGCAAGGAAGGGGCGACCGACGGTTTTCGCACCATCATCAATACCGGGCGGGCGGCGCATCAGGAGGTGTATCATGTGCACATGCACGTGATCGGCGGCCGGGAGTCGCTTGGGCCAATGATTTCAAAGAGGAAATAGGAGGTCCGCATGGGCTCGCTCAGCATCTGGCACTGGCTGATCGTTCTGGTCATCGTAATGCTCGTATTCGGCACCAAGAAGCTGCGCAACATCGGCGCGGACCTTGGCGGCGCGGTACGCGGCTTCAAGGACGGCATCCGCGAAGGCGGCGAGAAGCCGGCCGACGCCGGCGCTGCCGCGCAGGTCACCGGCAAGACGGTCGAGGGCGAAGTCAAGAGCAAGACCGAGAACAGGGCCTGACCGGCTTCGGTTCTGCTTCGTGAGCGGGCGCCCAAGGGCGCCCGTTTGGTTTGTGCACTCAATCATCTTAGGACTCCATGTTCGACATCGGCTTTTCTGAACTGATGGTCATCGGGCTGGTCGCGTTGATCGTGATCGGGCCCGAGCGGCTGCCACGCGTCGCGCGCACGCTAGGACATCTCGCGGGCCGGCTGCAGCGCTATGTCGCCGACGTCAAGGCCGACATCAACCGCGAGGTCGAGCTCGACGAGCTGCGCAAGATGAAGGACTCGGTGCAGCAAGCCGCGACCGGCATCGAGAGTTCGGTGCAGGGCGAATTGAACAAGACCGAGAGCGAACTGAATGCCGCAGCAAGTACGGCCGCTGGCGAGACGGCCAGGACACCCGAGAAAACGGCCTAGCGGTGCAGCAGGACACCTTCATTTCCCACCTCATCGAGCTGCGCACGCGGCTCATGCACGCGCTCTTGGCGGTGCTGGCGGCCTTCGTGCTGCTGTTCCTCTGGCCGGGGTCCGGCGCGATCTACGATTTCCTCGCCGCACCGCTGATGCACGCCCTGCCCGAAGGCACCAAGATGATCGCTACCGGCGTGATCACGCCCTTCATGGTGCCGATGAAAGTGACCGCGCTGGTGGCCTTCATGCTGGTGCTGCCTTACGTGCTCTACCAGGCCTGGGCCTTCGTCGCACCCGGGCTCTACGAGCACGAGAAGACATTCGCTGTGCCGCTGATTTTCGCCAGCACGGTCCTGTTCCTGATCGGTGTCGCGTTCTGCTACTACTTCGTGTTCGGCACCGTATTCAAGTTCATCAACGATTTTGCGCCCAAGTCGATCACGCCGGCGCCGGATATCGAGGCCTATTTTTCCTTCGTCATCACCATGTTCATGGCCTTTGGCGTCACATTCGAGATTCCAATCGCGGTGATTATCCTGGTACGCACGGGCCTGGTGAGCGTCGAGAAGCTGACCGAGGCGCGCCCCTATGTAATTGTGGGCGCGTTCGTCGTCGCGGCGGTGGTGACGCCCCCGGACGTGCTGTCGCAGTTCATGCTCGCGGTACCGATGTGTCTGCTTTTCGAGGCGGGACTGCTGGTGTCCCGATTCGTCGGGGTCAGGACCCGGTCCAGCGCCGAAAGCCAAGGGCAATCTACAACCCCGTAGGCCCTGGCCTCAGGTAGAATCGCGCCCCTTACCTGTTGAATTGACTAGAAAGTATCCATGAAACGCAAATACGGCTCGGCCCTCAAGAACGAATCCATCGCCGAGCAGCGCATGCGCGAGCGTGCGAAGGAAAGCGGCGACAACAGCTTCAACTTCGGCTCGCAACTGCGCAAGGGCGCCATCGGCCGCGGCAAGCATCGCGGCCGCGCCGACGTCGCCGCGCACAACAAGAAATAGGCTGCCGCGCCCGGCGCCTGGCTAAGGACAGGCCGCCATCACCTGCGCAACCGCCGCAGTGAGCCGCTTGCCGTAGGGCACATGCAGGAACTCGTTCGGACCGTGCGCGTTGCTGCGCGGGCCGAGCACGCCGCAGACCATCATCTGCGACTTCGGGAAACCCTTCTGCAGCATGCTCATCAAGGGAATTGTGCCACCCTGTCCCATGTAACCGAGCGGCGCGCCGTAGTGCGCCTGCGACGCGGCTTCCAGCACGTTCCCGAGCCAGGGCGCGAGTTCCGGCGCATTCCAGCCGGTGGCGCCTGAGGGCTCGCCCGCCTTGCCGCCGGCGCGGCCATCGGGGCGGAACGTGACGCGCGCGTTGTACGGTGCGTTGTCCTCCAGCAGTGTCTTTAGTTCGAGCGCGGCCTTGGATCCGTCGACCAGCGGCGGCAGGCGCAGGCTCAGCTTGAACGCGGTGTAAGGGCGCAGCACATTGCCCGCGCTGCCGAGCTCCGGAAAACCTTCCACGCCGGTGACCGAAAGCGCCGGCCGCCAGGTGCGGTTGAGCAGGGCCTCGAGCCGGTCGGTGGTGGTGGGCAGGGTCGGCCCGCCGTCGGCGCCGCAGGCCCAGGGGAATCGCTTCCATACCTCGTCGCCGAGGATCGCGGCAGTGGCACGCGCCTGCTCGATGCGCGCAGGCGGCACGGTACAGTGGAAGCTCTCGGGCAGCAGGCGTCCCGTCCTGCTGTCTTCGAGGCGCTCAAGCAACTGGCGCAGGATGCGAAAGCTCGAGGGCACTAGTCCGCTCGCATCGCCCGAATGGATGCCCTCGGTCAGGATCTCGACGTTTAGGACGCCGCTCACCAGACCGCGCAGGCTGGTGGTGAGCCAGAGCTGGTCGTAGTTGCCGGCGCCGGAATCCAGGCACACCACCAGCGCGACATCGCCCAGGCGCGGTTTCAACACTTCAAGATAGGCCGGCAGGTCGGGCGAGCCGCTTTCTTCGCAGCTCTCGATGATCCCCACGCAGCGCGGGCGCGGGATGCCCTGCTTGTCCAGCGCCATGATCGCGGTGAGCGCGGCGTACACCGCGTAGCCGTCGTCGGCGCTGCCCCGGCCGTACAGCTTGCCGTCCTCGTACTTCGGCGTCCATGGGCCGAGATCCGCGCGCCAGCCGTTGAATTCGGGCTGCTTGTCGAGATGGCCGTACAGGCAGATGGTGCCGGCCTTCGCCTCATTGCCTCCGGGCCGGGTGGCCGGGACCTCGAAAAAGATCACAGGGGTGCGGCCAGCGAGGCGCACCACTTCCAGCTTCAGGCCGGGCAGCTTCTTGCCCTCGACCCAGGCCGCGGCGTCGGTAATCACGCGCTCGATGTGCCCGTGGCTTGCCCAGTTCGCATCGAACATCGGGCTCTTGGCAGGAATCGCGACATAGCGCGTGAGCGCCGGGACGATCTCCTCGTCCCAGGTGCGCCCGGCAAACGTAGCCAGAGCCTTGGTCTGGTCGGCAGGCAGGGGCTGGCTGTGGTCGCGGGCATTCATGGGTGACCTCCGGCGAATCGCGCTGAATGCGGGATTCTACCGCCCGTTCAGAAAACGTTCGACCAGTGCGAACTGCTCGGGCACGTTCAGCGCGGGCGCGTGCCCGCAGCCGGGAATCGTCACCACCACCGCGCGCGGACCGCGCGAGCGCATCGCCTCGGCGACTTCGGGCAGCAGCAGGTCGGAACTCTCGCCGCGAAGGCACAGCGTCGGCACGTCGATCGTGTCCCAGGCCGCCCACTGGTCGTAGTCCTCGGGGTGATGGGTAAATTGCATCACCATGTTCGGGTCGTAGTGCGGCGTGAGCTTGCCTTCCGGCGTGCGGCGCGCGGAAGTCTCGGCGAGGCGCCGCCACTGTGCATCCGACAACCAGCCATAGGGTTTGTAGATAGTGCGGAAGTACTGCTCGAGTTCGCTCAGGCGGTCGAATTGCGCCGGCTTGCCGGCGTAACTGCGGATGCGCTCCACGGCCGCTGCGCCCAACTGCGGCCCGATGTCGTTTAGGACCAGGCGGCGGATGCGGCTTTTGAGCGCACCGGCGGCAAGGCGGATGCCGATCGCGCCGCCCATCGAGGTGCCGAGCCAGTGTAGATCGAGGATGCCGAGCTGATCCACCAGAGACAACGCCAGGCGCGCGTAGAAATCGAGGCAATACTCCTGCTCCGGCGCAGGGCTCCATTGCGACAGGCCGCGGCCGATGGTGTCCGGACAGATGACGCGGAAGCGCGAAGACAGATGCGCGGCGATTTCATCCATGTCCCGCCCGGTGCGGGCGAGGCCGTGCCAGGCGATCACGGTTGGAGACTGCTCTGCCCCCCACTGCGTGTAGTGGATCTCGCGGCCTTCGCAGACGAGGAAATGGGAACTGGGGTTCATTTCCTGCGCATCGCGCGCAACTGGCCGACGATGCCGTGCGGGAAGTAGTACACCGAGAGCACGAACAGCACCCCCAGCCACAACAGCCAGCGGTCCGGATGGAACAGGTCCGGAAGCAGCGGGACGCCCTTCATCGCGCCCGAGAACGCCTTCATCGCTTCCTGCAGATAGTTCTGCGCGACGACGAAGATCGTGGCGCCGATCACCGCGCCGTACATCGTGCCCATGCCGCCGATTACCACCATCAGCAGGATGTCGATCATGATGGCGAAATCGAGCGTCGTATTCGGGCCGGTGTAGCGCAACCAGAGCGCGTAGAGCACGCCGGCGAGCGTCGCCACCACCGCGCCCAGGCAATTGGCGATGGTGCGGTAGATCACGGTGCGGTAGCCCAGCGCCTCGGCGCGGAAATCGTTTTCGCGAATCGCCATGAGGACGCGGCCGAAGGGCGAGTTGACTACGCGCACCAGCGCGAGAAACAGTACCAGCGACACGCCGAACACGAGGTAGTAAGTGATGAACCTGCCGCCGATCGTGACCCCGAGCACTGGCTCCTCCAACAGCCGGTAGGCGGGGCGCAGGAGCTCGGGCACCTTGAAGGTGATGCCGTCCTCGCCGCCGGTGACGTTGGAGAGCTGCGAGGCGAGGATGGCGAAGAACGATGCCACTGCGAGCGTGATCATGGCGAAGAAAATCGCCTTCACACGCAGCGAGAAGAGGCCGATCAGGAACGAGAACACTAGCGACACCACCATCGCGGCAGCGGCGCCGAGCGCAATAGCACTCCAGCTGGCCTCCATGCGGGAAAGCGCGATGGCGACGCCGTAGCCGCCGATGCCGAAGAACATGGTGTGCGCGAAGGACACGATGCCGGTGTAGCCGAGCAGCAGGTCGTAGCTCGCCACCAGCAGGATGAAGACGCAGACCTTGGCGGCGACATCCAGCGGCCGCGTACCTGGAAAGAGGAACGGCGCCAGCGCCAAGGCGAGGATGATCGCCACAAGCATCGCCGTGAGAAGCCGGCTGCGCGGCAGGTCGCCAGAAAGCAAATTCGTGATCATGTCCGGGTCACCTACTGCTTGCTCACCGGGTAGAGGCCCTGCGGCCGCCACAACAGGACGATCACCATCAGCAGAATGTTCGAGCCAAGCGCAATCTTTGGCGACAGGTACCCGACGTAGTTCGCGACCAGCCCGACGAGCAGCGCTCCCGCGAAGCAGCCGCCTACGGAGCCTAGGCCGCCGATGATGATGACAATGAAGATCAACACCATCATGCTGGCGCCAATGTGGACCGTGACCTGCTCCTGGTACATGCCCCAGAGTGCGCCGCCCAGGCCGGCGAGCGCCGAACCCGCGACAAAGACACCGACGAACAGGCGCCGGATGCGGTAGCCCATTGCCTCGACCATCTCCTTGTTCTCGACGCCGGCGCGGATCAGAAGCCCAATCTTGGTGCGGTTTAGGACAAGGGTCATTGCGACGAACACGGCGAGGCCAATCAGCACCGCGCTCAGGCGAAACTTCTCCAGCACCATGTCGCCGACGAGGAACGAGCCGCGCAGCGACGAGGGACGCTGCAGCGGCAGCATATCCGGGCCCCAGAAGACGTGGATCAATTGCTCGGCGACGATCAGGCCGCCGGTGGTGATCAAAATCTGCTTTAGATGCTGGCCATAAACCGGCTTGATGATGACGCGCTCGAAGAAGAAGCCCAGCAGCGCGGCGACCACGATCGCCGCCAACATCGCGGGCAGCAGCGCGCCCAGGTTGACGAGAAAGCTCTCCGAGCCGGCGGACGCCGACAGCAGCTTCATCACGGACACCGCGACGTACGCGCCGATGGCGATGAAGAGGCCGTGCGCGAAGTTCATTACGTCCATGAGGCCGAAGACGAGCGTCAGGCCGGAGGACATGATGAAGATGAGCAGGCCCATGGCGAGGCCCGCGACCGTCAGCGTTACCCAGGTCGAGGGGTTGCCGATCATGGTCAGCGCGCCGAGTGCGATCGCGGCGATTAGCGCCGGCGGGATCCAGTCAATGCGCTGTTTCACTGGTGAGACTCCATCGACAGGCCGAGCAGCCGCTGCTGGAGGGCCGGATCGGCGGCGAGAGCCGCCATGCGCCCCGTGTGCACGATGCGCCCGGCATCCATCACTGCCACCGAATCGCCCAGCGATCTCGCGGCGTGGAAGTTCTGTTCCACCATCAGGATGGTGGTGCCGGTCTTCTTCAGCTCGGCAAAGGCCTCGATCAGGTTGTTGATGATCGCGGGGGCGAGGCCCTTGGTGGGTTCGTCGATCAGGATCAGCTTCCTCGGCTCGACGATGGCTCGCGATATGGCGAGCATCTGCTTCTGGCCGCCCGACAAGTTGCCCGCCGGCAGGTCCCAGAACTTCTTCAGCGGCGGGAAAAAGCGGAAGATCGATTCCAGCTGCTGCTCGCGAGGAGCGCCGCTGCGCGCGGCGAGCACCAGGTTCTCGCGCACCGTGAGGCCGGCGAAAATGCCCATCGACTCCGGCACATAGGCGATGCCGAGGTTGGCGATGTCGGGCGTCTCGGCCTGCGTGATCTCGGCGTCCTCGAAGCGCACCGCGCCGGCCGAGGCACGCCACAGGCCGAGGATCGTGCGCAGCGTCGTCGTCTTGCCTGCGCCGTTGCGGCCGAGCAGCATCGTCAGTTCACCGCGTGGCACCGCGAAGTCCACGCCCTGCAGGATGTGGTATTGCGCGATGTGGGTATGAACCCCGGAGAGCGAGAGGAGGGCTTCAGCCACTCGCGGGGACTCCAAGGTACGCTTCCTGCACTACCGGCGACGCAATCACCGCCGCCGGCTCGCCGTCGGCGACCAGCTGCCCCTGGTTCAGGACGATGATGCGGTCGGCCAAGGACCGCACCACGTCCATCTTGTGTTCGACCAGCAGGATGGTCTTGTCGCGCTCCAGCTTTATTTCGTGGATCAGGTCGAGGATCACCGGCACCTCGTCCACGCTCATGCCGGCGGTGGGCTCGTCGAACATGAAAATGGCGGGTTCGAGCGCGAGCAGGATCGCGACCTCGAGCTTGCGCTGATTGCCGTGCGAGAGTTCGCAGGCCAGCGTCGCGCGCCTCTCGGCCAGGGCGACGCGGGCGAGGAAATGTTCGGCCTTCTCTGTCAGCTCGGCGTGCCGGCTCCACATGGAAACGAGGTTCAGGCCCATCCCGGCGCGCGCCTGGACCGCGAGCCGCACGTTCTCCAGCACGCTGAGGTTCGGGAACAGATTGGTGAGCTGGAACGCGCGCCCCATGCCCTTGCGCGTACGGATCGGCGCCGCGTCGCGCGTGACGTCCTTGCCGTAGAGCAGGACCTGGCCTGCGCTTGCGGGCAGCTGTCCCGAGATCAGGTTGAAGTAGGTGGTCTTGCCGGCGCCGTTCGGGCCGACGATCGCGGTGAGCGTGCCGGGTGCGAAGGCGCAACTCACCGCGTTGACGGCGACGTGGCCGCCGAAGCGAATCGTCAGGCCGCGCGTTTCCAGGACAGGGTGGGCGCCTGCCACGCTGGCTCCTGTCCTGGAAATTCCTGCTTAACGCTTGTTGCGAACCGGGAGGGGAATTTCCTTGGCGGGGATTTCCCGCACCAGTTCCAGCAGGTCCCACTCGTCTTTCTGCACCTTCTTGATGCGGAACTGGTACATGTCCTGCAGCGCCTGATGGTCTTCCTTGCGGAAGGTCATCGTGCCCTTGGGCGTCTGGAAGCTCATGCCTTCCATCGCCGCAATCAGCTTCTCGGTGTCGGTACCGCCGGCCTTCTTGATCGCCTCGACTGCCGCGATGCCTGCCGCCATGCCGCCCGCGGTGAAGAAGTCGGGCACTGCGCCGGCGTAGCGTTTCCTGTGCTCGGAGACCAGCCAATCGTTCACCTTGTTCTTCGGGAAGCCGTAGTAGTAATAGATCGCGCCCTCGGCGCCGGCGAGGTCCTTCCAGCCCTTCATCACCGGCAGGATGTTGCCGCCGGGGGCGAGGATGATGCCGAAGCGCTCCGGCTTCAGGTCATGGATCTTGGTGGCCGGATGCGGGCCCGCCCAGATGATCGAGATGATCCGCGTGCCCTTCCTGTCCTTGAGCGCGTCGAACATGCGCTGCGAGGGGGCGGTAAAGTCCGTGGTCGCCTGCGGCACGTATTCTTCGTGAATGATCTGCGCCTTGCTGCCGACTGCGGCAAGCGTATCCTTGAATGCCTTCACGCCATCGCGACCGAAGGCATAGTCTTGCGCGAGCATCGCAATCTGCGCATCCGCCGGCAGCGCCACAGCGCCCGCGACTGCGTCCTGCGTCGAGTTGCGGCCGGTGCGGAAGATGAAGCGGTTCCACTTGTCGCCCGTGATCGCGTCGGCCACGGCCGGCTCCACCAGCAGGATCTTCTTGTATTCCTCCGCGACCGGCAGCATCGCGAGCGCCGAGCCCGAGCTGGTTGGACCGATGGCGAGGTCGACCTTGTCGTCGCCGTAGGCCTGCGCTAGCAGCGACTTGGCGAGGTCCGGCTTGAGCTGGTCGTCCTTTTCGATGACGACGATCTTGCGGCCGAGCACGCTCATCGTGCCGTTGGTCGCGTACTCGAGTCCGAGCATGAGCCCTGCCTGCGTTTGCTTCGCGTAAGCCTCGAGCGCTCCGGTTTTGCTGGAAATTAGTGCGATCTTGATGTCCTGGGCGAAGGCCAGGGTGGTGGCGCTCGCGAGCGTTGCAGCGGCGAGCAGGCCGGTCAGGCGGTTCATGTTTCCTCCTAGGAATTGGAAAGCCAGGCTACGCAATGCAATAGGAGTGCCTGATTATAACCATTTGACTTTTATAGGAATATTATATGTGAGTGATCGCTGTGACCGGAAAATGGACATTTGCATGTCTAAGATCATGACATAGTGCCTGAATTACAGACAGCTACTTCATCTCACCCAGCTTCTCGTACAACGTCGCTCGCGAAATGCCCAGCATGCGTGCTGCCGAGACCTTGTTGCCGCCAGTCGCGGCGAGCGCGGACTGGATCGAGCTGCGCTCGAGTTCTGCGATCAACTGCGGCAGCGGCCTTAGCGGCCCGGCTTTTCTGCGCTCGCTCTGCACCGCCGGCGCCGGCAGCACCTGCGCAAAATCCGCCGCCGCGAGGCGCGGATTGTCGGTGAGCATGGCCGCCTGCTCGAGCGCGTTGCGCAGCTCGCGGATATTTCCCGGCCAGCGGTGCGCCGCAAGCAGCGCGAGAGCCGACGGATCGAGTTCGCGCTGCGGCATCCCGGTGCGCGCCGCAATGGATTCGAGCAGGCTTTCGGCGAGCGTCTCGAGGTCGCTCAGCCGGTCGCGCAGTGCGGGCAGGCGCACCGGCAGCACGCTCAACCGGTAGTAGAGGTCCTCGCGGAAGCGCGCCTCGGCGACCATCGCCTTCAGGTCGCGGCTGGTCGCCGCGATCACGCGCACGTCCACCTTGACCACCTTGTTGGAACCAAGCGCTTCGAATTCCTGTTCCTGCAGCGCACGCAGGAGCTTCGCCTGCAGGGCAAGCGGCATGTCGCCTGCCTCGTCAAGAAAGAGGGTGCCCTTGTCGGCGAGCTTGAATTTGCCGTCGCGTCCTTTGCGCTCGGCGCCGGTGTACGCGCCCGGCGCAACGCCGAAAAATTCGGCTTCCAGCAGCGTCTCGGGAACCGCGGCGAGATTCACGCCGATGAACGGCCGCTCGGCGCGCGCCGAAGCCGCGTGAATGGCGTGCGCGAGCAATTCCTTGCCGGTGCCGGTTTCGCCCAGCAGGAGCACGGTGGAGTCGGTCTGCGCCGCGCGCCGCGCCTGGCGCTTTACCTCGAGCGCGGCGGGACTGGAGCCGATGAAACTGGCGAAGGTGTACTTGCTGCGCCGCTGCGCGGCGAGTTCCCGGCGCGCCTCGTCGAGGTCCTGCTGCAGGCGGGCGAACTTGGCGATGAGCGGCTGCAGCGTGGTCTCGGGATGGTCGAAGAGCACCATGCCGATGGCGCCGATCACCGTGCCGGACTCGTCGCGCAACGGGATGCGCGAAACCACGAAGGTGCCCGCCTTGTTGGTGAGGAGATCGATCAGGATCGGCTTGCCGGTTTCGATGACGTGGTGCATGAGCGTGTTGGGCACCACTTCCTCGACCGGCCGGCCGACAAAATCCTCCGGCCGCTCGAAGCCGAGCGCGGGCAGGAAGCGCTTGTAGCTGTCGTTGATCCAGACCACGCGGCCGCTGCGGTCCACCAGCATCATGCCCTCGCTCACGCTCGAAAAGAGGTCGAACATCGAGCGCGCCGCGAGCTTGCGGATGCTGACCGCGTCGCTCGGCAGCGGCGCGGATTCGCTCACTCGGCGCGCGCCTGCGGCTTGGGCCGCCGGCCGACGACGACGGCAATTTCCATGTCCTGTCCCTTGCGCTTGAGCTTGAGCTGGGCGCTGCTGCCGGGCGCAATGACCGTGACTGCTTTGAGCACGCCCTGCGGGTCGACGATCGGATGGCCGTCGATTGCCACCAGCACGTCGCCAGGCTTGGCGCCGGCCTTGTCGGCCGGACCGCCAGTGAGGACGCCGTTGATGATCGCGCCCTGCAGCGTGCCGAGTTTGAACGATTCGGCCAGCGCAGGGGTGACCGCCTGCAGCTCGACGCCGATCCAGCCGCGCGTTACGGTACCCGATTTGATGATTTGCTCCATGACCGATTGCGCCATTGAAGACGGGATGGCGAGGCCGATGCCGATGGAGCCCCCGGACTGCGACAGAATTGCCGTATTGATGCCGATCAGATTGCCGCGAGCATCGAGCAGTGCACCGCCGGAATTGCCTTGATTGATTGCGGCGTCGGTCTGAATGAAATTTTCAAACGTGTTGATGCGCAGGCCCGTGCGGCCGAGCCCGGACACGATCCCCGAGGTGACGGTCTGGCCGATGCCGAGGGGATTGCCGATTGCCAGCACGACGTCGCCTACGCGCAGGTTTTCCGACGCGCCAAAGGTGATCGCCGGCAGCTTCTCGGCTTCCACCCGCAGCACCGCGAGGTCCGTATCGGGATCGCTACCGACCACTTTAGCGAGCAGTTCCTTGCCATCGGGGAAGGCGACCTTGATCTCGTCGGCGGCTTCCACCACATGGTTGTTGGTGAGAATGTAGCCCGAAGGGCTCACGATCACGCCCGAACCCAGGCTGGTCTGCGTCTGCGTGTCGGCGCCGAGCCGGTCGCCGAAGAAACGCCGCAATAGCGGGTCATTTGCAAGCGGATTGCGCCGTACGCGCACTTCCTTGGAGGTGAAAATGTTGACCACCGAAGGCGCCGCCTTGCGCACCGCCTCGTGATACGAATCGGACCGCGCGACACCGGTCGCCGTCCCCGGCAGCGCCTCCTGCTGCACGCTCGCAATGCGCATCGACTCCAGCCCCGGCAGCGCGCGCGTCGGCAGCCACTCGGGCTTCAGCGTCGAGACCACGAACAGGATCGCCAGGCAGATCGTGGCGGTCTGGGAAAAGATGATCCAGAGGCGGCGCATCGGACTTTCCAGCCTATCATGTTTTGCCTTTGGTTTTAACCACTTAGACGCGAAAACGTGGACATTTCAGAGGCGAAACGCTAGAATCGCGGCTGCTCCGCTCCCAGTTCGCCCTCCACCTTTTGCGCAGAAGCCTCCATGAGCGAAAAAAAGATCGATAGCACGCGGCGCAACCTGATCGTCGCCACTGCCGCAGTCGGCGGCGCAGCGGGCGCGGCCGCAGCCATCCCCTTCGCCTGGAGCTGGTGGCCCTCCGAGCGCGCCAAGGCCGCCGGCGCGCCCGTGGAAGCCGATATTTCCAACCTCGGGCCGGGCGAATTGCAGGTCGTGGAATGGCGCGGCAAGCCGGTGTGGATCGTGCGCCGCACGAAGGAAATGCTCGACTCGTTGCGCAGGGCGGACGACAAGGTCACCGATCCGCGCTCGCTGGTCGCGGCGCAGCCGGACTACGCGAAGAACGAGAACCGCTCGATCAAACCCGAATACCTGGTGCTGGTAGGCATCTGCTCGCACCTGGGCTGCTCCCCGCAGCAAAAGACCGCGGAAGCGAAGGCCGAGATGGGTGCGGACTGGGCGGGCGGTTTCCTCTGTCCCTGTCATGGCTCGAAGTTCGACCTCGCCGGGCGCGTCTACAAGGGAGCGCCAGCGCCGATCAACCTCGAGGTGCCGCCGCACTCCTATCTCTCGGATACCAAGCTGCTGATCGGCGACGACAAGAAAGGGGCGTAGCGCATGGCCAGCCGTCTGATGGCGCTGTGGGACTGGTTCGACTCGAGGATGCCCTCGGTGGCGGAGGAATTCCGCAAGCACGCCTCCGAGTACTACGCACCGAAAAACTTCAATTTCTGGTATTTCTTCGGCGCGCTCTCGATCCTGGTACTCGTGATCCAGATCGTCTCGGGCATCTTCCTCACCATGAACTACAAGCCCGACGCGGCCCTCGCGTTCGGCTCGGTCGAGTACATCATGCGCGACGTGCCCGGCGGCTGGCTGATCCGCTACGTGCATTCCACCGGCGCTTCGGCGTTCTTCGTCGTCGTCTACCTGCACATGTTCCGCGCCCTTCTGTACGGCTCGTTCAAGCGGCCGCGGGAACTGATCTGGATCTTCGGCGTGCTGATCTACCTCACGCTGATGGCCGAGGCCTTCATGGGCTACCTGCTGCCCTGGGGCCAGATGTCCTACTGGGGCGCGCAGGTGATCGTGAATCTCTTCGGCACCGTGCCCTTCATCGGGCCGGACCTGTCGCTCTGGATCCGCGGCGACTACGTGGTGAGCGACGCGACGCTGAACCGCTTCTTCGCGCTGCACGTGATCGCAATTCCGCTCGTGCTGCTCGGCCTGGTGGCGGCGCACATCCTGGCGCTGCACGACGTCGGCTCCAACAACCCCGACGGCGTCGAGATCAAGAAAAAGAAGGGCCCCGACGGCCATCCGCTCGACGGCATCCCGTTCCACCCCTACTACACGGTCAAGGACATCGCCGGCGCGGTCGTGTTCATGATGCTGTTCTGCGCGGTGATGTTCTTCGTGCCGGAGATGGGCGGCTATTTCCTCGAATACAACAACTTCATTCCGGCCGATCCCCTGAAGACGCCGGCGCACATCGCGCCCGTGTGGTACTTCACCCCTTACTACTCGATCCTGCGCGCGGTGCCGCCCCTTTTCACGTCGCAGTTCCCCGGCGTGATGGTGATGGGGGTCGCGACGCTGATCCTGTTCTTCCTGCCCTGGCTGGACCGCAGCCCGGTGAAATCGATCCGCTACCGCGGCATCCTCTACAAGGGTGCGCTCGCGATCTTTGTCGTCACCTTCCTGGTGCTGGGCTACCTCGGTACCGAGCCGGTCACCGTCTGGGGCCAGTTCGGACCCTGGCTGGGCAGCGCCGACGTCGCCACGGTGGCGGCGCGCGTGTTCACGCTGCTCTACTTCGCGTTCTTCATCCTCATGCCCTGGTACACGACGATCGACAAATGCAAGCCCGAACCCGAACGGGTGACGATGTGAGGCGCGTCATGAAGAACCTTCTCCTCGCGTTCCTCGTCTTGCCTGCGGTCGCGCTGGCCTCCGAGGCCGGCTACCGGCTCGACCGTGCGCCGATCGATCCGCGCGACCTGCTCAGCCTGCAGGCGGGCGCGCGCACCTTCGTCAACTACTGCCTAAACTGTCACGGCGCGCAATACATGCGCTACAACCGGCTCACCGACCTGGGGCTCACCGAGGCGCAGATCCGCGACAACCTGATCTTCACCGACGCCAAGGTCGGCGACACGATGAAGGTCGCGCTCACGCCGGCCGACGGCAAGGCGATGTTCGGCGCCGCGCCGCCCGACCTCACGGTCATTGGCCGCTCGCGCAGCGCCGACTGGCTCTACACCTACCTGCGCAGCTTTTACCGCGACTCGGCTTCGCCCACGGGCTGGAACAACGCCGTGTTCCCGCAGGTGGCGATGCCGCACGCGCTCTGGTCGCTGCAGGGCGAGCGTGCGCTGCAGGTGGTGCCGGGCAAGGACCACGGTCCCGCCGAGTACAACTGGAGCCAGGTTTCGCAGGGCTCGCAGAACACGGTGCAATACGACACCACGGTACGGGACCTCGTGAACTTCCTTGTCTACCTGGGCGAGCCGGCCGCCAACGAGCGCAAGCGTATCGGCATCGTGGTGCTGTTCGTGCTGGGCATCCTCTTCATCTTCGCCTACGCGCTGAAGAAGGAATACTGGAAGGACGTGAAGTAGCGTCGCCCCTGAATCATCAAAAGCCGGGCGCCGCCCGGCCTTTTTTTCTCCGTCTGGAAAGTCCGCAACATGATGCAACTGTATTCCGGCACCACTTGTCCCTTCAGCCATCGCTGCCGCTTCGTGCTCTACGAGAAGGGGATGGACTTCCAGGTCATCGACGTCGACATGTACAACAAGCCCGAAGACATCGCGGTGATGAATCCCTACAACCGCCTGCCGGTGCTGGTCGAGCGCGACCTGGTGCTGTACGAGTCGAACATCATCAACGAGTACATCGACGAGCGCTTCCCGCATCCGCAGCTGATGCCCGCGGACCCGGTGATGCGCGCGCGCGCGCGGCTTGCGCTGTTCAACATGGAAGTCGAACTCTTCTCGCAGATCGAGACGCTCGAGTCGGGCAAGGAAAAGCAGGTCGACCGCGCCAAGGCCCAGGTGCACGACCAGTTGGTGCAGCTCGCGCCGATCTTCACCAAGACCAAGCACATGCTGGGCGACGACTTCACCATGCTTGATATCGCCATCGCGCCCCTGCTGTGGCGCCTGGACCGCTACGGCATCAAGCTCGGCAAGCCCGCCGCGCCGCTCATGAAGTACGCCGAGCGCATCTTCTCGCGCCCCGCGTTCATCGAGGCCCTTACGCCTTCCGAGAAGGTGATGCGAAAATAGTCCAGCCATGGCCAGCGCCGAAATCTCCACCAAGCCCTACCTGCTGCGCGCGCTCTACGAGTGGTGCGTGGATAACGGCTATACGGCGCACCTGGCGGTGAAAGTGGATTCGCGCTCGCAGGTGCCTTCGGAGTACGTCCGCAACGGCGAGATCACGCTCAACGTCTCGCCCAGCGCCGTGCACAAGCTGCAGATGGGCAACGAGCTGATCGAGTTCTCCGCCCGCTTCGCCGGCGTCGCGCGCCAGATCTCGGTGCCGGTGGCCGGCGTGTACGCGCTCTATGCGCGCGAGACGGGCCAGGGCATGACCTTCGAAGTGGACGCTGCCAAACCCGCGTTGCAGACCGGAGCCGAGAACGAACCCGCCAACGGCGTTTCGTCGAACGAATCCGGGCCTGCCGCGCTGCCCGTACCGCTGGGCGTGGCCGGCGCGTCTCCCACAGAACCGACCAAGCCCACCGGCGGCAAGCCGCAGCTGCGCCGCATCAAGTGACGGCGCGCGGCGCCGTCATCCCCGCGCACGCGGGGATCGCGGCATAATTCCCGCAGCGCCGCTTTAGCTCAGTGGTAGAGCAACCGCCTTGTAAGCGGTAGGTCGTCTGTTCAATCCAGACAAGCGGCACCAACGACGCGATCCTGCCAAGGTCAATTCGCCGCTACCAGGACTGGACATGAAACACCATTTCGCATTCGCTGTGATCGCCGCGCTCGTTGCAATTCCGGCGAGCTCATCGGCTCAGGACATGCCTGCCGAAGGCTCAACGATCAAAGGGAGCCTGGCAATCGGTCGCTCGACCTTTGCGTTGCCTCCGGGCGACTGGAACGTGGTTGCAGTAGGCTCCGGCCACGTCAACATTGACGGCAGCCGCGCCGGTGCTTCTGCTGCCGCATCGGTCCGTCTTGTCCAGTTGGCAGCTGGATCGAGCCGCTATGCGATCGCAAAGACAGTCTGCACCGCGACGATTTCAATGTGAACCCTCTTTTCCCGGAGTGCCTCGTGATCACGCATGTCACGCGCTTTCTGGCAAGCGCACCGGCGAATGAGACTGAACGAAGGGCTTGGGAATGGTTTGAAAAGAATTCGGTAAAACGGCCGACTGCGGTGCTTGCGGCGTACTACAGGAAATTTTTTTCCGGTGACTATGTAAGAGTAAATGTCGCTGTCAATCCGGAATATTTTGGCCTAGGCCCTTCGCTCAAGGCTGCCTGGGCTGAAAGCGAGTGGCATCCCCAGGTGATCAGGAACGACGCTAAACGGCTGGCGTTTGTGGAGGCCTTCAAGAAGTGGTCGTACGCCATGGCCGACAACGCCAAATTCACGCTGATGGATCGGACGCCAAAATCGAAAATGTTGCCGGCGTTGGATGAATTGAAAGTCGTGACGCCGTGACTCAGTCTTCATTGAGTTTGTACGCCAGGAACTCCTCGCTGGTCGTGCTCCCCGGGCCGAGGAGGTTCGTACCGCGATAGGTCCAGCTGTCGCCCACTCTGATCACGCGACGAGCAGCAGTGCGAGCAGTGTTCGACTCATGTGGTTCGGCGCGCAAGGGTGACCGATTGGCAGAGTTCGCGCAACCTGCTGCGTTCGTTGGCGGAGATCCCATCCGGATCGAAGCGGTAGCGCTGATGCAGCTGGAGCGCCGACCTGATTTGATCTGCGGTCTGCCCGGGAAGGTCGGCGGCAATGCGCTTGATCCACGCGGCATGGGTCTCGCCGGTCGAGCGGGCGGTGAGGGATTGTTCAAGCGCATAGAACTCGGAGTCCGCGCCCGGGTAGCGTTGCCTTGCGACAGCGGTTTCCGCGCTGTCCGGCCGCGATATGCGCCGGCCGCCGAACATGCGCCAGCCGAGAATCAGGGCGAGGACGACGAGCACGCCGTACCAGGCGTCGCCCATGCTGAACTCCTCGCGCATGATCCAGCGGAAGCCCGCCCAGCGCGCGAGGTCGGCCAACCCCTGCCAGAAGGGCGCCTGGCGCGCTTCTTCGGCGAACCAGTCGGGTGGCGTGGTGTCAAGATCGACCCAGCGCCCGCCGACCCAGGCGCGCGTCCAGGCATGGCTGTGCCGGCTGCGCACGACGTAGGCATTCTCCAGCGCGCTGCGCTCCATGACCGCGTAGCCCGTGGCATAGCGCGACGGAATGCCGGCTGCGCGCAGCAGCAGCGCGGCCGCGGCGGCGAAGTACTCGCAGTGCCCTGAGCGCGTTCGTGTCATGAAATCGCCCAGCGCGGTCTGGTTCGCCGGTACCAGCTGCTCGCGGTACAGGGAGTAGGTGAACTTCGCCAGGTGGTGATCGATACGCCGCAGGGCTTCCTCCGGCGGCACGTCGCGCAAACCGAGCTCGGCCGCGACGCGCTCGAACGTCGATCTCTCACGGGAAGGCAGGATCGAGTCCGCCGCCGAGGGTGGCGAATAGGCCTCGATGTGCGCCGCGCCTTCGGTTTCGTACTGGATCCAGTCGCTGCCGACGTCCGCGTGCACCGCACCCAGGACATTGCGCTGCACCGCCGACGCCGCGAGCCCCAGGACGCGCGTGGTGGCGGCGGGCATGGCCAGCAAGGCCTTGCCGCCATCGATGCGCGCGGCGATGCGCAGGCGCCAGTTCGGCGCCTGCGCCGGCGCGGCAAGCGTCCAGGTGGTGCCGCCAATCGCGGCGTTGAGCGGCTCCATCAGCGCCTCGCGTGCGATCCAGGTGGTGCCGGCGTAGGTGTTGTAGCTGGCGCGATGCAGGAGCCGGAACTCCGGCACGCCCGCAGCCGGTTGACCTTGCGCCGCGTAGACGCGCAGGACGATCGCGTCGTACTGCTTGAGGCGGCCGATCGAGCCGATCGCGGTGGTGCTGCGGTAGGGATCGGTGTCGGAACTGGGCAGGTAGAACTCCACCATCCAGCTCTCGATCCGGGCCTGCAGATCCGCGATCCCCAGCTGGCCCGCATAACCGGCGCCGGCGCCGATGGCGAGCATCAGGATCCACGCTGCCGGACCGGCATGACGGGGACGCACCACGGATAGCGCCCACGCCACCACGATCACGACGCCCGCGTAGTAGGCCGGGCCGCGGGGGTTCGCAATGCCGGCGGAGATCAGGGCCAGCGCCACGTAGACCGGGCTCACGTCGACCGGCGGATCCTTGATTTCCGGGTTGCGGCGCTTGAGCTTGCGCATGTAGCGGAACAAAGCCGAGAGCGGGATGCGGCCGCTGCCCGAGAGCATCTGCGCGAGCATGATCGGCGCCAGCGCCGCCGGGGCCCAGATAAAGGCCTCCATGAAGCCGCGGGAAACGCCGCGGTTGGCTGCCAGCAGCAGCGCCAGGGTGACGAAGCCGATGGTGGACAGATCGGCGATGCGCGAATGCTCCACCGCACCCAGGTCGAGGCGCAGCTTCACGTAGCGCGGGGCTTCGAGCGCGATGCCGAGCGCGATGCCGACGACCGGGTTGCCCGATTGCCAGCCCCAGAAGGCGAGCGCGGCGCCTATAAGGAAGGGTGGCATGATCATCGCAGTGCGGCGAGTCCCTGTTCGATTTTCCCGGGCTGCAGCTGAAATATGCCGGTCGGCGCTTCGCCTGCGGCGCGCACCAGGAGAGCGCGCACGCTGAAGCCCTCGGCGCGCAGCGCCGCGACGAAGCGCGCCCGCTCCTCGTCCCAACTGACGAAGATCGCGATCACGCTCGAGAGCGTGGCGCGGCGCGCGAGAACAGCGCGTGCGAGCGCGCTGAAATCTTCCGGCGCGCTCGGCCCCAGACCCGCCAGCGCCTCCAGCATGTGTTCGGCACGCATCTGGCCCCGGCCGGCGGTGAAGGCGCGAACCTCGCCGCCGACGAAGAGCAGGTCGAGCAGGCAGTCCTGGGTGTCGATGGTGTAGACGAAGGAAGCGGCGAGCGCGACCGCTTCCTCGAACGCGGCGTCCTCGCCCTGCGCGCTGCCGGTGTCGAGCACCAGCGCGTGGCGCTCGAAGAATTCGTCCTGGTACTCCTTGACCACCGGCTTGCCGGTGCGCGCGAAGCTTTTCCAGTGCACGCGCTGCAGCGGGTCACCGGGCCGGTAGTCGCGCAGGGCGAGGAATTCCTCCGAATCGCCCACGGAAGCGGCGAGCGAGACGCCGCCGGGCTGGAAGCGGCGCCGGCCCGGCAGCGCCACTTCGGGCAGACGGTAGCGCTTGGGCAGCGTGATCAGGCGGCCTTCGAGCGCCACGCGCGCGAGCCCGTTCACCAGGCCGAGCGGATCCGGCCGGCCGAGCGTCAGTCCCGTGAACTCGATCCGCCCGCGCCGGCGCGGCGTGAAGCCGAGCTTCATGCTGTGCTGCGCGCCAGGAGCGAGCGCGGCGAGCGGCGCGGCTTGCACATCGCGCGGCAGGCGACGATCGATCAGCCAGCGCCAGCGGAAATAGCCGACGTTGCGGTCGAACCAGTTGCGCTGTTCCTCGCCCGGCTCGCGCGCGCGCCGCCATTCGTCGAATGAGGGCCGCGCGTCGCGAAAGCGCTCGGTGATCAGGGCGCCGCTGAGCGCGCGCGTCCCGCGATTGGTGACCGTGATGCGGTAGCTGAAGGGTTCTCCGGCGGTGGTGTAGCGCGGCATTTCACGCCGGATCTCGATGCGGGCGCGGAAAAAAATGCTTACCAGCCAAGACAGCGCGAGCAGTGCGGCAAGAAACGCGAAGCCGCGGTAGGTCACGGTGAGATTGGTGTTCAGGCCTGCGGCCGCGGCGGCGCCGGCGCTGCCCAGAACCAGCCAGCCGGCGAGCGTAAGCCGTTCGCGCAATCGCCGGTCGAGGGCGCCTACCAGCCGCATTGCGGCAAACAAGAACCACCTCATGTCGCTGCGGGCCTCCTCAGGCCGGGACCGGCACTTCGCGCAGGATGTCGGCCACCAGCGCCGCGCCGGTGACGCCGGCGAACTTCGCCTGCGGGTCGAGCACCATGCGGTGGGCGAGCACCGGCACGGCGAGTTCGTGCAGGTGCTCGGGGCGCACGTATTCCTCGCCGTCGAACAGGGCGAGCGCCTTCGCGGCGCCGGAAAGCGCGATCGAGGCGCGCGGCCCGCAGCCGAGCTGTACCTGCGGCGCGCTGCGTGTGCGCCGCACCAACTCGACCACGTAGCGGCGCAGCTCGCTTGCGATGCGTACATGCCGCACGCGCTCCTTGAGGACGAGTATTTCCTCGCGTGCGGCGACCGCGCGCAGCGCGGCAAGCGGGTGGCCGAGGTCCTGCGCCGCAAGCACCTCGGTCTCCACGTCGGCCTCGACGTAGCCCAGCGCAATGCACATCGCGAAGCGGTCCATCTGCGCTTCGGGCAAGGGGTAGGTACCGCGGAATTCGACCGGGTTCTGCGTCGCGACGACGAAGAAGAGTTCGTCGCTGGCGTGGGTGCGGCCTTCGATCGAGACCTGGCCCTCGGCCATCACCTCCAGCAGCGCCGACTGGGTGCGCGGCGAAGCGCGGTTGATTTCGTCGGCGAGCAGGATCGACGTGAACACCGGACCCTGCCGGAACTCGAAGGTCTGCTCCTTTTGGTTGAACACCGAGACGCCGAGGATGTCCGAGGGCAGCAGGTCGGGCGTGAACTGCACGCGCGTGAAGCGGCAGCCGATGGACGCGGCGAGACTCTTGGCCAGCGTGGTTTTTCCGGTGCCGGGAAAATCCTCGATCAGCACGTGGCCGCCCGAGGCAAACGCGGCGAGGAGCTTGCGCACGCCGTCGCGGCTGCCGCGCATGACCTTCTCGATGTTGCCGGAGATGCGGCCGAAAACCGCGCTCGCTTCGAGCGCGGTCATTGACGGGGCGCTTGCCTCCTGCGCCGGATGCAGCGGTGGGGCCGAGGCGTCCATGAGCTCAGGCTTCCTGCAGCTTGCGGTCCCGGATGGTCTGCGCGAAAGCGAGCACGGCGCGAGCGAGCGCGGTGCGGTCCTCGACCGTGCGCATGACTGTATTCGCGACCAGGACTTCGATGCCGCTGGCACGCACGTCCTCCGCGCATGCGGCGTCCTTCAAGTCGATGACGAAGCCATCGATGAGGCGCAGGTATTCGAGCGCCACGCGCCGGACCGAGACTTCGTGCCGCAGATCGCTCATGATTTTTCCTGCCGATCCTTGCAGCGCTTTGCCGCCGACGATCGGCGTCACCGCGATCACCGGCGCATGGCGCTTGCGCATGAGCTCGCGCATGCCGGGCACTTCGAGTATCGGCCGGATGGTGTGGTAGGGATTGGCGGGAGTGACAATGACTGCCTCCAGGTCTTCCGCGTCGAGCGCATCGGATACTTCCGGCGTCAGCGTCGCCGCATCGGCGCCCGCATAGTTGAAGCCGCGCACCACCGGCTCGCAGCTGCGCGTGGTGAAGTATTCCTGGAACGACACCTCGCCCTCGTCGGTGCGCACATAGGTGCGTATCGTGTCGTCGCTCATCGGCAGCACGCGCGCGCTGATGCCGAGCTGCCTGCAGAAGTCCAGCGTGATCGCGGTCAGGCCCCGGTCCTCGGCCAGCCAGGCCGTGCGCAGGAGCGGCGCGGCGAGGGATTTGTCGCCGAGAGTGAGTTCCTCAGGTCCGCCGAACTGTCTAAGGGTTGCGAAGAGCGAGTGGCTTTCGGCGGCGGGTTCCCAGGGTGCCGCCGGGCTCGCCATGCCCGAGAGCATATAGAGCACCGTGTCGATGTCTGGCGAAAACCGCAGCGTCAGGTGATCGTAGTCGTCACCGGTGTTGATGATGGCGGCAAGATCCTTGCCGCGCAGGCGGTAGAGCCCGTCCACCAGCTTCGCCCCGCCCACCTGCCCTGCCAATGCGACGACTGTTCCCATGTCTCTAGTGTACGTCCAAGTCAGAGCCGCGCAGCCAATTCGGCCCCTTCGAGCATGGCGCGCTTCGCGTCCAGTTCACCGGCCTGCCTGGCGCCGCCGATGAGATGGCTCGCAGCGAGCTCGCGCTTGGGTTCCTGCCCTGCGCAGAGCACGACGGTATCCGCGGGCAGCACGCTTTCCTTGCCTTCGAGGAGAATGTGCACGCCGGCGTCGTCGATCCTGCGGTATTCGACACCCTTCAGCATCTTGACCCTGTTACGCGCGAGTTCGGCGCGGTGCACCCAGCCCGTGGTGCGGCCGAGCGTGTTGCCGAAGGGCGTGGTGGAGCGCTTGAGCATCGCGATGTGCAGGCGGCCCTCGGGTTTCGTCATGCCAGCGGCGGCGAGGCCGCCGGGAACCGCGCCATCCTCGGCAATGCCCCAATGCCGGTTGAACTCCTCGGCGACCAGCGTGGACCTGCTGAAACGCTCGAGCAGGTAGAGCGCGACATCGAAGCCGATGCCGCCTGCGCCGATGATGACGACGTTGTTTCCCGCCTGTGCCCGGCCCGAGAGCAGTTCGACGTAGCCGAGCACGCTCCTGTGATCGATGCCTGGAATCGCCGGCCTGCGTGGCTCGATGCCACTCGCCAGGACGACCTCGTCGAAGCCCGTGAGATCGGCCTGGCTTGCGGCGTGATCTAACCGCACCTGGACTCCGCCGCGCCGCAACCGTTCTGCATAGTAGGCAATCGATTCGGCGAATTCCTGCTTGCCCGGAATTTTCTTCGCGAGGTTGAATTGGCCTCCCAATTCGGAGGCTTTTTCGTACAGCACGACCTCATGCCCGCGCTCGGCCGCCACGGCGGCGCAGGACAGGCCTGCGGGACCACCGCCCACGACGGCGACGGTTTTCCGCTTGCCTGTTTTCCTGTAGATCAATTTCGATTCGCGGCCTGCGCGGGGATTCACCACGCAGCTCGCAGGCTGGCCGATGAAATAGTGGTCCAGGCAGGCCTGGTTGCAGGCGATGCAGATATTGATGCCCGCGCGGTCGCCGGCCCTGGCCTTGTTGGCGAACTCGGCGTCCGAGAGCATCGCGCGGGCGAGCGAGACCATGTCGGCGTCGCCGCGCGCGAGCAGTTCCTCGGCAATCTCGGGAGTGTTGATGCGGTTTGAGGCGATGACCGGAATATTCACCGCCTGCTTGATGCGCCGCGTGGCCCACGCGAATCCAGCGCGCGGCACCGCCTGTGCAATGGTGGGAATGCGCGCTTCGTGCCAGCCGATCCCGGTGTTGAGAATGGTCGCGCCAGCCAACTCGATCGCCCTGGCGACCTCGAGCGTTTCCGCACCCGTGAGGCCTCCCTCGACAAGGTCGAGCGCCGAGATGCGATAAATGATGATGAAATCCGGACCGGTCGCGGCCCGGGTCTGCCGCACGATTTCGCAGGCGAACCGCATGCGGTTTTCGAGCGAGCCGCCCCAGTGGTCCTGGCGCTGATTGGTGCGCAAGGCAAGGAATTGCGTGATGAGGTAGCCCTCGGAGGCCATCACCTCGACCCCGTCGTAGCCCGCGCTCTGCGCAAGCACCGCCGCGCGCACAAAATCGCCGATGGTCTGCTCGATCTCGGCGGCGGCCAGTTCGCGCGGCGCGTTGGGATTGATGCCGGACTTGATCGGCGAAGGGGCGACGATGTTCTGGTGGAAGCCGTAGCGGCCGGAGTGCAGCACTTGCAGCACGATGCGGCCGCCTGCGTCGTGCACCGCCTGCGGAATCACGCGGTGGCGCTGGACGTCTTCCCTGGTGCTCAGCTGCGCGCGGTGCGGACTCAGCTCTCCAGCGTCGTTCGGCGAAAACCCGCCTGTGACGATCAGCGCCGCGCCGCCACGCGCGCGCTCGGCATAAAACGCGGCCAGCTGCGGCATCCCGTCGGGCCGCGCCTCCAGGCCCGTATGCATCGAACCCATGAGAATGCGATTGGGAAGCGTCGCGCCCGGCAGCTTTAGCGGACGAAAGAGATTGGGGTAGACCGGCATGCGAGCCGGCAATTCTAACCGCGCGTGACGAGCACCGTTCCGGCCAGAATCAACACGCCACCTGCAAGCGCGCTGGCGGGTAGCGCTTCGCCGAGAAACAGCCACCCCCAGAGGATGCCGAAGAGCGGAATCAGATAGGTCACGGTGAGCGCGCGCGTCGCGCCGATATCGGCTATGAGACGGAAGTAAAGCAGGAAGGCAACGCCGCTGGCGAGCAGCGCGAGTGCAAGCATGTTGGCGATTACCAATGGCGAGGGCACACCGAGCGGCGGTACGAACGGCAGCAGGGGCAGCAGGACCAGCGCCGCCGCCAGCTGGTTGCCGACGGCCATGCCATGCGGCGAGGCGCCGCCCGAGAAGCGCTTCACCAGCGCACCGGTGGTGCCATAGGCGCAGCAGGCGCCAAGCGCGGCGGCAATTGCCCAGCCGAACAGCGGACCCGCAGCGAGGCCGGAAGGTCGCGCAATCAGGGCCACACCCGCGACCCCGAGCACGAGCCCCAGTCCCTTGCGCCGCGTGATGCGTTCATCGCCAAGGGCCGCGCTCCAGGCCAGACCAAATATCGGCGCGGTCGAATTCACGATCGACAGCAGAGACGCGGGCACGTGCATCGAGGCAAATGCGTACAAAGTGAAAGGCAGCGCGATGATGACGCTGCCGATCATCAGGTAGGCGCGCGCATGCCGCCGCAGCCCAGGCTCGAAGCCGTTGGCGCGGAACCAGGCGAGCAGGGCAAGACCGCCCAGCAGCACCCGCAGCTCGGAGGTCCAGGCCGGACCGAGCACCGGCGCGGCGACGCGCAGAAAAATGAAGGCGCCGCCCCAGAGCGCGGCGAGCAGGAAGAGGCGGGCGTAGTCGGCGGCGCGCATGGGACATGATCCATCAAGCCTGGCGGCATTGCCAGCCGTTTTCGGACTTGGCGCCGCGAGGTCCGAAAACGGCTAGCAAGCGCCGCGGCGCGCGCTCATACTGCGGCCATGACGCTCGACTCCCACACCTGCTACCGCGCGCTGAAGGCGCGCGACGCGCGATTCGACGGCCGCTTCTTCGTCGCGGTCTCCTCGACGCGCATCTATTGCCGCCCGGTGTGCACCGTCAAGCCGCCCAGGCGCGAGAATTGCCGTTTCTATCCGAGTGCGGCGGCGGCGGAGTCCGGCGGCTACCGGCCCTGCCTGCGCTGCCGGCCGGAGCTTGCGCCGGGCAATGCTAGCGTGGACGCGACGTCGCGCCTGGCGCAGGCGGCGGCGAGCCTGCTCGAAGACCGCACGCTGGATGAGGAGGGGCTGGAAGCGGTGGCGACGCGCCTCGGCATCACAGACCGCCACCTGCGCCGCGCTTTTGGCGCCGAATTCGGCGTTTCGCCGGTGGAGTTCGCGCAGACGCAGCGCCTGCTGCTTGCCAAGCGTCTGCTGACGGACACTGCGCTGCCGGTCACCGAAGTCGCCTACGCGAGCGGGTTCGGCAGCCTGCGGCGCTTCAACGCGCTCTTCAAGCAGCGCTACCGTCTGCAGCCGGGCCAGTTGCGCAAGCACATGAAATCCAGCCGCGCAATTGCCGCGGATGGCCTCGAATTCGAGCTAAGCTATCGTCCGCCTTACGACTGGCTGGCGGTCAGCAGGTTCTTGTCCATGCGCGCGGTCGCCGGCGTCGAGACGGTGGAGGAGGGCCGGTACCGCCGCACGGCCCGCATCGCGTTGTCGGGCAAGACGCACCTGGGCTGGATCGAAATTTCGCCCGCGCCGAAGAAACCGGCACTGCGCGTCGCGGTCTCGGCTTCGCTCGCCAAGGCGCTGCCGCCCGTGCTCTCTCGCGTCAAGGCGCTGATGGACCTCGCCTGCCACCCGGCCGAAGTGGCGCAGGCGCTGGGCGCGCTGGCAAAGGATCATCCGGGCCTGAGAGTCCCGGGCGCGTTCGATGGTTTCGAGGTGGCGGTGCGCGCGATCCTCGGGCAGCAGGTGACGGTCGCGGCGGCGCGCACCGTGGCGGGCCGATTCGCCGCGGCTTTCGGCGAGCCTCTGGATACGCCTTTCGCTGCGTTGAACAGAATCTTCCCCACGGCGGAGCGCATCGCCGCATTGCCCTATGGCCAGATCGCCCGCTTGGGCATGCCAGGTGCGCGCGCGCGTAGCGTGCTGGCGCTCGCGCGTGCGGCGGCTGGCGGCGACATCGTCCTCACGCCAAACGCGGACATCGACGCGACGCTGGGCAAGCTGCGTGCGCTGCCCGGCGTGGGCGAATGGACGGCGCAATACATCGCCATGCGCGCGCTGGCCTGGCCGGACGCGTTTCCTCACACGGATCTCGGCGTCATGAAGGCGCTGGGCGAAACCGACGCGCGCCGCGTGCTCGCCGCGGGCGATGCCTGGCGGCCATGGCGCGCGTACGCAGTGATGCACCTTTGGCAATCCCTACAGAGAAAGGAATGAACATGCGCTACTACGATACCTACGAAAGCCCGCACGGGCGGATGCTGCTGGTCGCGACGGAAGACGCCATCTCCGGCGTCTATTTCAACCGGCAGAAATACTTTCCGGCAAAGGACGGGCAATGGCGACGCGCTCCGGATCACGCGCCGCTGAAGCAGGCGAAGCGCGAACTCGCGGAGTACTTCGCCGGGAAGCGCACGTGCTTCGAGGTTGCGCTCGATCCGGACGGGACGCCGTTCCAGCGCTCCGTATGGAAAGCGATCTCCCGCGTAGGTTTCGGCGAGACGATCACTTACGGGACTCTGGCGGCAAAAGCAGGGCGCCCAGGCAGCGCGCGCGCTGCGGGCGCCGCCACGGGCCGCAATCCGATCGGCATCATCGTTCCCTGCCATCGCATCATGGGCGCAAACGGGTCGCTCACCGGGTATGCGGGCGGCCTGGAGCGCAAGCGCGCTCTGCTCGCGCTCGAAGGCGAGCTAGGGAAGCAGGTGCTTGCGGAAGAAGGCCGCGATCTTGCGGTCCACCTCCGCAAGCAGCGTGCGATCGAAGCCAGGCGGATCGTTCAGTAGTTCCGCCGCGGCATCGGGCAGCCGGGGCGGGAACGGCGAGAGCAGGGCGCCGTGGCCGCCGTCCGGCAGATTCGCCACCGAGGCGCAGGACGGGCAGGCCTTGAGGACTGCCTCGCCGTGAAAGCGCGGCGCGAGCCACTTGTCCTTGCCCATGTTCACCACGCCGAGCGGCACGCGGGGTGAAGCGAGAGAGGTCATGTCGAAGTCCGAGGCGTAGGGCACGCCGGCGACGATGGCCTGGATGCGCGGATCGCTGGAGGATTGCCAGGTCGCATCGTTGAAGCGCATGCCGAGCACTGCCAGCGCGGTCCACATCTTGAAGCCGTCAAGCCAGTTGCCGCGCAGGCGCGTGGCCAGACCGACGCAGGCGGGAAAGTCCTCCGCAATGTGCGCCTCGCAATGGCGTCTGAACGACGCCAGCGACCAGCGCCCGCCCGCGAGGCTGAGCGCTGTGTGTCCGCCCGCCGACATCCCGTACATCCCGACCTTGTCCATCTGCAAGAGCGGTGCAAAGCGCGCATCGCGCGCCACTGCATCGATCGCGCGCGTAACTTCTCCCGGTCGCCGCTTCCAGCTTGTGGGACCGGGTGAACCCGGATCCATGAAATGGTCGCCGCGATGCTGGGGCATGGTGACGACGAAGCCCGCGTCCACCAGCGTGCCTTGTACGGCCAGGTTCAGCTCGAACGGGCCACGCTGGACCGGCTTGGCTTAGCTGCTCGAAGGATAGAACACGGTGACCGGGCCGTCGCCCTCCAGCCCAGCAAGTTCCGTCAAGCCGGTCGCCGCCTGCGCGGAAACGCACAGCAGTGCGGCAAGCCCGGCGAGTAACTTTTGCATCACTTGCCGGTGAAGGCGGGGCTGCGCTTTTCCAGGAACGCCGCCACGCCTTCCCTGTAGTCCGCGCCCTTGCCGACTTCGCGCTGCAGATCGCGCTCCAGGTCGAGTTGCTCGGCCAAGCTGTTGTTCGCCGACGCGTACATGGCCTTCTTTATCAAGCCGATGGATCTTGTCGGACCCGCCGCCAGGGCAAGGGAGAGTTTTTCCGATTCAGTTTTCAATTGTGCATCATCGACGCATTTCCAGATGAGGCCACAGCGTTCCGCGTCCTCCGCCGACAACCGGCTGCCCGTCATCGCCAGAGCCATCGCACGCTGCATGCCGGCGAGGCGCGGCAGGAAATAGCTGCCGCCGCAATCGGGCACCAGACCGATCTTGACGAAGGCCTGGATGAACGAGGCCGAGCGCGCCGCGAGTACGATGTCGCAGGCGAGCGCGAAGTTGGCGCCGGCGCCCGCGGCGACGCCGTTCACCGCGCACACGATCGGCTTGGGCAGCGCGCGCATGCGCTTGACGAGCGGGTTGTACCAGGTCTCCAGGCCTGCGCCCAGATCGATCGCCGAAGCTTTCATGTCGCGCTCGGTCAGGTCCTGTCCGGCGCAAAAGCCGCGCCCTGCGCCGGTAATGAGCAGGCAGCGGATCGCGCTGTCGCGCTCCGCCTGTGCCATGGCGGCGGCGAGCCCCTGGTGCACGCCGGGATTGAAGGCGTTCAGTTTTTCCGGGCGGTTGAGCGTGATGCGCTGCACGCCGGCTTCGAGCGATATCAGGACGTGTTCCATGGGGGAAGCTTAGCTAAAATCTTGCGCATGAGCTACGAATTCATACTGACCGAAACGCGGGGACGCGTCGCCCTTATTACCCTAAGCCGGCCAAAGCAGCTGAACGCGCTCAATCCGAGGCTGATGCAGGAACTGGGCGCCGCGCTGCAGGGCTTCGACGCCGACGACGGCGTCGGCGCGATCCTCATCACCGGTAACGAGAAGGCCTTTGCTGCGGGGGCCGACATCGGCGCCATGAAGGATTTCGATTTCCAGCACGCCTACCGGTCGAACTACATCACGAGCGACTGGGAGCACATTCGCAGCGTGCGCAAGCCGGTGATCGCAGCCGTGGCGGGCTACGCGCTGGGCGGCGGCTGCGAGCTCGCATTGATGTGCGATATCGTGATTGCGGATGAGAGCGCGAAGTTCGGCCAGCCCGAGATCAACCTCGGCATCCTGCCTGGCTCCGGCGGCACGCAGCGCCTGCCGCGCGCGGTCGGCAAGGCGAAGGCGATGGACCTGTGCCTGACCGCGCGCATGATGGACGCGGAGGAAGCCGAACGCGCGGGTCTGGTGTCGCGCGTGGTACCGGTGGGGAAGCTTGCCGAGGAGGCGATGGCGGTGGCGCAGAAGATCGCCGCCTATTCGCTGCCCGTGGCGATGATGGTCAAGGAGGCCGTGAACCGCGCCTACGAAACCACGCTCGCGGAGGGCGTGCATTTCGAGCGGCGCCTGTTCCACGCCGCCTTTGCGCTGGAAGACCAGAAAGAGGGCATGGCCGCGTTTGTCGAAAAGCGCAAGCCGAAGTTCAGACACCGCTGAGCTGGATTGCTAGGCTAATATTCGCTCCAGGAGGAGTCCCCATGGAAAAGATCTGGCTCAAGAGCTACCCGAAAGGCGTGCCCGCGGACATCAACGTCAACAGCTACCGGTCGATCCCGCAGCTGATCGACGAGAACGTCGTCAAGTTTCGCGACCGGCCGGCGTATATCTGCATGGGCAAAACGATCACGTTCGCCGATGTCGACCGGCTCTCGACGGCATTCGGCGCCTGGCTGCAATCCAAGGGGCTTGCCAAAGGCGCGCGCGTCGCGGTGATGATGCCGAACGTGCTGCAATACCCGGCAGCGGTGTTCGGCATCCTGCGTGCCGGCTGCACGGTGGTCAACGTCAATCCGCTCTATACGCCGCGCGAGCTCGAGCACCAATTAAAGGACGCGGGCGCCGAGGTGATCGTGATTCTCGAGAATTTCGCCACGACGCTGGAACAGGTGCTGGCGAAGACGCCGGTCAAGCACATCGTCCTCGCCAGCCTCGGCGACCTGCTCGGCGTCAAGGGCCTGATCGTGAATTTCGTCGTGCGCAACGTCAAGAAGGATCCTGCCGGCCGGTCGCTGGTGCCGGCATTCAATCTGCCCGGCGCGATCCGCTTCAACACTGCGATCGGCGAAGGCTCGGGCATGCAGCTGAAGAAAGTCGATGTCGGACCTGATGACATCGCTTTTCTGCAGTATACGGGCGGTACGACCGGCGTCTCCAAGGGCGCGATGCTGCTCCATCGCAACATCATTGCCAACATGGAACAGGTTTCGTCCTGGTTTTCCCCCACGCGCGACGAAAACAATCCGCACGTGATGGTGGCGCCGCTGCCGCTGTATCACATCTATGCGCTGACCTGTAACTGCCTGTTCGGCCTGCGCGACGGCAACTGCTGCCTGCTGATTCCCAACCCGCGCGACATCCCGGGCTTCATCAAGGAACTCAGGAACAACCGCTTTACGGGGATCAGCGGCCTGAACACGCTCTACAACGCGCTGCTAAACCACCCGGACTTCGGCAGCATCGACTTTTCGCACCTGCGGCTCGCCACCGCGGGCGGCATGGCGATGCAGAAGGTCGTTGCCGACCGCTGGCAGAAGGCGACCAAGGTACCGATCCTCGAAGGCTATGGTCTGACTGAGACTTCGCCGGTGGCGACCACCAATCCGATCGACCTGACCGAGTTCAGCGGCACCATCGGCTTGCCGGTGCCGAGCACCGTGATCACGATCCGCGACGACGACGAGAACATCCTGCCGGTAGGCAAGGTGGGCGAGATCTGCATTGCGGGACCGCAGGTGATGAAAGGCTACTGGCAGCGGCCCGAAGAGACCGCCAAGGTAATGGCCAGGGACGGCGCCTTCAAGACCGGCGACATCGGCGTGATGGACGAGCGCGGCTACGTCAAGATCGTCGATCGCAAGAAGGACATGATCCTGGTTTCGGGTTTCAACGTGTACCCGAATGAACTGGAGGACGTGGTGGCGGCCTGCCCGGGCGTGCTCGAATGCTGCTGCATCGGCGTGCCGGACGAGAAATCGGGCGAAGTACCCAAGGTGTTCGTGGTGAAGAAGGATCCGGCGCTCACCGAGCAGGCGGTGCTCGAGTACTGCAAGAAGAACCTGACCGGCTACAAGATGCCGAAGTACATCGAGTTCCGCGCCGAATTGCCGAAGACGCCGGTCGGCAAGATCCTGCGCCGCGCATTGCGCGACGAAAAGAAGGCCGCGTAGCTGGAGCAAGGCAATCTACTAAGAGGTCTGGCCTGGCTTAGCATCGCGATCGCATCCTGGGGTGCGCTGTTTTCGATCACCAAGCGCACGCTGCCGGTGCTCGATCCGTTCTTCCTCGGCTCGGCGCGCTATGCCATCGGCGTGCTGCTGTTCATCGCCATCCTGTGGATCGCCGAAGGGCGCAAGGCGCTGCGCTACGGCGGCCGGTTCCTGCCGGCGACGGTCTACGGCCTGTTCGGCTTCACCGCTTTCAACACGTTCGTCTGGTGGGGGCTCGCTTATACGCGTCCCGAACACGCCTCGATCATCATGGCGCTGCAGACGCCGATGATTGCGCTCGCGGTATGGCTCACACGCGGCCTGCGCCCGGCGCCTTTCACGGTGGCCTGCATCACGGTCGCGATCGGCGGCGTACTGGTGGTCGTCACCAAGGGCGATCTGTTGCAAGCCTTTGCCGGCGGCTCGCTCGTGGGTGACCTGCTCGTATTCCTGGGTGCAGTGAGCTGGGTCATCTACACCATGGCGGGCCATCATTTCTCGGGCTGGTCGCCGCTGCGCATGACGGTGCTCACCTGCATCCCGGGCACCGTCGGCCTGGTAGCGGTCAACGCGCTTACCATCGCCACCGGCTATTCGGTGCTGCCGTCCTTCGAACAGATCTGGTCGGTGAAATGGCAGATCGCCTATTTCGTCGTCTTCACCGTGGTGTTGGGCGTGCTGGGCTTCAACAATGGCGTCAGGTATCTGGGCGCGCTCAATGCGATGCTGCTGCTGAATCTCATTCCGATCATCGTGTTCTCGATCGAAATCGGCCTCGGCCGCAGTTTCGCCATGATCGAGTTCGGCGGCGCGGCGCTCGTGATCTGCGCGCTGGCGGCGAACAACTTCTACTTGAGGGGAACGAGCCGCAGCAGCTGATGCGGCTCGGCGTCGAGCGTCTTGCGGCTGGCGCGCATCGGGATGTATTCGTTCTTCGCCCAGGCCTTGCTGAAGGCGTCGTAGTGGTCCGAGAAGATGTTGCCGGACTGCCCACCGGAATGGATGTAGAGCGATTTTTCCGGGTCGGAGAGGTCGTAGATCGCGCGCAGGCTGGCGGCATGGCGATTGGCGTAGGGGTGCGCGTCATCGTTCAGGTTGCTGCGCCCCACGTTCACCGTATAGGCGTCGCCCGGCGAAGGCACGCTGATGTCGAATAGTTTCGCCAGCAGCGGCTGGCGGCCGAAGGGCCGGTGCTCGTGGCGCGCGGCGTGCGCATTGCCCCAGCGCCAGCGCGCCGGGTCGCTGCCGTAGCGTTTGCCGAGGTCGGCGAGCGCGGCATCGAGCGACAGCGCGAGTACCTCGGCGCAGGTTTCGATTGCAGGTGTGCGAACGTCGTCGCACCAGCGCGCGTGGACGGGATCACCCGAAAGCACGTTGCCGATGAACACCGCGCGGGCGAGCCAGTTGGTGCGGAATGCGTCGCCAAGTTCGTCGGCATAGATCGCGCGCGTGAGCTCGCGCCACCAGGCCCAGGCGATGAGCGGCTCGGCGCGCTCGGGCGCCATCGCCCCGTCCCACTTGCCGAGCAGCGCGAGCGCCTTGCGCGCTTCCTCGCTGCGCGGCCGGGTCGTGAGGAGTTTCGGCAGCATTTCGCGCATTGCAAGCGATACCACATCGGCCTGCACACGCGCGAAACTTTGCGTGCTGTGTTTCGGCGTCGCATCAAGCAGCTGCTGGATGCGGTCGGCGCGAAAGGGTGGTTCCCAGGTCGAGCTGATGAAGTGCGGGTAGCCGGGCGGCGTGATGCGGTGGTTGGCGGTGACGATGGCGCCGCTCGCGGGGTTGTAGCTCTGCGGCAACTGCTCGAAGGGAATGTAGCCCGCCCAGTCGTATTTCGCCTGCCAGCCCGGCGCCGGCGCCATGCCCTTCAGATCGTTGCTGGGCCGGCGGTGCGGCACGCGGCCCGCGGCGACGAACCCGATGTTGCCCTCGACGTCCGCGTAGACGATGTTCTGCTGCGGCGACTGGAAATCGCGCGCTGCTGCGAGGAAACCTTCCCATTCGCGCGCGCGAGCGAACTTGAGCGCCGCCTGCATGCTGCGGTCGTCTTCGGCAAGCGCGGTCCAGGAAAATGCGATCACGTGCCCGCGCGGCGCCGCATCCTGCGCCGGGCGCGAGACGTCCGAGATCACCGGGCCATGGCGCGAGATGCGCACCCGCAGCGTTTCGGCTTCAGCTCCCTTGACGCGGATGATTTCGTCGATGACCTGGAATGGCCGTGCACCGTCGGGCGTAAGGTAGCCGCCGGTGGCATCCAGCTTCTCGATGTACAGGTCCTGTACGTCGGGTCCGGTGTTGGTCATTCCCCATGCGATGCGATCGTTGCGCCCGAGAATCACGCCGGGCACGCCGGGCAGCGTCGAGCCGATCACGTTGATGCCGGGGGCGGAGAGCTGCGCGAAGTACCACACCGGAGGCGCCGTGAGGCCGAGGTGCGGATCGTTCGCGAGCAGCGGTTTGCCGCTGGCGGTGCGTTCTCCCGAGACTACCCAGTTGTTGGAACCGAGCCCCTCATTGTCGGGAGCAAACTGCGCCAGGCGTACCGCTTCGCGCTCCATCGAGCTGTACAGCTCCTTCAGGTCCGCGATGACGGGAACTGGATCCCCCGGATAGGGCGGCAGCAGCTCGTGGATGCGCGCAAGCGGCAGCGTCTTCGCGAGGCGCATGCGCAGCAGTTCGTCGCGCCAGTTGCCGCCCAGGTCCCAGGCCATCATCTTTACCCACGCGACGGAGTCGGCGGGCTGCCATGCTTCGGGTCGCGCGCCGGTGAGCCAGAATTCCGGCGGCAGCACCGGGTTCGACGCGATGAAGGCGTTCACGCCGGCGGCGTAGGACTCGAGTAGCCTGCGTGTTTCCGCGTCCAGGAACCGCAGGTTCGCTTCCGCCGCGCGCCGCACGCCAAGCGTGCGCAGGAAGCGGTCGGTTTCCAGCGCGACCGGTCCGACGATTTCGGACAGGCGTCCCGCCGCGATGCGCCGGCTCATTTCCATCTGCCAGAGCCGGTCCTGGGCGTGGACGAATCCGAGCGCAAAGCTTGCATCCTCGAGGCTGGCGGCGAAGATGTGCGGGATGCCGTAGCGATCGCGCAGGATTTCGGCCGGTGCGCGCAGGCCGGAGAGGGAGATTTCGCCGCTCGTCTGGGGCAGGGACTGGCGAAGGTAAAGGTAGGAGCCTGCGACCAGCAATGCCAGAAGTCCGCCCGCGAGGGCTACGAATCGCGTGAGGAATCGTAAAAATCGCCGCATCCGCGGAAGAATACCCGCTAAACCCCTCTGTTCGTCTTATGCCGCACTGCCGCAAACCTGCTATGGTGGGGGTGCATGCTCTACAAGATCTTCGAAGCGCAGCACCAGCTGCTTGGTCCCTGGCGTTTCGCAGCCGAGGCGGCGCTCGGCTGGTTCGGCCACCCCAGCAGCCCGTTCAGCTATGCGCCGATGGCGCGCCGGATTACCGCCTCGAGCGAATTTTTTCTGCGCGTCACACAGCGCTACGAGAAGCCGGCCTGGAACATCGATTACACCACAGTGGCGGGCAAGCGGGTCGCGGTAGAGATCGTCGCCGAGCTCGACAAGCCTTTCTGCAAGCTGGTCCATTTCCGCCGCGCGCTCGATGGACCGAGTGCGCGCAATTTCAAGTCGGCCGATCCGCGCATCCTGCTGGTGGCCCCACTCTCGGGCCATCATGCCACCTTGCTGCGCGACACGGTGCGTTCGCTTCTGCCGGAACACGACGTCTGGGTCACGGACTGGGTGGATGCGCGCATGGTGCCGCTTTCGGCGGGACCGTTCCATCTCGCCGACTACGTCGACTACGTGCGTGAGTTCATCACGCTGCTGACCGAGCCGCGCCGATCCAACCTGAACGTAATCTCCGTCTGCCAGCCCACCGTGCCGGTGCTGTGCGCCGTGGCGCTGATGGCCCAGCGCGGCGAACCCAATCCACCGCGCACGATGGTGATGATGGGCGGGCCGATCGATGCGCGCAAGAGCCCGACCGCGGTGAACAATCTCGCGACGCGAAAATCTTATTCGTGGTTCGAGCAGAACGTGATCCAGCGCGTGCCGGAGAAATATCCGGGCTACGCGCGGCGTGTCTACCCGGGGTTCCTGCAGCATCTCGGTTTTGTGGCGATGAATCCGGACCGCCATCTGAATGCGCATTGGGATTATTTCAATCACCTGCTTGCGAGCGACGACGGCTCGGCCGAAAAGCACCGCGAGTTCTATGACGAGTACAACGCGGTGCTCGACCTGCCGGCCGAGTACTACCTCGATACCGTGAAGGCCGTGTTCCAGGATTTTGCGCTGCCCAAAGGGCGCATGTTCATCCGCGACGAGCTGGTGCGGCCGCAGGAGATCCGCGATACTGCGCTGCTCAGCATCGAGGGCGAACTCGACGACATTTCGGGCAACGGCCAGACCGAGGCGGCGCACCTCCTGTGCTTCAACATCCCCGCGGCGCGGCGCGAGCACTACGTTGCGCCCGGCGCCGGGCACTACGGCATCTTCGCCGGCCGCCGCTGGCGCGAGACCATCTACCCGAAAGTGCGGAACTTCATTCGCCAGCACGCCCTAGAAAAACAGGGACAGACCACGTTTTCCGCGGCCTAGCGTCTGGAAAACGTGGTCTGTCCCCGTTTTTTTCTATAGCTCGTAGTTCGAGCCGGCTCTGTCCATCACGGTTTTCTCCACCAGTGCGCGTGTAAGGTTGGGCGCAAAGAGTTCAATGAAGTCGTAGGCGTAGCGGCGCAGGTAGGCGCCGCGCTTGATGCCGAGGCGCGTGGTCGAGGACGGAAACAGGTGCGCGGCGTCGATCGAGCGCAATTGCCGGTCGCGCTTCGCATCGAAGGCCATGGCAGCCATGATGCCCACGCCCAGGCCGAGCTCGACGTAGGTCTTGATCACGTCGGCGTCGAAGGCCGTCAGCACGACCTGCGGAGAGAGGCCGCGCTGCTCGAAGGCTCGATTGACGACCGAGCGGTTGGCAAAGGCGAAGTCGTAGGTCACGATCGGATACGTCGCGACCGCCTCCAGCGTAAGAGGCACGACCTTGAGCAGGGGGTGCCGCGGCGGCACCACCACACAGCGGTTCCATTGATAGCAGGGCAGGGCCGCAAGTCCGGCGTGCTCGGCAATGTGCTCGGTGGCGACGCACAGGTCCGCCTCGCCCTCGGCGACCTGCTCGCAGATCTGCGTCGGATTGCCCTGGTGGATGAAGAGCTGCACGCCCGGATTGCGGAGCTTGAACGCGGCCACCGCCCTGGGCAGCGCGTAGCGCGCCTGGGTGTGCGTGGTGGCGATGGTCAGCGTGCCGAGTTTTTCGCCGGCGAAATCCTCTCCGGCACGCTTCAAATTGGCCGCATCGGCAAGCATCCGCTGCGCGATCGCAAGTACCGCACGCCCTGGTTCGGTGACGCTCACCAGGCGCTTGCCATTACGCACGAAGATGTCGATGCCGAGTTCTTCCTCGAGCCCTTTGATCTGCTTGCTCACGCCCGGCTGTGAGGTGAAGAGCGCCTGCGCCGCCGCCGACACGCTCAGATCGCGTCGCGCGACCTCGCAGAGATAGCGTAACTGCTGAAGTTTCATGTACTTACTTTATATATAATAATTATATCATACTAACATAATAGTATTTATAAAGTCTAAAGCCGGCTCGTAGCATCTCGCGCCATGGATCCGGCTTTCGTGGTGCTTGGTTTGGTCGTGGGGATTCTGGTCGGCATGACCGGCGTCGGCGCGGGTTCGCTCGTCACGCCGGCGCTGGCGATGTCCGGCGTGCCGCCTGCGATCGCGGTGGGTACCGACCTCGCTTATGCCGCAGTGAGCAAATCCTTCGGTGCCCTGGTGCATGGCGCCAGGCGATCGCTGGATTGGCGGATCGCGCGGACGCTCGCTTCCGGAAGTGTGCCGGCGGCCGCGATTACCGTCGGCGTGCTAGCCGCAATGGGGGGCCAGGCGAAGAGTGCGTTCATTACGGCCGCGCTCGCGTTAGCGTTGATCCTCACCGCGTCGGTGCTCTTGGCCGGGCGCGCGCACGTTGCGTCGATCGCCGCACGCTACGAGGCGCGCATCGCCCCAAACCGCGCCGCGCTCACGATTGCCGCGGGCGCGGCGCTCGGTGTGCTGGTCACGGTTTCTTCGATCGGTGCTGGCGCGCTGGGCGCGGTGCTGCTGGTCGCGCTGCACCCGTCGATGCCGGCGGCACGGATCGCCGGCGTCGACATCGCGCATGCCGTACCGCTGACGCTGGTCGCCGGCCTCGGCCACCTTTGGCTCGGCACGGTCAATTTCACGCTGGCCGCCAACCTGCTCATGGGTTCCGTGCCCGGCATCATCTTGGGGAGCCTGTTCGCAGGCAGGTTGCCTGACACGCTGCTGCGCCGGCTGCTTGCCTTCGTTCTGTTGTACGCGGGCGCGCGCCTGGCGTTCGCTGGCCTCTGACCATGTACCGCTACGACGACATCGACCAGCATCTGGTGGACGAACGCGTGACACAGTTTCGCGACCAGACGCGGCGCTTCCTTGCCGGCCAACTGGCCGAGGACGATTTCCGTGCATTGCGCCTGCGCAATGGCCTGTACGTGCAGCGCTACGCGCCGATGCTGCGCATCGCCATTCCCTATGGCCTTTTGAGTTCAAAGCAATTGAGGAAATTGGCTGGCATAGCACGCCGCTACGACCGCGGCTACGGACATTTTTCCACGCGCCAGAACCTGCAGCTTAACTGGCCGAAACTGGAGCAGGTGCCCGACATCCTCGCCGAACTCGCTTCGGTCCAGATGCACGCCATCCAGACCTCGGGCAATTGCGTGCGCAACATCACCGCGGACCACTTCGCCGGCGTGGCGCGTGACGAAATCGTGGATTCCTTCGTTTGGTGCGAGCTGATCCGCCAGTGGTCCACCTTCCACCCGGAGTTCAACTACCTGCCGCGCAAGTTCAAGATCGCGGTTAACGGTGCCGCTGCGGACAGGGCTGCCACCTATGTGCACGACATCGGGCTGCACGCCTTGCTGGGTGAGGCGGGCGAAGTCGGTTTCCGCGTCATTGTCGGCGGCGGGCTCGGGCGTACTCCCATCGTTGGCCAGGTGATTAACGAGTTCCTGCCGTCGCGGCATATCCTCACCTACCTGGACGCGATCCTCAGGGTCTACAACCGTCACGGCCGTCGCGACAATATCCACAAAGCCCGCATCAAGATCCTGGTGAAGGAACTGGGGATCGAAAAATTCCGCGACGAAGTCCATGCGGAATGGGCGCAGCACAAGGACGGCCCGGCCACGGTCACCTGGACGGAACTTCGCCGCATAGAAGGCCGCTTCACGCGGCCCCAGTACGAAAAGCTGGTGGATGTCCGGTATCCCGAGGCGAAGGCGCCGTTTGCAACCTGGATAACGCGCAACGTCCATCCGCACCAGCGGCCGGGCTACGCCGCGGTTACCGTGTCGCTGAAGAAGACTGGAGTACCGCCGGGCGACGTGACGTCGGCGCAGATGGAGCGCATTGCCGATCTCGCGGACCATTACGCATTCGGCGAGTTGCGCGTCACGCACGAACAGAATCTGGTCTTCGCCGACGTGCGCCAGACCGACTTGCCGGCCCTGTGGCAGGCGCTGCGCGAACTGGGCCTCGCGACGCCGAACATCGGGCTCCTGACCAACATCGTTTGCTGCCCCGGCGGGGACTTCTGCTCCCTCGCGAACGCGAAATCGATTCCGGTCGCCGAGGCGATCCAGCGCCGCTTCGACGACCTGGACTACCTGCACGACATCGGCGAGCTGGATCTGAATATCTCCGGATGCATGAACGCCTGCGGCCACCACCACGTCGGCCACATCGGCATCCTCGGCGTGGACAAGAACGGCGAGGAGTGGTACCAGGTCGAAATCGGCGGAAATCAGGGACAGACCACGATCTCGAATCAGGACGGCCAGGGAAATCGTGGTCTGTCCCCGATTTCCGCGTCGCTGGGCAAAGTGATCGGCCCCTCGTTCGCGCGCGCCGATGTGCCGAATGTGATCGAGCGCCTGATCGAAACCTACCTCGGCCTGCGCGACAGCGAGCACGAACGCTTCGTCGACGTGGTGCACCGCGTCGGCGTCGAACCCTTCAAGCAACACGTCTATGCCAACCTTGATCAGAGACCGGCAGATCGTCGACGAGCCCTCGCCGCCGCCTGACCTGGTGGTGTTGCAGGCGACCGACGATCCCGCCACGCTAGCGGACCGAATCGGCGGGAACGGCGCAGCCATCGGCGCGATCGCGGTCAATTTCCCCAAGTTCAGCGACGGGCGCGGCTATTCCATTGCGCGCCTGCTGCGCGAACGCTACGGCTACAAAGGCGAACTGCGCGCGATCGGCGAGGTGGCGCGCGATCATATCTACGCCATGGCGCAATGCGGATTCGACTCTTTCCATCTGCGTCCGGGCGAGGACCCGCAGGACGCGCTCAGGGCGCTCTGCGATTTCAGCGAGCAATACCAGGCGACGGCTGCGCAGCCTTCGCCGCTGTTTCGCCGGCGCACCGACCGGTGAGCAGGGAGAAACAGGCACGCGACCTGCTGGCGAGGATCGCGCGGGATTTTCGTCCGACGGCGCTTGCCTCCAGTTTTTCGATCGAGGACATGGTACTCACCGACCTCATCGGCCGCGAGCGCCTGCCGATCGAGATCTTCATGCTGGATACCGGGCGCCTGCACGGCGACACGCTGGATCTTGCTGGGCGCATCGAGCGGCATTCCGGCATCAGAGTGCAAATTCACCAGCCGCAGAGGCAGGCAGTGGGCAGATACGTGTCGCGCTTCGGGCGCGACGCCTTCTATGAGAGCGTGGAATTGCGCAGGCACTGCTGCGCCATTCGCAAGGTCGAGCCGCTGCGGCGCGCGCTCGCCGGCAAGCAGGCCTGGATCACGGGGATGCGGCGCGAGCAATCCGTTGCAAGAGCCGGAGTCGTCTTCGAGGAAGTCGACGCAGTGCATGGCCTGAAAAAATTCAATCCGCTCGCCGACTGGAGCGAGGAGGAAGTCTGGGCCTATATCCGCCGCAATGAGGTGCCCTACAACCCGCTCTACGACCAGGGCTACCGCTCGATCGGCTGCGCGCCCTGCACTCGGCCGGTGGTCGCGGGCGAAGAAGCGCGCGCAGGGCGCTGGTGGTGGGAAGAAGCGGAGAAAAAGGAATGCGGACTGCACCGGCATGAAATTCGAGCGTAGCCACCTCGACTGGCTGGAGTCGGAGGCCATCCACATCCTGCGCGAAGTCGCCGGCGAGGCGGCGAACCCGGTATTGTTCTTTTCCGGCGGCAAGGACTCGCTCGTTCTGCTGCGCCTTGCGGAAAAGGCCTTCCGCCCGGCGCGCTTCCCGTTTCCTCTCATGCATATCGACACCGGCCACAACTTCGACGAAGTGATCGCGTTTCGCGACGCGCGCGCCGCGGAGCTGGGCGAGCGCCTGATCGTGCGCTCGGTCGAAGATTCGATTCGCCGTGGAACTGTACGTATTGTTTTCAAGGAGCAAAGCAGAAATGCCGCGCAATCGGTGACGCTGCTGGAAGCAGTTGCGGAGTTCGGTTTCGACGCCGCGATCGGCGGCGCGCGGCGCGACGAGGAAAAGGCGCGCGCCAAGGAACGCGTCTTTTCCTTTCGCGACGAGTTCGGACAGTGGGATCCGAAAAACCAGCGCCCTGAATTGTGGGACCTGTATAACACCCGCGTGCACAAGGGCGAGCACGTGCGCGTGTTCCCAATCTCGAACTGGACCGAACTGGACGTCTGGCAGTACATCGGCCGCGAGAAGCTGGCGGTTCCCTCCATCTACTTTGCGCACCGGCGCCGGGTGGTGCGGAAAAACGGCTATCTCTTCATTCCCACGACAGGTGAAGAAGGCGAGGAACTTTCGGTGCGCTTCCGCACCGTGGGCGACATCAGCTGCACCTGCCCGGTGGAATCGGCCGCCGCCGATGTCGCCGCCGTGATCAGGGAAACCATTGCCTCACCCCAGAGCGAACGCGGCGCGACGCGCATGGACGACCGGACCTCGGAGGCCTCCATGGAACGGCGCAAGAAGGAAGGATATTTCTGATGAGCCTGCTGGGTGAACTCGAACGGATCCGCACGCCGGTTCTTGAAGATGCAGGCAACACGCGGGGCGTACTGCGCTTCATCACCATCGTCGTCGCCTACCGGTACTTCAGCACCGGACGGCGCAAGTTCATCATCGCCGATACCCCCGGCCACGAGCAGTACACGCGCAATATGGTAACCGGCGCGTCGACTGCGGCCGCAGCGGTCGTGCTGCTTGATGCGCGTAAGGGATTGCTGCCGCAGTCCAAGCGCCACCTGTACCTTGCTCATCTGCTCGGCATCCGCGATTTGATCGTGGCGGTAAACAAGCTGGACCTCGTCGACTACAGGCAAGACGCGTTCGAAGCTGTGCGCGAAGCGTTCGAAAGCTTCGCCGCGCAGCTCCAAATACCGGAGCTGCGGTTCGTACCGATGTCGGCCCTGCGCGGCGATATGGTGGTCGAGCGTGGAACGCAAATGCTCTGGTATCGCGGCCCGACCCTGCTCGAGGCTCTGGAGGCGGTGAATGTGCAGTACGAGACGCCGGCGCGGCCGCTGCGCTTCCCGGTGCAGTACGTAGCACGCGCGCAAGGGCCAAATGCGGGACTGCCGGCTTCGCGCGGCTACATGGGCAGGATCATCTCCGGCACTTTGCGCCCCGGCGATGCGGTGGTGGCACTGCCGTCGGGCCGCTGATGTTTCATGGACGCTATTTGCTCAAGCACACCACGCGCACCGTGAAAGCGAAGTTTGATTCGGTGAACTATCGTATCGATGTGCGCACGCTGCAAAAGGAATCGCTGCCGCTCGGCGAGGAAGTGCGGATGAACGACATCGTGCACGCTGCGTTTGTCGTGCAACAACCGGTGTTTGCGGACTCCTACGCGGTGGACCGCGCCACGGGCGGCTTTATCTTGATCGACGAGGCGAGCAACCAGACCGTCGCTGCGGTAATGATCGAATGACGGGCATCGTGTATCTGGTGGGCGCTGGCCCCGGAGCGCCCGACCAGCTCACGCTGCGCGCTGCGCGCCTGCTCGCGAGGGCACAGATTGTTTTCCACGATGCGCTCGTGCCGGAAGGGGTACTCGGCTTCTGTTCCAAAGCCATTCGCGTCAGGGTCGGAAAGCGCAGCGGCAGGTATTCGGCCGCGCAGGCGTTCATCAACAAGCAATTGGCGGATGCCGCCCGCAAGTACAAGGTCGTCGTGCGCCTGAAGGGCGGCGATCCGATGCTGTTCGGCCGGGCGCATGAGGAAATATCCTATCTCAGAGAAAAAAATATTCGTTGTGAGATCGTTTCCGGCGTGACTGCCGCGCTTGCTGCCACAGCAGAATTGGGAGTTTCGCTCACCGCGAGGGGTGTGGCGCGTTCCGTCGCGTTCCTGACGACGCGCGCCGCAAAGGGACAGCGGCCCAATGGCTGGCTGCAGGTGGCGCTCGCCGCAGACACGACCGCGATCTACATGGGCGCAGGCGAAGCCGATTCGATCGCGGACGCGCTGATCGGCGCGGGCAAACCGCCGACGACGCCAGTTGCGATCGTCGAGCACGCGTCCTCGCCCGGGGTGCGCAGGATTGCCGGCAAGCTATCAGAGTTGCCGACGCTCGTCGCGCGCTGTGGCGACGGACCAGTGGCGATACTGATGGGCGAGGTCTATCGGGACGCCGCCGCCTCGCAGATAATCACGCAGTGGCCAAAAGACGAGCGATCATCCTCTTCGCCCATGGTGCGCGCGACCCGCGGTGGGCGCGGCCCTTCCAGCAGCTCGTAGCCGAGCTCGGCGAGTTGCTGCCCGGCGAGCGCATCGTGCTCGCTTTCCTGGAACTGATGCAGCCTTCGCTCCAGGCCTGCGCGGCGTCGCTGTATGCCGAAGGCGTGCGTTCCCTGCGGGTGGTGCCCGTGTTTCTCGGCATCGGCGGACACTTCATGGACGACCTGCCAAAGGCAGTCGCGCAGATATGCGCGACCTATAAGGATCTCGAAATCAGCGTTGATCCGCCGATCGGCGAGCAACCCGGGGTGATTGCCGCCATGGCAAAAGCCATTGCGCGTTGAATCTATTCGTCAGCGGTCCGATTGCGTGACGATGACGAGGCTGCACAGGAACTGAAGGCCAAGAGCCGCCAGCACAAGCGTTGCCGAGGCGCGCAGCAGCATGCCCGGTGTCATCTCGGCGAACTCGGTACCGAAGAAATCCGCAGGCCACATTACGTAGGCGATGCTGAAGAACACAATAGCGAAGGCGCCGAAGAAAAGCGCGCCTGCAAGCGGCTTGTCACCACCCTTGTTCATACGATTCGCGTCTTGCTAGGCGCAGACGCGGTTTCGTCCTGCGCGCTTGGCGCGGTATACCGCCTGGTCGGCGCGGGCGAGCAGTTCCTCCAGGGTAAGCGCCGGGCCGATCGTGGTGGCGGCGCCGACGCTCACCGTGAGAGCCACGGGCGGGGCGCCCTCTCCAATGACCACGGGGCTGGCTTGAATCTCCGCGCGCATGCGCTCGGCTGCTGCCAGCGAACGTTCCGCCGACATCTCCGGCAGCAGGACCGCGAACTCCTCGCCGCCGAAGCGCGCCACGAGGTCGACCGCGCGCGCCATGTCGTATTCGAAGCGCTCAGCAAACTTGCGCCGGTTGGCAAGGCCGGTGAGCGGGTCGTGCATCGCGAGCTGCTCCAGCTGTTCGTTTGCGCGCTGCAGACCCTCTTCCGCGCGAATCCGGTCCCTGATATCGCTGGCCACGCCGCGATAGCCGCAGAACTTTTTCCCGGCATCGAACACCGGCCGGCCGGAAACGGATACGAAGCGCGGTTCGCCGTTGCCGCTGGTGCGGCACAGCACGAGATTGTGGAAAGGCCGGTGCGCCTCTAGCAAAGCCTTGTGGCGGTCCCAGCTTTGATTGACGACGTCCGTGTTCGGCAGCTCCCAGCGGCGCTTGCCGATGTGCGCCGCCGGCGTGATCCCGGCGCGAGCATCGCTGACACCCTCCGTCGCCACGAAGCGGAGTTCGGCATCCTGTTCCCAGTACCAGTCTGAAGAGAGTTCGGTAAGGCTGCGGAAGCGTTCCTCGCTCTTTTGCAGGGCGTTCAGCGCCATGGAACGGGAATCGAACAGCGAAACCGCGAGGGTCGTCGCGCGCAGCGTGACGGTTACTCCCCCGATCGCGCCGGCGAGCCAGACGTTGTTGATATCCTGCGGGCTCACCGTACAGACGGAATTCGAAGCGAAATTTGCCGCCGCCATGCCCGTGTAATGCATGCTGGCGATGCCGATCCCCATCAACGATCCGGCCTCCAGCAGCCTGCGCATGCTCAAGGCCCCTGGCTGATGGTGGAGAGCGCGAATTCCGATCGGACCACCGCGATCAGGAGCGAAATCAGCGTGATCGGGATGTCGTACGACATCGGGATCGGCAGCTGGAACGCCGGCATGCCGATGAAATGCATCGACCAGATGCCGGTCCCCATCGACAACGCGCCCCCAAACAGCCAGTAGATGGAGGATCGGGCCGCCTGCGCGGCTACGACGCGCGAGGCGAGGTCGAGCGCCACATAGGAGGCGAAGCTCGCGACGGCAATCGAGAGTAAAACGAGCCACAAGTTGTAACTGCCGGTCATGAGCGTTCACGAACCTGTCTTTGCACGTTTGCGCTAGCGCCGCCTTCTTCCGGACACCCATCCGAGCCAGAGCGAGTACAGTGCCAGTGCAGCGAAGCAAGCGAATGACCACTCGGCAATGGATAGGCCGAGGAAACGCCATGTTACCTCCGCGCACTGGCCGGAGCCCATGAACAGCTTCTCGAGCATGCGACCGAGGGGGAAGTTCTCCATCATGAAAAACAGGTCCGGGCCGCAGGCAGGTACCTGATCTGCCGGCAGTTGCTGCAGCCAGACCTGGCGCGCGGCGACGCCGAGGCCGCCCAGGGCGAGGACGGTTGCGGCGGCGCAGTAAAGCAATCGTCCGGTCCGCCCGGGAAAATGCAGCGCAGCAACGGCGAACACGATAAGAATCCCGTAGTAGAAGCCGCGTTGCAAGACGCAGAGCGGGCAGGGGTCCTGGCCATCGAAATACTGCAGGTAGTAGCCGCAACAGAGCAGCGCAGCGCAGGCCAGCGCCGGCCCCGCAAAGAGAAGCCGATCCAGATTCACGATGCCTGCACGACAGCCTGGTCGATCGCGCCGAAGACGGACTTGCCGTCAGGGCCGAGCATTTCAATGCGCACGCGGTCGCCGAATTTCAGGAACGGCGTCTTCGCTTTGCCGTCCTTGAGGATTTCCTCCGCGCGGCGCTCGAACAGGCAACCGGCGCCTTTCCTGCGGTCGCGATTCGACACGGTGCCCGAACCGATGATGGCGCCGGCCGAGAGCGGACGCGTCTTGGCGGCGTGCGCGATCAGGCGCGGGAAATCGAAATGCATGTCGGCGCCTGCATCGGGTTCGCCGAGCAGCTCCCCGTTCACCCAGGCACGGACGGGTCCATGGGCGCGCCTGCCGTCCCAGGCCTCGCCCAGCTCGCCGGGCGTCACTGCCACCGGCGCGAAGGATGACGGCGGCTTGCCGTGGAAGAAACCGAAGCCTTTGGCCAGCTCCGCCGGGACCAGCGCGCGCAGGCTGACGTCGTTCAATAGCAGCAGCAGGCGGATGTGAGCCCCGGCCCTGTCCTTGTCGAGGCCCATCGGCACGTCGCCGGTGATGACGCCCAGTTCCATTTCCAGGTCGATGCCGTGTTCTTCGGAGACCGCCACAATATCGTCGCACGGTCCGAGCAGCGGGTCCGAGCAGCCCTGATACATGAGCGGTTCCTTCTTGAAATCGGCCGACAGTTCCTGCTTGCGCGAGCGCCGGATCAGCTCGGCGTGGATGAGGTAGGCCGAACCGTCGGCGAACTGGTGCGCGCGCGGCAGCGGCGCCATGAGCTGGCGCGAATCGAGCTCGAAGGAGCGATTCGTCGGTTTCGTTTCCAGGGCTTGCGCGAGATCCGACAGGAACGGCAGCAGGTAGTTCCAGTCGTCGAGGGCGGCCTGCAGGGTGGGTGCGATGTGGTCGGCCTTTTGCGCGCGCTTCAGGTCGCGCGAAACGACAAGCAGAGTGCCGTCGCGGCTCCCGTCCTTCAGCGTGGCGAGTTTCATGGCGACTATTTTACGAGTAGGCGCGGCAGGTTTTCCGGTGCCTCGATCTCCATCCTGAGGAGCTGGGCGGCGACGTTCTTGCCCAGGTTGTCCATGCGCAGGCTGCGCGCCGCGCCGCCCTGCAGCGCGCCGTTTAGCACGATCTTGAGAGCGAGAATGTTGTCGAGCGGCCAGAGCTCCACCGGCCCGGCGCCCATCGCGGCGAAATGCTGCGCGAGGCGGGCGACGGTCACTTCGCGCTTGAGCACCGCGTAGGTCTCGGTGTCGTAGGCGAAGAGGCCGATATCCGCGCGGTCAGCCTTGTCGCCGGAGCGCGCGTGCGCGATTTTCCACAGCGGCACTTTCACTCAGATGCTCTCAATCTCTATTTTCACGTCTTTTTCCACCAGCTCGCGCGCCACCAGCGTCGGCCAGATGCCGAGCAGTTCCTTCGCGGGTTGAACGCCTTTCATGCTGCCGACGTATGGCGGACCGGACAATCCCAGCCACGGGAACAATCTGCCGAAGCCGTCTGCCACGCGCCGGTCCTGCGTGCGGATGGTCATGCGCAGGAAACACTCGTTCAACTGGTCGCGATAGGCCGGATCGGCGTTCTCGCCAAGCAGCGAGTTGTAGCCGATGTATTCGATGTTGATTTCCTCGGGCGCCCAGCCGCGCTCCTTCACCAGCGTGCGGATGATTTCGGCGCTTTTTTCGCATTTGGCGTAGGCCTCGGGCCAGGCGAAGCCGATCATGCCGGTGCCCATCCAGCCGTCCTGGTAGCCGGCGACGATTTTCAGGCGCGCCGGCCGCGCCGCGCCCGAGGCGCCCGAGATGCGCACCCGGTCGTCGCCTTCGTCGTCGAATCTGAGCGTGCCCATGTCTAGCACCACGTCGGGCGACACATAGGCATGCGGGTTGTGCACCTCATAGAGCAGCTGCTGGCGAATGGTGTCGAACGAAACCCGGCCGCCGGTGCCCGGCGGCTTGGTGAAGAGCGCGCTGCCGTTCTCGGAAACTTCGGCGATCGGATAGCCCAGGTGCGCGTAGTCGGGCACCTTTGCCCATTCCCCGGCCGAGCCGAAGTTGCCGCCGGAGCCCTGGCCCGAACATTCCAGCAGGTGGCCGAGCGTCAGGCCGGCGGCCATCCGGTTCCAGTCGTCCCACTTCCAGCCGAACTCGTGCGCGAGAGGCCCCAAGGTGAGCGCCGCGTCGGCAACGCGCCCCGCGAGCACGATGTCGGCGCCGCGCGCGAGGGCTTCCGCGACCGGCTGCGCACCTAGATAGGCGTTGGCGAAAAGCATGCGCTCGCGCACCGAGTCGATGCTTTCGCCGCTATCCATGTGCGCGAGCGGCTCGCCCGCCGCACGCAGTTCGTCGATGCGCTCGAGCACCGAATCTCCGCTGACGGTGGCGATGGTCGCTTTCCAGCCCTTGTCGCGGAACGCGCGCGCGATGGCCTCACGCGCGCCTTGCGGATTCAGGCCGCCCGCGTTGAGAATGAACTTGACGCCGTGTTTTGCCGCAAGCGGCCAGAGTCCGGCGAGCATCGGCACCGCGTCGCGCGCGTAGCCGGCCGATGGATCCTTCTGCCGGTCTTTTTGCAGAATGGCGAGCGTGAGTTCGGACAAATGGTCGGAAGCGATGTACTGCACCCCGCCGCGCTCGATCGACGCGCGCACCGGGCGCCACGAGTCGCCGTAGAAGCCGAGGCCGGCGCCGATGCGGACCGTTTTCATTTGCGCCGAGAGTCTAGCTGTAGAATCGACGCCCGGGAGGAGCATTGGTCGATTTGCTGCAATTGCTGGTGGCCGGGGTGTCGCTCGGCTGCGTCTACGCGCTCGTGGCCCTGGGTTTCGTGCTCATCTACAAAGCGACCGAGACGGTCAATTTTGCGCAGGGCGACCTCATGATGCTGGGCGCCTTCTTCGCGCTCACCGCCAGCTCACCGCAGATGCTGAACTGGCCGTATTGGGCGGCAATCCTGTTTGCGGTGGTTGTGATGACGGCAGTCGGCATGCTCGCCGAGCGGCTCGTCATCCGGCCGGTGCTCGGGCAGCCTGCCTTCACCGTGGTGATGATTACCATTGGCGTCGGCTACGTGGTGCGCGGCATCGTCACGATGGTTCCGGGCTGGGGCACTGAGACCTACCAGATCCCGACGCCGTTCGTGGAGGATGTCTGGAAGCTGTCCGGCGTGATCCTGCCGGTGCAGCAGTTGATGGTGATCGGCATGACCGCGGGGCTGTGCGTGCTGCTGTACCTCTTCTTCCGCCATTCCACGCTCGGCGTGGCGATGCAGGCGACCTCCCAGAACCAGCTCGCCGCCTACTACATGGGCATCCCGGTGCGCCGCGTCAACATGATGATCTGGGGATTGTCGGCGGCAGTAGCCGCATTCGCCGGCATTCTGCTCGCGCCGGTCACCTTCGTGCACTCGAACATGGGCTATCTGGGTCTGAAGGCCTTTCCTGCGGCGGTGGTCGGAGGCTTCGGCAGCGTGCCGGGCGCGGTGCTTGGCGGTCTCATCATCGGCGTGGTGGAAGCGCTTGCGGGCTTCTACCTTCCCGAGGGTTTCAAGGACGTCGCCGCCTACGTCGTCGTGCTGGTGGTGTTGCTGGTGTGGCCCTCGGGCATATTCGGCGAAACCGGGCGCAAGAAGGTATGACCCGGACAGTCTAGCCCATGCGCTTCATCTTCAAGACCGACTACGGACAAGACCTCCGGCTCATCAAGCACAGCGGCCACGCGTTCTGGTACGGGCTGCTGATGCTCGTGCTGCTCGCCGCGCCATGGTGGGCGGGCGAGTACGTCATGACGCAGCTGCAGTTCATCTGCATCTATTCCATCGTCGGCTTCGGCCTCATGATCCTCACCGGCTTCACCGGGCAGGTGTCGCTGGGGCACGCGGCCTTCCTCGCGGTGGGCGCCTACACCGAGGCATTGATGCAGGCCGCGGGCGTGCCCTTCGTGATCTCGATCACCTGCGCGGCGCTGTTCTCGGCCGCGCTTGGCATCATCATCGGGCTGCCGGCGCTGCGCCTGAAGGGCATCTACCTCGCCATCGCCACGCTTGCCTTCAACGTCATCGTCGAGGAGATCATCACGCGCTGGCACCGCCTCACGGGCGGCAACGAGGGCAAGCACCTCAAGCCCGTGGACCTGTTCGGCTGGAAGCTCGAGTCGGATGCCGAGTTCTACTACCTGTGCCTGGCGTTGACGGTGCTTTGCTGCCTGGCCTGCATCAATCTGCTGCGCTCGCCGACGGGACGCGCCTTCGTCGCCATCCGGGATTCCGAGATATCGGCCTCGTGCATGGGCGTCAACCTCGCTTGGTACAAGACCATGGCTTTCGCGGTCTCGGCGGCGCTCACCGGGATCGGCGGCGCGCTCTATGGGCACAAGCTCGCGTTCATCAGCCCGGAGCAGTTCACCCTCTTCCAGTCGATCGAGCTGATCACCATCGTGATCCTCGGCGGCATCGGCTTCCTGCATGGCGCGGTGCTGGGCGCCGCTTTCATCATCGTGCTGCCGCAGGCAATCTCGATCGCCAAGGGCTGGCTGCCCGACGCGTTCGCGCCGGCCGGGCTGCAGGCGGTGGTGTTCGGGCTGGTGCTGATCCTGTTCATCATCTTCGAGCCGCTCGGGCTCTACGGGCGCTGGCTCAAGATCCGCACCTGGTTCGAACTCTTCCCCTTTTACCGCAAAGGCATGTTCCGGCGGCAGAAGAGCTATACGAAATCGGAGCGAGTGCGGTGAGTTTCTTCAAGGTCGAGAACCTTGGCATTCGCTTCGGCGGCGTGGTTGCCGTGGACGGCGTCGGCTTCGAGGTGAACCGCGGCGAGGTCTACACCATCATCGGTCCCAACGGCGCCGGCAAGACCACGATTTTCAACCTCGTCGGCCTGCTCTACCCGGCGACCAGCGGCAGAATCGTGTTCGAGGACCGTGAGCTGACCGGCCTCGCGCCGCACAGCGTAGCCGAGCTCGGCATCGCGCGGACCTTCCAGAACATCGAGCTCTTCGAGCACGCCACGGTGTTGCAGAATCTGCTCATCGGCCGGCACCGCCATCGCTCCACCAGCCTGTGGCAGGAGCTGTTGTTCACGCGCGCGGTGCAGCGTGCCGAGGTCGCAGCGCGCGGCGTGGTGGAGCAGGTGATCGACTTCCTCGAGCTGGCCAAGTACCGCGACAGCCTCGTCGTCGGGCTGCCCTACGGCGTGCGCAAGGTGGTGGAGCTCGGGCGCGCGCTCGCCACCGAGCCCAAGCTGCTCCTGCTCGATGAGCCTTCGTCCGGACTGAACCCGGAAGAAACGGACGACATGGCGTTCTGGATCGAGGACATCAAGAAGCACCTCGGCATCACGGTGCTGATGGTCGAGCACGACATGAACCTGGTATCGCGCGTGTCGGACCGGGTGCTGGCGCTCAATCTGGGCAAGGTAATAGCGCAGGGAACGCCGGCCGAAGTGCAGGCGCATCCGGCCGTCATCGAGGCCTACCTGGGCAAGGCCGCATGAGCGACGGGGTCATCCTGGAGTTGGCAAACGTAGAGGCCAGCTACGGTCCGGTCCAGGCGCTGCGTGGTGTAAGTCTTTCAGTAATGAAAGGAAAAATAGTTACGGTGCTCGGTGCGAACGGCGCGGGCAAATCCACCATCCTCAAGACCATTTCGGGGATCATCGACCCGAGCAAGGGCCAGATCCGCTTCAACGGCGAGGAAATCCAGGGCCGCGATCCGGACCGGATCGTGCGCAGCGGCATCGGCCATGCGCCCGAGGGGCGCGAGGTCTTTGCGCTGCTCACGGTGGAAGAAAACCTGAGGATGGGCGCCTACACCCGTCGCGACAGGGATGGCGTCGCGAGCGACATCGACCTGGTGTACGGCTACTTTCCGATATTGAAGGAGCGCGCCAGGCAGGAAGCGGGCCTCCTCTCCGGGGGTCAGCAGCAGATGCTGGCCATCGGCCGCGCGCTGCTCTCGCGGCCCAAGCTGATGCTGATGGACGAACCGAGCCTCGGCCTCTCGCCGCTGCTCACGCAGGAGATATTCCGCATCATCGTGCGCATCAACCGCGAGCAGGGCACCACCATACTTCTGGTCGAGCAGAACGCCAACATGGCGCTCGAGGTCGGGGACCATGGTTACGTGCTTGAAGTCGGCCGCATCGTGATGGAAGATACCTGCCAGCGCCTGGCGCAGAACAAGGACGTGCAGGAGTTCTATCTCGGCATGAAGGCGCACGGAGTGAGGGGTCAGCGCAGATGGAAAAAGAAGAAACAATGGAGATGAATACGATCCCGAAGATGTTCTGGCACGGAGTGAAGACCCGCGCCGGGAATACCATCTTCAGGCAGAAGGATCTCGGCATCTGGCGCAGCATTGCGTGGAACGAGCTCGGGCGCACGGCGCGCGAAATCGGCATGGGCCTCGCCGCGCTCGGTTACCAGCCAGGCGAGGTGGTGTCGATTCTTTCCAACACCAATCGCGAGTGGATGTGTGCCGACCTGGGCGCGCTCGGCGCCGCCGGTGTGGTGAACGGCATCTACCCGACCGACGCGCCGGCCCAGGTCGAGTACCTGCTCTCCGACTCCGGGTCGGTGATCGCCTTCGTCGAGGACGATGAGCAGCTCGACAAATTGCTCGAAGTGCGCGCGAGGCTGCCGAAACTGCGCAAGATCGTCGTCTTCGACATGGAAGGGCTGCACGAACTGAAGGACGGCCAGGTCATGAGCCTCGCCGACCTGCGCGTGCTGGGGCGCGAGTACGACGCGGCACATCCGGGCGAGTGGGAGCGGCGCATCGAATTGCGCAAGCCCGAGGATCTTGCGATCCTCGTCTACACCTCCGGCACTACCGGCAGGCCCAAGGGCGCGATGATCTCGCACGCCAACGTTGTCCTCACCTGCAAGGCCTATCAGGAAGCGTTTCCGCAGGACGAGAACGATGAGCGCATGGCCTTCCTGCCGCTTTGCCACATCGCCGAACGCGTGGGCGGCGAGTACCACGCGATCTATTCGGGTGCGGTGCTGAATTTTGTCGAGAATCCGGAGACTGTGCCGGACAACGTGCGCGAGATTGCACCGACCGTGTTTGCCGCGGTGCCGCGCGTCTGGGAAAAATTCCATTCCGGCGTCCTGATCGGGCTGAAGCAGGCCGGTGCCATGCAGCAGCTGGCCTACAAGCTGGCGATCGGCGTCGGGTTCCGCCGCGCCAGGTTGCGCGAGGAGGGCAAGCCTGTCCCTGCCTGGCTCGATGCCGCCTTCAGCCTCGCGCGCGTGCTGGTGCTGAACAACGTGCGCAAGCTGATCGGCGTGCACCGCGCCAAGGTCCTGATCACGGGCGCGGCGCCGATCTCGCCCGAATTGATCCGCTGGTACATGGCGCTCGGCCTGGAAATGTTCGAAGTGTGGGGACAGACCGAGTCCTGCGGCGCGGTGACTTCGAACATCGCGGGCAAGGTGAAGCCGGGGTCTATCGGGCCGCGCATGTCGCACGCCGAGATCAAGGTCTCTGCCGAAGGCGAGTTGCTGGTGCGCGGCAAGACCGTGTTCATGGGTTATCTCAACCAGCCCGAAAAGACCGCGGAGACCCTCAAGGACGGCTGGCTGCATACCGGCGACGTCGGCAAGGTGGACGCGGACGGGTACTTCTACATCACGGATCGCATGAAGGACATCATCATCACCGCGGGCGGCAAGAACATCACGCCGTCGGAATTCGAGAACCATCTCAAGTTCTCGCCCTTCATCACCGACGCCGTGGTGATCGGCGACAAGCGGCCTTATCTCGTCGCGCTGGTGATGATCGACCACGAGAACGTCGAGCGCTACGCGCAGGACGCGGCGATTCCGTTCTCCAACTTTGCCAGCCTGTGCCGGCGGCCGGAGATCCAGGAACTGATCCAGGCCGAGATCGACCGGGTGAACCAGGGCTTCGCGCGCGTCGAGCAGGTGAAGAAATTCCGCCTCATCGAGCAGAAGCTCACCGCGGAGGACGAGGAGCTGACGCCGACGATGAAGCTGAAGAGGAAGCTCGTCAACGAGAAGTACAAGGACCTCATAGAGTCCATGTACATGAGGGAAGCGGCGTAGTGATAAAGTATCGGCAGGCAGACCTTTAGGAGGGGGACCATGAAGAGAACCATGATTGCCGCGGCCCTTGCCGTGGCCGCACCGCTCGCGCTGGCGCAGGGCCAGGGCGTGTCCAAGACCGAAATCGTCATCGGCACCGCGCAGGACCTCTCGGGTCCGATCGTCGCGCTGTCTAAGCCGGCGGCGAACGGCATGCGCATGCGTGTCGACGAGATCAACGAGCTGGGCGGAATCCACGGCCGCAAGATCAAACTGGTGGTGGAAGACCACGGCTACGACCCGAAGAAGGCGGTGCTGGCGGCGCAGAAGATGATCCAGCGCGACAAGATCTTCGCCGCGCTGGGCTCGATCGGCACGCCGACGGCGATGGCGGCGATGCCGCTGTATCTGGAGAAGAACGTCGCGCACCTGTTTCCCCTCACCGGCGCGCGCCAGATGTACGAGCCGCTGCACAAGCTCAAGTACTCCAACTCGGCGACCTACTACGACCAGATGCGCGCCGCGTTGAAGCGCCTGATGAAGGAGAAAGGCCTCAAAAGCGCCTGCGCCATCTACCAGGACGATGATTTCGGCCTCGAAGTGAAGGACGGCGGCGAAGCGGCGCTGAAGGAACTCGGCATGAAGTTCACCGAAGTCACCACCTATAAGCGCGGCGCCACCGACTTCTCCTCGCAGGTTCAGAAGATGCGCGGCGCGGGCTGCGACGTGGTGGTCATGGGCACCATCATCCGCGAGACCATCGGCACCATCGGCACGGCGAGGAAGCTGGGCTGGAACCCGGAGTTCGTCGGCACCACGGCCTCGTACTTCGACATCATCCACAAGCTCGGCGGGCCGGCGATGAACGGCTTCTACTCGGGCTGCCTCACCAACTACCCGTACGCGGATGACGCCTCGTCCAACGTGCGCGCCTGGTTCCAGCGCTACAAGGACAAGTACAAGGAAGACCCGACGGTGCTGTCGCAGTACGGCTACCAGCTGGTGACCCTCTTCGGCCTCGCGGCGGAGAAGGCGGGCCCCAATCTGAACCCGGATACCCTCGCCAAGGCGCTCGACAGCCTGACGGTGCCGCGCGACATGTTCGGCGCCGACGAGCAGCGCTTCACGCCCACCAAGCACCTGGGCTCGAACCGCGCCAAGCTGTGCCAGATCCAGAACGGCAAGTGGGTCGGCGTGACGGACTACATCACCGACTAGCCGGCAGGCTCAGGCGTTTTCCAAACGGCGCCCGCGTGGCGCCGTTTTTCTTTCAGCCGATGACGTAGGCGGCGCCGCCGGTGGCGACGAGCTCGCCGCTGTCGTTGTGCAGCTCCATGTGCGTCACCGCGATGCGGCTGCCCTTGCGCACGATGCGGGCCGTGGCGATGAAGAATTTGCCGCGCCCGGGCCGCAGGTAATCCACCCGCAGGTCGATGGTGCCCATGTTCGGAAACGAAGTCGGCGGTGCGGCGGACTCCGACAGGACCAAGAGCATGATGGCGAAGCCGCCGGCGACATCCAGCGTCGCGGAAATCACGCCGCCATGCAGGATTTGGCGGCTCGGGTTGCCGACCAGTTCGGGCCGCATGTCGAGCCGAAGCTTCGGTGCCTCGACGTCGAAGGATTCCACTTTCAGACCGAGGTATCTGTTGAAGGCGATGTGCTGCTCCATCACCTGCCGCATCAGCGCCTGCAGGTCCTTGGCTTTTTTTCCGCTCACGATTCCCATCCCAGTTGGCGCGCCGCCAGGTCCTTCATGATCTCGGTGCTGCCGCCGCCGATCTGCATCACTTTCGACTCGCGATAGATCCGCTCGGCGCGGCTGCCGCGAATGAAGCCCGCACCTCCCAGGGTCTGCACCGCGCCATCGGCGCAATACTGCATGGTATCGGTGGAAAAATTCTTCAGCATCGCGAGCTGCGCGATATGGATCGGCTCGCGCGGGGCGCCGGAGAGCTTCCAGGCAGTGTCATAGAGCAGGGCGCGCGCCGCGTGCACGCGGGTCTGCATGTCCACCAGCTTGTGGCGAATCGCCTGGTGCTCCACGAGGCGCTTGCCGAAGGTCTGCCGCGCGCGCGCCCATTCCAGCGCGTCCTCCAGGCAGGCCTGGGCGAAGCCGACTGCGCCGGAGGCCATGCCCAGGCGCTCCGAGTTGAAGTTGCGCATGATGACGCGAAAGCCCGCGTTCTCCTCGCCGATCAGGTTGGCGGCCGGCACGCGTACGTTGTCGAAGTGCAGGCTCGCAGTGTCGGAACACCACCAGCCCATTTTCTTCAGCGGCGCACGCGTGAAGCCCGGGCGGCCGCGCTCGATGAGGAGCAGCGAGACGCCCGCCGCGCCGGGGCTGCCGGTGCGCACGGCAACGGTGTAGAAGTCGGCGCGCATGCCCGAAGTGATGAAGGTCTTTTCGCCGTTGACGATGAATTCGCCGCCTTCACGTACCGCCTTTGTCTTCAGGCTAGCGACATCGGAACCGCCGGCGGCCTCGGTGATGGCGAGCGCGCTGATCTTCTCGCCGGCAAGGACGGCAGGTAGCACACGACGCTTGAGTTCCTCGCTGCCCGCCGCCGCGATCGGCGGCGCGCCGATGGTGTGGGAAAAGAGGCTCGCGGATAGTCCACCGCAGCCGGCGCGCGCGAATTCCTCGCCGCTCACAATGCGGAAAAAATGGTCCGCCACCGGCGCTTCGCCGGTCCTTTCCGTGCCGCCGTACTCTTGCGGGTAACCCACGCCGAGCAGGCCGGCCTGCGCCGCTTTGCGGTAGAGCTCGCGCGGGAATTCGCCCGCCTCGTCCCAGGCCGCGGCATGCGGCATGATTTCGCGCTCGACAAAGCGCCGCACAGTGTCGCGGAAGGCTTCGTGCTCTTCGCTGAGCGCGGGATGCGCTTTCACGCAGGCTCGAACTCCACCAGTAGACTTCCCGGGGCCACCTGAGCGCCAGTCTTTACATGAATCGCCCTGATTCTCAGGGAGAACGGCAATTCAAGCCCGTGCTCCATTTTCATCGCTTCCAGCACCACCAGCGCCTTGTTTGCCGCCACCGTTTCGCCGATTTCAGCATGGACCGCGACGACGCGGCCGTTCATCGGCGCGAGGAGCCTGCCGTCGCTCGCGGCCTTGCGGCGCGCCGGGTCGTTGACCGTATTGCGCCGGAAGAAGCTCTCGCTGCCGCAGGAACGGTGCGCGGGGTTGTTGCTCCAGCCGGTCCATTCGCCGAAATCGTCGCCGCCGAAAGTGAAGCGCGAAAGGAAATCCGTGGTCGCTTCGCCGTTGGCGAAGCTATTATTCCGCAGCACAGCAGCCAGGAAATCCTTGTTCGTCGGTATGCCGAGCGCCACCGTTTCGTCCAGCGCCGCGGCGAGCTTCGCGAGCGCCGCATTCCGGGTCGGCGCATGCGCGATGAGCTTGGCGATCATGGAGTCGTAGAAAGGCGGGACCGTCATGCCTGACTCGAGCGCATGGTCCACCCGCACCGCTGCGGACGGCTGCCAGCGCTCTAGCATGCCCGCCTGCGGCAGGAAGTCCTGCTGCGGATCCTCGGCGCAGAGGCGCACTTCGATGGCGTGGCCGGAGAATCGGATCGCCTGCTGCTTCGCAGGCAGTTGCTCGCCGGCGGCGACGCGCAGCTGCCACTCGACAAGGTCGAGGCCGGTGATCGCCTCGGTGACCGGATGCTCTACCTGCAGGCGGGTATTCATTTCCATGAACCAGAATTTGCCGTCTTCCCCCAGCAGGAACTCGACTGTTCCCGCGCCGACGTAGCCGACCGCGTGCGCCGCGGCCACCGCCGCCGCGCCCATCGCCTCGCGCAGCTTTGCATTCACGGCAGGCGAGGGCGATTCCTCGACGAGTTTCTGGTGCCGGCGCTGCACCGAGCAATCCCGTTCGCCGAGGTGGATGCAGTTGCCGTGCTGGTCGGCGAATATCTGGATCTCGACGTGGCGTGGATTCAGCAGCGCTTTTTCGAGCAGCACGCGGGAATCGCCGAACGAATGCTGAGCTTCCGACCGGGCCGTTTTCAATGCTTGTGAAAATTCTTTCTGCAGAAAAACAATTCGAATTCCCCGCCCGCCGCCTCCCGCGAGCGCCTTGATCATGAGCGGGAACTCGGGGTCCCTGTCGTAAGTCGGCAGTACCGGCACGCCGGCCTTCGCCGCGACCGCCTTGGCATTCGCCTTGTCGCCCATCGACCTGATCGCGGCCGGCGGAGGACCGACCCAGACGCGCCCCGATTTGAGCACCTGTTCGGCAAATTCCGCGTTTTCGGAAAGAAACCCGTAGCCCGGATGCACCGCATCGCCTTCCGCCTGAAGGATCGCCTTGATGTTCAGGTACGAGTCCTTCGGCGAGGAACCTCCGATATGAACCGCCGCATCGGCCGCGCGCACGTGCGGCGCATCGCGGTCGGCATCGGAGTACACCGCGATGGTGCGCAGGCCCATGCGCTTCGCGGTACGCATGACCCGGAGAGCGATCTCTCCCCGGTTGGCCACCAGGACCGAGCTGAATTTCACGAAAGGGTTTCTACGAGCGGGTTACTACGTCCTTGGCAGGATGTGCATGTACTTGCAGATGATGCCGAGCATGGTTTCGTCCGAGCCACCGCCGATCGAGCCCAGGCGACCGTCGCGGTAGGCGCGCGACACCGGGTTGTCCCAGGTATAGCCCATGCCGCCCCAGTACTGCAGGCAGGCGTCCGACACTTCGCGCCGCAGCCGCCCGCATTTCAGCTTGGCCATGGAGGCGAGCTCGGTGACGTCCTTGCCCGCGACGTACATCTCGCAGGCGCGGTAGGTGAGGGCGCGCAGCGCCTCGATCTCGGTTTTCAGTTCCGCGAGGCGATAGTGCACGTACTGGAAGTCGAGCACCGTCTGGCCGAACATCCTGCGCTCGCGGATGTAGTCGATGGTGTCGTTCAGCGTGCGCGTGAGTCCCTGGACCGAGCTCGATGCCGCCCACAGGCGCTCTTCCTGGAACTGCTGCATCTGGTAGGTGAAGCCCATGCCTTCCTCGCCGATGCGGTAGCGTTGCGGCACGCGCACGTCGTCGAAGTGGATCAGGCCCGTGTCCGAGGACATCATGCCGATCTTGCGGATCTTCTTCGCCTTGACCACGCCTCTGGTCTTCATCGGCAGGACGATCAGCGTCTTGTTCTTGTGCGCCGCGCCTTCCGACGTATTCGCGAGCAGGCACATCCAGTCCGCCTGCAGGCTGTTGGTGATCCACATCTTGGCGCCGTTGATGACGTAGTCGCCGCCGTCCTTGCGCGCGCTGGTCTTGATCGAGGCGACATCCGAGCCGGCACCCGGCTCGGAGACACCGATGCAGGCCACGTTGTCGCCGGCGATCGCGGGGGCGAGGAATTCCTTCCTGAGTTCGTCCGAACCGAAACGCGCCAGGGCGGGCGTCGCCATGTCGGTCTGCACGCCGATCGCCATCGGCACGCCGCCGCAGCGGATCTGCCCCAGCGTCTCGGCGAACACCATGGAATAGCTGTAGTCGAGCGCGGCGCCGCCGTAGGCCTCGGGCTTGGTGAGGCCGAGCATGCCCATGTTGCCGAGTTTCTTGAACACCTCGTGCGCCGGGAACTGCTCGGCGGCTTCCCACTCGTCGACGTGCGGGTTGATCTCCGCGTCGATGAACTTCTTCATAGTGCGGCGGATTTCTTCGTGTTCCTGGGTGAATTTCATGGGCGCGCATCCTTCAAACCGGATCGGCGATTCTGCCAGAGTTCGGCCAGCGTGCTCGACCGGAACGGTCCTGCGCTCCCGAGCGCTAGTCGAGCGAGGCGCCGGAGGCCTTGATGATCGGCGCCCACTTGGCAAGCTCGGCCTTGATGAACGCGGCGAGCTTCTCCGGCGTGCTGCCGGGCGTGGGGTCGACGCCGGTCTCCTGGATGCGCTTCAGGATCGTGGGATCGGCGAGCGCGTCGTTGATCGCCGCATTCAGCTGCGCGACGATAGCGGGCGGCGTCTTCGCCGGCGCGAGGATCGCGTTCCAGGTGTAGCACTCGAAGCCGCTGATGCCCTGTTCCTGCAGGGTCGGCAGGTTGGGCAGGGCGCGCGCGCGCGAGGCCATGCCCGCGCCAAGCGCCCGGATCGTGCCCGCGTTGATCTGCGGCAGCATGGTCGGAAGCGCGTCGAACACCATGGAGATCTGGCCCCCGACGAGGTCCACCGTCATCGGCGCCGATCCTTTGTACGGCACGTGCGTCACGTCGAGCCCGCCCGCGGTAGTTTTGAACTGCTCGCCACACAAGTGCAGGATCGATCCCATCCCCGAGGACCCGTAGGTGTATTTCTTCGGGTTCCCCTTGAGCAGCGCGACGAGGCTCTGCACGTCCGTCGCCGGGATCGACGGATGCACGGCGAGCACCGTGGGCGTCACGCCGATCTGACCGACGGGGGCGAAATCGCGCACGGGGTCGTAGGGCATCTTCCTATAGAGACCGGGATTGATGGCGTGCGTCGAGACCGTCGCCATCAGCAGCGTATAGCCGTCCGGAGCGGCCTTCGCCACCATGTCGGCGCCGATGTTGCCCCCAGCGCCAGGGCGGTTCTCGACGATGAAGGGCTGGCCGAGCAGCTCGGTCAGCTTCGCGCCGGTGATGCGCGCGACCGTGTCCGTCGGCCCGCCGGCCGAGAACGATACGATGATGCGCACCGGCTTCGACGGATACTTTTCCTGCGCGACGCCGGGCGATGCCGCGACGACAAGGGCCGTTGCCAGTGCCGACGCCGTGAAGGTCCGGATATGCATGCGTCCTCCCCCTGATCCTGCGCTGTAAGCATGCGCCACCTGTTCACTACATGGCTGCGCGCCCCCAGTGTGCCTGATTTGGCGATGA
>Ga0187893_10000936_pt1 | contig 73561 bp, 68 predicted proteins | sample MA1701074metaG_FD_139574 | JGI IMG/M metagenome (GOLD analysis project Ga0187893, IMG submission 139574) | White microbial mat communities from a basaltic lava cave in the Kipuka Kanohina Cave System on the Island of Hawaii, USA - MA170107-4 metaG ...
ACGGTGACCGGGGAGATGATCGGCTCCCCGATGTACATGTCGCCGGAACAAATCACCGAGGGACCGAGCAAAATCGACTCCCGTACCGACGTATACTCCCTCGGTGTCACCTTCTACGAATGGTTGACGCTGTCGCCGCCGTTCCTGGGAGAAACACGTGAACTGGTGATCAGCCGGATCGTATCCGCGGAGCCGGCTCCTCCGCGGGTGCTGAACCCGGCGCTTCCGACCGACCTGGAAATCATCTGCCTCAAAGCGATCGAGCGGAACCGGACGCGGCGGTATCAGACGGCGGGCGAATTTCGCGATGATCTTCGTCGGTATCTGACCGAGCGGCCGATTCGCGCGAAACGCGCGAGTCTGGCGCTTCGTGCCCGGCGAATCCTGGCGCGGCACCCGGTGGCCGCGGCGATGGGATTCATGACCGTCGTGGCTTCGGTCGCCGTGGCGTCCACGATCGCGCTGGTGCGCCGCCAAACCCTGGTGAAGGCCACGGCGGAGGTCGAAAAAAAGCAAGTGATCGCGGAACAAGTTCGGATCGATGAGGTCCAACAAAAAGTAGAGGACGCGGACCGCGCATTGGACCTGGTTTCCAGCCTGGGCAGCCTGGTGCCGGAGTTCGGGGCCTTGCTTCAAGGCGCCAAGGTGGCGACGGCCGGAGCGGGCGGGCTGGTGCGGCAGGGGGCGGAGTTGTCGGGCGTCATTGGCGGAGAAGAGAAGCCGGCGTCCGCTCCGCCGGCGGTGCTGGCCACTCCGACGGGAATTGCCCGGCGTGCGGTCCGGGATATTTACGAGTCGGTTCATCAGCCATCGTGGCCGATGAACTTGATTCAGGATGGTTTTGGTACGTTGCTTCGCTATGCCGTGTCGTTGCGCGAGAGCGATCCGAAGTCGGCGCTGGGGATGGTGGGCGATTATTTGAAGACCCAGCCGGACGATTTTCATGCATTGCAGCTTCGCGCGGCCTTGTCCGGGCAGGTTGGAAACTATCAACAAATGGCGGCGGATGCCGATCAACTTGTCCGCTTGCAGCCGCAGAATCCCTTCCCTCTGATCTGGCGCGGCCTGGCCCGTGTCCTGCTCGATGAAGGCGAGGCCGGTCGGCAGGATCTGACTCGAGCGTTGGAGCTGGACGCAACGCTGATTTGGGCTCGGGCGCTGCTGGGGTTGGCGATGCTTGAGGAAGGAAATGCCTCCGAAGCGATTTCAACGTTCGAGGAAGTGCTCCAACGGATGCCGACGATGGGTGTGGCCTTGTTCGGGCGCGCCTCGGCGCACGCGGCGCTGGGCCGGTTCGACCGGGCCACGGCCGACGTTACCCGCGCTCTGGAAACGCAGCCCGACGATGCTGAAGCGCTGCTGGTTCGGTGCGACTATCGCTGCGGCATCGGAGATTGGGACGGGGCGCTGAGAGATCTGGATCGAGTCGGGGAGTTGGCGGGGCAGTCTCCGGCGGTCCTCCTGCGCTCGTGGTTTATCTTGATGCAGAAGCGCGGCCCGGATAAGGCCGAAGAGACCCGCCCACCCAAGGTGCAATTGCCGGTCGATGCGGACGAGGAGATGCTCTATCCCGTCAAGGGAACGGTCATCAATCCGTTTGTTCCGCGTCCTCGTACCCAACCCTCTGGGGCGCCTCTGATTCCTGCCCCTCCGCCACCTGCCTCCGCACTGCCGCCGCCGGAAACGCCGTAGGGTGCCCATCCCTACCGGCGGATTGTCGTCCGTTCGATCCACTCGAATCTCCGCCATCTGACGATTGCCTCCAAGAAAAAAAGCATTTCACCATCTCCGCGGTTTGGGGTTTGGGCCGTGGAATTCGCATGATCCTTTGGGGTGGCGATCGGCGGCGACCGATCGCGAAAAACACCACGCAAAGCTTGAGTTGGTTCCTGGCCGGAGAGTCCGGTCATTGAAGGACCTCCCGGCCGCAAGCCGGGGAGCATGAAGCGGCGGCGTTCGCCGGTTCAGAGGTTGAACTTTTTTCCAAAGGAGAATGGTCATGCAAGCAAAGTCGAATACGTTGGGAATTCTCGTGTCGAGTACCGCGATCGTGTGTGCCTCGATGATGGGCAGGACGGCAAGCGTTGCGCAACTCGCGTCGAAAGGCGGGGACGAATCGGAGCCGGCACGCCCGTCGACCGCGGAGCTGGATTCCCTCGAGCTTTCAGGCCTGTTGTCGAACGGCCCCATTCCGGTGAGCCGCGCCGCCCAGCTCCTGATCGACAGCGATCACGAAATCGCGGTGGCGGCGCGGGCAGGCCGCCTCAGCGTCCTCGTCCACCTTGATCCTCGCCAGGACGGGCCGGATCGAATCCGCAGTCCGCTCCGCAAAAGGCTGCGCGACCTTGTGGCGCTTCAGGGCGCAAACGTCAAACATGAGTACGACGTACTTCCGGAGGTCATTAACTTGCGGAACATTCCCGCAGCGGCGGTCGATGCGATCCGAAATATTCCCGGGGTCTTGAAGGTCGAGGAGGATACCTACGACGTGTTCGTCAACATGCATCAAAGCACGCCGCACATTCGAGCCCAGGCCGGCCCTGTCGGGCAGATTACCAACGGGGGCGCCGGAGTGCGGATTTGCATCGTGGACACCGGGATCGACAGCGATCACATCATGTTCGCAGGCCGGATTGACACGGCCGCGGGACACGACTTCGCCAACGATGATTCGAATCCCGAAGACGACAATGGACACGGCACGCACGTGGCGGGCATTGCCGCCGGTTCGGCCTTTTCGGTGGATCCCGGCGTGGGCTGCGGTACTCTCGCACTGCAGGGCGTCGCCACGGGCGCCACATTGATCGCGGTGAAGGTCCTGGGCTCCAACGGCAGTGGCTTCACCTCCGACGTCGTCGCGGGAATCAACCATTGCGCCAGTGCCGGCCTTCCGGGCGGCCGGGCGGATATCATCAACCTCAGCCTGGGAAGTGGAAACTTCTCGGCCATTTGCGACGGCGATTCCAAAGCCGTCGCCGTGAACAACGCGGTGAATGCCGGCACGGTCGTGGTCGTGGCCGCTGGCAACAATGCCTTTGCAAACGCCGTCTCGTCTCCGGCCTGCGCGTCGAAGGCGATTGCCGTGGCGGCCACGTACGACGCCAACTATCCAACGTGCGAGGACGGTCTTCCGGGCTTCTCGACCTGTACGGATCCCAATCCCGTGACCGATCAACGGGTCTGTTTCAGCAACCGCTCCTCGATGGTGGACGTGGCCGCCCCCGGTGCGGTGATCTGGTCGGCCAGCCGGGCGGCGGGCGGCAACAGCATCACTCCCAAATCGGGAACGAGCATGGCCGCTCCCCATGTCGCGGGTTTGGCCGCCCTCGTTCTGGATCTCAATCCGTCGTTGACCCCGGCTGACGTGAAACTGGCTATTGAAAACGGAGCGGTGGATCTGGGGACGGCGGGATTCGACACCAGCTTCGGCCACGGCCGCATCGACGTGATGAATACTTTGGAGATCGTCATGAATCGCTGCACGAGCGACGCCGAGTGCAACGACGGGCTGTTCTGCAACGGAACCGAACGGTGTATCTTGAACGCCTGTAATTCGGGCACAGCTCCCTGCTCGAGACGCTGCGACGAGGGCAGCGACCGTTGCCTCCTTCAGTACTGGTTGGTCGTCCCCAATAACACCAATCTGCCCGGACTTTCCGGAGTGCAGGACGAGGATATCGTGCTGTTCGACGAGGCCACGGGGCGGTTCACGTTAATGTTTGACGGCAGCGATGTAGGCTTGGCCGACTTTGCGATTGACGCCATCGCACAGGTTTCGGCCCGTGAAATCCTCATGTCGTTCACGACCGGTATTCCCACGTCGCTCGTCTCCGGGGCTCCCGCGGACGGCGTGGACGCCGCGGATATCGTTCGATTCACCGCTACCCAACTGGGAGCGAATACCGCGGGCACTTTCCGGATGTACTTCGATGGCAGCGACGTGGGGATGCGCCCCGGTCGCATGAACGTCGATGGTCTGGACCTGACCTCCAACGGTCATCTCTTGTTATCCGTCGCCGGAGCCTCGGGAGAGGATATCGTGCGGTTCAACCCCACATCGCTCGGGTCAACAACGGCCGGAACGTTTTCCGTGCACTTCGATGGAAGTGACGTCGGGCTGACCACGGCGGGAACGATTGGCCTCGGCGAAAACGAGGACGTGGACGCCATCGCATTGCGCGGAACGAGACTCGTGCTCTCCACGGTCGGCAACTTCTCCGTGGGTGTGTTCCCGTTCATCCAGTCCGGAGGTCCCGGAGATCTGGTCGAGTTCGCCGCGACCTCGCTCGGTTCGACGACTGCGGGAACGTTCTCGGGTTTCTTCGACTTGGGAGCGATCGACATACGCGGGTTTGAAATCGTGGACTAGGCAACCTTCGTGGGGCGGCGGCTCCCGACGGCGTTGCCGGAGGAGTCGATGCCTCCAATCCGGAGGGGGGAGCCATTCCGGGCGGCGCGCCGTTGATGGGCGCCGCCCGGTTGGTTTTTCCGTTTCTAACGATTGGGCGCAAGCGGAACCTGACGGAGTGTCGCACGGTAAGACATATTTCTCAAGCGAGACCTTGGCGATTCCTCATGTGGATGGGTCGGGTCGATTCCGGGCGCACCGCAACCTCCTCTACGGACGAAACGGTCAAATACAAATGGCTTGGCGCCCATTCGGAAAATCAGCTTCCGAAGCATCGCGCGGGCTCCCGGCGCGCCGGGATAAGTTCCGCCGCGCGACTTCGGGGGTAAACGGATGGGCTATCATTGAACCGGATCCCAGAACCCGACCATCGACCGGATTTTGCCATCGGACGACAGCTCGAAAAAGTTCGTACCCGCGGCCATCACCGCACCATTGGGGAAGACTGCGCGCCAAGGGTAACGCGCAAAAGCATGGCATTGCTCGATGGGCCCGCTTCGTTCCAACGCGGCGCCGGGGGCCATGCGTTGCACGTTGCTGATGTGTGTGTCGAGGGATTCGCGGGAGTCCAGACACGCATAGCGGTCGCGGAACAGGCCGTTGTCGGCCCAACATTCGGCGAGCAGTGCGGCTCGTTTCGCGCCTTCGGTCTCGGACCAGGCGCGGAGATAGGTATCCACCAGACCATCGAGTTGCGCGGCGAACGTATCGCTCGATACGAAGTAGGAAAGCTGGGAGAGGTAGTGCCTCCAGCCGAAAGTGTGGCCGATACGGTCCGCTTCCGTAGGCAGGCCGGCATGGCGAAGCGTGACCCGAGTCCCCTCAGCGATCGGCTCAAGAGTGATCGTGACCGTGGACGACCCTTCGGGCACGGGTCCGCCACCGGCGCGATGCCCCCAAGTGAACACGATCTTCTGGTTTTGAATGAGTTCCTTGATGGTTCCCGAGGCCGGCGGCCCGGACGGGTGGCTTACCACAAGCGTGCCACCAATTCTCAATTCGATCGACGACTGAGCGCCCATCCATAGGGTGAAGCGTTGGGGATCGGAGAAAAACCGATAGACGGTCTCCGGCCGGGCGACAATTCTTACGGAGACGACGACTTCGTTGGCGTTCGGGTCTGTACGCACCATTGTTTTCGTTCCTAGGAAGTATTGATCCATGTACCCGAATACGGAGCTAAACTGGAAGAAAGGCTTCCGCTAACTCCGCGTTCCCTTTTTTTCCTCAGCCTCCGCGAGCTTTTTCAGTTCCCCAAGCCGGTCACTCCACGTTGCCTCCAAGAGCGCCGCCAGCGGCCCCAGCGCCTTCTTGCGCGCGCGATACGACCGGTGCCGTCCGTCTTTTCGTACCGCGACCAAACCGGCGTCGCGCAAAACGCGTAGATGCTGCGAAACCGCTCCAAAGGTTACGTCAAACTCGGCGGCGATCTCCCCGGCCCCTAGCTCCCGATCCCACACCAGCCGGAGAATCCGTTGCCGGCGGGGCTCGGCGATGATTTCCAGGAGCGAAGCCGTCACGACAATATTTTAGTAATTACTAAACTATTGTCAAGGCGTTTTCTTAAAAGAATCTTCGAATCTTCGGCAATCTCGAAGGAAAGCCTCGGACGCTCGAATCGTCAGTTTCACAGCCTTCCAACCGCGTGGAGGTTGTGGTAAGATCAAAGCGTCGGCAAGCCGAACACGCCAACCAAGAAGGAGGTCCGGACAAGGAAAAAGCGCGGAATCTTGTGCAATGGGTTCTTGCCGGTCTCTGGGCCCCGAGTGTTTCCGCTCAACAGCTCACGGTTACGTTGGAAATCGTTCCGGGGGACGTGATCAACGGAAACGCGACGGTGCGCGTGGAGGCATTCATTCGCAACGACGGTCCGGATTTTCTGATCCGCGGAATTCAACTCGACCTGCCCTGCGTTCTGCCGGGCAAACCCGGATCGGCGGGCGACGATCGGGCTCAGCCGGCAGAGGAGTGCTTGGCCGATGCGGATTGTCCTGTGGGGGCCATCTGCAACGCGAGCGCGAACCCGAATGTCTGCAACTCGACTTTCGTGAACAACACGGTCAATGCCGGCACGGTCGTGGTCGTGGCCGCCGACAACAATGCCTTTGCAAACTCGGTCTCGTCTCCGGCCTGCGCGTCGAAGGCGATTGCCGTGGCGGCCACGTACGACGCCAACTGTCCAACGTGCGAGGATGGTTTTCCGGGCTTCCCGATCTGTACGGATCCAAAACCCGTGACCGATCAACGGGTCTGCTTCAGCAACCGCTCCTCGATGGTGGACGTGGCCGCTCCCGGTGCGGTGATCTGGTCCGCCAGCCGGGCGGCCCGCGTGTGGCCGCCCGGCAATCGCTGATGAAAACTGACGTAAACGTGAGGCCGGTCTAAGGTGAACACTCGTGCGGACACAAATAGATGCCGGCGTAGGCGTCAAGGATGGCCAAAACGTCGCTGAGTTCGACGATGCCATCGCCACCGCACGGGGCAATGTCGGATCCAAAACAGAGGTTGGGATCCCTGTAACCGTCGACCATGCAATTGACGTCTGCCAACTCGACTACGCAAAATGGCGGTGCGAGGTCGCCGTAGGATTCGCAGGCGAAAGCGCCCATGAAGCCGGCGACGATCTGTGCGGATTCGCCGAGCAAACACCCCGCGTCGGGCTGGCCGATCGACCCGCTAAGCTCGTACTTTCGGGCGCCGCCGGACCCCGGCACTACGGCCTGGACCGTTTGCGTTCCGGCATCGACCGAGCCGTTGTCGAGAATGTATTGGGTTTGCGGATATGCATGTGCCACCGCGCCAGCCAGTAAGGAGAATCCGGTTGGAGCTAACCCTGAACGTAATCTCTTCATCGCCCACCGTCCTCCCCAACACGGCCCCGCCGAACCGCATACATTCCGCCGACCAATCCGGCCAGAATCAAGGCAACGGGTTGCACGGCGCCCATCGCACCCCCAAACGACGATCGCGCCACACCCGACGCTCGCTCGACCGCCTCAAGGCGAGCAACAAGTTCGTCGATCTGCCTTTGTTGGCTCTTCATCCGGGCAACCAGTCGCTCGTTGGCCCGCTGCCCCACCGAGAGCCCGACCAGACAGTTGACCTTCTTGACACCAGGTTCGTCCGACGACGCCCAAGCTTGGGCGACAACCTGCGCTACCTGGTCCGCCTCCATGTCGCCCGGAGAGACCCCCACGCCGATGCCATCATTGTTCCCTGAGGGAATAACGTAGTCCCCGGCCTGCACCGGCCCACGGATGTTGACGGGCACTTGGCCCAAGAAGGCGATGATCTCGTAGTCGCTCTCCGTTCCCTTTGGCGGCATCTTTGCCAGGACGGCTGACGTTCTGGATACGACGGCGACGCCGGCCGCGCCGCGCGTGCGAAGCGAGACGCTTCCGCCACTGATCCCAACGATCATTCCACCGTCGATGATATCCCCGGGGTTTTCCTTCGGAAGGTACTCCGCGTAATCGCACCCGGTGGTTTTGTAGCAGACGCCGTTGGTATTCCCGCAACCCGATCCGCCGCTTCCGCAGGTTCCGTTGCACGCGCCGAAGCCCTGGATTTCGCCGATGCAGCCGCCAGAATCGTGGAAAGTAACGAAGTTCGTGTACTGGTTGGCGTTCGCCCCCATCTTCAGCGCCAGAACGTCGGCCCCGACGCCTGCCGCGTTATTCGTGCTGGTGTTCTCGATGAGCGCAATGTGATTGGCGGGATTTGAAGCGGTTCCGGCGATGCTCCCCCGCACGTGCAGGCGGTTCGTCGGACCAGTCGTTCCGATGCCGACATTGCCGCTTACCATCCCGTCAACGTACACCGTAGGCGTGTCGGAAACGCCGATGAAGAAATTGTCGCTTGAGGAATAGACGTATCCGTCTCCACTGGTCGCCCCCGTCGTTCCATCAACCCCCATAGTTATATGCGCAATGCTGTTGCCCGTTCGGATCCACTGGTTAGCCGAGCTTGTTCCTTCGAAGAGCGCCATGGGGCCCGTGGTGGCACCGGACACGACGTGAAGTCGAGACGTCGGCGACGCGGTGTTGATGCCGATTCTGGTTCCGTCCGACGTCATGACGCCACCGGAAACCTTGTTCAAAGATGCCGCATCCGACGCGAGTTCGTTGCTTCGCACCGTATTGTCCGCAATATCAGCGTTTGTCACGGAATTATCGATGACCTTGCTTGTATCCACGGTATTGGCTTGCAGTTCAGAGTAGCCGACGGCATTGGGGGCAAGGTCTGCCGCCACTAGTGGATCATTCCAACAAAACTTGCGGGTCGAAAAGCCCGCAAACCGAACCGCAATCGTGAGAGAGTCGGGCATTCCAACCCGCAAAGACGCCCGGAATGGTCCACTAGGGATTCGTCGAGGACATCGGCACTCGCGACGGAACCGTCCTGGATCTTGCCGCCGGTGACCGCATTGGCTGCGATCTTTGAATTGGTTACCCCACTATCGGCGATTCCCACGATAACATCGCCCGACGGCCCGCCCCCCGTTAACCCTTCATTGGCGATCACGCCGGTAATGTCTCCAAACGCTGCTGTAGTTTGGACGCTCGCGTCTGGGATCTTCGTTCCTGTGACTTTTGCGACCTTCGCGCCAAACAGCCTCACCGCGTGAAGTCAAGTGCTTAGAGGTATCAAATCGTAAGTCCTTTCGCCTCAACGCGCACGGAATTATTCGGTAGGACAGGTGGCAGGAGATTTCGCTATTCAGGACAAGGAGGCGTCGCGGCTAGTTCATAGGCACCTAGGTCAACGAATGGTGGCAGACCACCCGGCGCGCAAAAGCCGAAAACAATCAGGGGGTCATCCGTGAAACGACTGTTTGCTGCAAGATCAGTGCTCAAGCCCCCGTCAAGACTGGCCGCTGCATTATCACCGGTGTCATTGGCAGGTGACCCGGAGCGCAACCACAGCTGATCATCGAGCGTCATCGGCAGACCGTCGGGGCCATCGGGGTCAGCGAATTGCGGATCGAGGCTATATTCACAGGAGATCGGGTTCGTGGCTGCTCCCTGGACAATGGCGTGCCGTAAGGTAAAAGATGGGTTCCCTATGGGGCTGTCGGATACACATGAGAACGCTACACACCCGCTCCCACAATCATTACCCCATAAAATGGAGTTTGCTATTCGGAAGTCGCAATTATCGTCGATACATAGAATCGCGCCCGCGTCGGGCGCCCTACTACGTGTAACTGTGCAGTTTACAAACTGTGGGGATGCCCGAACGGCAACAGAGGGGCCACACCAAAAGTTATTGACGGCCACGACTACCCCGCCTTTCTGAGCGGCGTTGCCATTGAAAACGCAGTTTGCGACCAAAGGGCTCGCCCGAAACCCAGAATATATAGCTCCTCCAAGTTGTGCTGCATTTCTCAAGAAAAGGCTATGCTTTACTGTTACCCGCCTTTCATCATCATCGCACTTGCAAGTAAGAGTTGGACAGCCTGAAACTGCTACACACATGCCGGTGCCTGAATCGATCTTCTCTACACATCCATCAATGTAGATGGCTCCACCCAGACTATTTGCTACATTCGCAATAAACGTACATTTGCTTATAGCGCACGAAGCCTGAACAATTCTAATTGCGGCACCATCTTTTTGTACACCATTGCTCCGGAATGTACACTCCTCGACGCGCGCCGGGTTCGTCACACTCGTTACCGTGATAGCATTATTTCCTCCACTCAAAGTAAAGCCATTGATGAGCGTGTCAGCTACCGCCTCAATAATCGTGTCGCTGTTATCGTCGGTCGTCGCGGGGTCGCGAAAGGTGCAAAAACCCTCGCCTGGCGGCGCCCACTCGAATTCGTGAAAGCATATATCGGGAGGCGTGCAATCCCCATCAGCGGAGCAACTCTGGGGGAACCGGTCATCGCCTCGAAGATCACCGCTCAGAACCGTCTTGTTCATGAATGCCGGTGGCGCGACTCGTTTGATGTGAGGCGCCGTGCCGCACTCAACATACACGCGTTGGTCGAAAGAGGTCTCGGTGCCAGCGAAACCACCATACAATGCGACACCTGCGACCAGACTGAACCTGGCCCCAGTGCTAAATTGCGACATACCGCCTCCGATATCCGGCGTGTACCTGCCCTCTGCGACCCAGATCTCATTGATTGTGCCTGGATTCGTTCGGGCGTGAGAAAGCGCGTCCTGAAGGTTTCTGAATGCCTGGAACCAAGTCGAACCGTCGATGGGGACTCCTGTCGCGTCCTTATCCACGTAAAGCCGCTTGCAATCGGAATCAGTCAAGTACGTCGTCGTCTCGAACGTACAGCCTACTGTGGAATCACATCGGCCGACCGAACAAGGCTGGGCACATCTCGAGTCGCGCCTGATGTGTCCACACACTCCCTCACGACAAATATCGTCGGTGCAGGGAATACCGTCAGCCGAGCATGAAGCGCCATCGGCGTTATCCTTGAATACGCACGCACCGAGGCCGTTGCATTGGTCGTTCGTACAGGAATTGTGATCACGGTCACACGCTACCCCCAAATGAGGATCAGGCTCGGATTCGCATATGCCGGTTACAGGGTTACATTGCTCACCCGAGTCGCATGGGGGGTTCGGAGGATTGCATTCATTCTCGTGATCAAAAAGGCACGCTCCAGTCGAAGTACAGAACGCTACAGTACAGAGGTTTGCATCAGTGTCACAAGGGGCGCCCACTGGCTTTAATTGGCAGTCTTGACAACATGGCCCGGTTTCACAGCTTTCCGTGTTATCCACCACTCCGTCGCCGCACCAAGGTGGCTGGCAGTTCGTCCGACACGCGTTAGGAACTATGTCCGAATTAGCTGGGCCTCTATCACATCCCTCCCCGGCATCCGCAATCCCATCTCCGCAGTAAGCTAGGCCGCAAATCCAGGTGTTCGTATCAGGCAAAAACCTCCACGAGCAAGCCAGGTCTACCACTCCGTCGCAGCCTAAGCGAAGCCAGAATGAGCCTGTGACCTCGTCAAAGTCCCCCTCAATCGTGGGCCAGCAGAACGGAACAACTTCAAGATTAGATTGGCTAGTCCATAGGGGAATGAGAGGCCGTTTTGCAGATCGCTCGCGGCGAAGCGTTGGCATTAAAGGTCCGGCAATGTTCGCTGGGACACCCGTCCGATACCCAGCGAGTTTGTGCCCTGGCCAAAACAAACTAATCAATAGATCATCCGGGTTATCCGGAGCGGGCACAGCCTCGATAAAAGTGCGGTGGGTAGCTTGCTTTGTATCGCGGTCGTCGGGCACTTTGCGAGGCAAGGACGAAACGGCCTTGTCCCATGCCCCTCGTCCAACACGCAGTAGGATCGGTCCACGCAAGTCGCGTCCAACTTCTTCGATCCTAGCCGCCTTTATTCGGCCAGTAGAGCATCCGCCAATCGGCCCCACAAAGCAGAACAGAAGCACGCTTAGCTTTCGATTCAATCGAGCCATGCTGCTAGTATCTACAAAAACGATTATGGCTGTACAGAGACCCTCGAAAAACGGCCTTTTCGCTATCAAGAATGCGGTTTTTGATACCCGAAGGGAGCGGTGGACCGCGCTTTGTGTGCAGGATCGAGCCGAAATGTAATGCAAAGAATTTATCGGGCTGGGTGAGGTTTTCATCCGGAGTGTCGCTCGAATCCCTTGTCATGTGGTTACCGATGCGCTTTCAAAGGTGCGACGTGAACTTGAGTCGGTGTATGGTCCGGATTGCCTGGATCAACCTGAAAAACTGCATACCATTCGAACAGAAGGGGGAGGCCAACGACCAAAGTAAGCTCTCTGCCGACTAATGCACGGCGCAACGGGAAGGCAGGCGCAAGTCCGGGCCCAAGCCCTTCACACCGCCTTCACGACGAGCAGTGTGATATCGTCCGACTGCTCGGCCAGACCGACGAAGCGGCGGACGTCCCACAGAATCTGTCGGGCGATCGATCGCGCGTCGGATTCGCAGTGCCGATACACGGACGCGGCGAGACGCTGCCGCCCAAACGTCTCGCCGGAAAAGCTCATTGCCTCGGTGATGCCGTCGGTGGCCAGGACGAGGACGTCGTCAGGCCGAACGGAGATCGTCTCGATTTCAAATTCAGCCGCAGGATCCACGCCGATGACGGGGCCGCCGACCGTCAGTTCGTGCATCGTCCCGTCGCGCAGCAGAAGCGGCGGAACGTGGCCGGCATTCGAATACTGAAACATTCTTCCGTCGGCCGAAAAGACGCCGTAAACCAGGGTCGCGAAATCCGATACCAGTCCGTCGTGGCACAACTGCCGGTTGACCTTGGAGAGCACCGTGGGCAAGTCGTCTCCTTCCCGCGCCAAGGTGCGAAGCACCGAGCGAATCGCCGACATGAGCAGCGCGGCGGGGATACCCTTGCCGGCCACGTCGGCCACGCACACGCCCAGCCCGCCGGAGGGAAGATCGATCAGGTCGTAGAAATCTCCCCCGACCTGCAAGGTCGGAAGGTAATGATGTCCCAGTGAAAGGCCCGCATGGGTTGGCGGGCGCGTGGGCAACATGCGGCGCTGGATATCACCCGCGACTTTGAGTTGGCGATGGACCCGTTCCGTCTCCGCCTGTTCGTGGTGCAGGCGGTGGCTGATGATGGCCGCGGACGCCTGCACCCCGATCGAGCGCAAAAGGGCCCTCTCCGCGTCGCTGAATAGATAGCGTCGCGCCGTGTAAACGCGAAGCACGCCGATCGTCTTTCCACGGTGGCTCATGGGGACGCACAGCCCGCTCACCAGGCCTTCCTTTCGGGCATTTGCGGGGTATCGAATTCGCGGGTCGGTTCCGGCGTCTTCGATGTAGACGGTTTCACCGGCGAAGGCCGCCGCGTCGATGGCGTTTTCGCGGAGCAGGACGGGACCCTTTCGAAGATACTCCTCCGAAAGGTTGCACACCGCCTTGACGACCAACTCTCCCGTTGCTTCGTTGAGCAGGCGAATGCCGCACGACTTGACGGGCAACACCTTGACCACGCGGTTCACGGTGATGTCCAGGATTTCGTCGAGATCAAACGTCGTGGTGAGCAGGTCGGCCAATTCGTGCACAGCGCGCAGGTCATTGAGCTGCCGGTGAATTCGTGCCGCCTGGGCGTACAGCGTGGCGAGGGTGTCGGCCAGCCCGTCGGCAAAGCGATGCGCTGCTTCGGGGGTTCCGCCGATGTTGGCGTCCAGCTCTCCGGTGGCGCGGACGAGATCGTCCGCGTCTTGTTCATACGCCAGCGCCGTGGCCCGAATTTGATCGACGGGCGGCCAAAACGCCGCGCGGGTTCCCACGACGATCAGTGCCAGGGGGTGTCCCTCGTGTTCGATGGCTGTGGCGTACAAGGCCATACCGTCGAGGCAGACGATCGGTTTGTGCGGCGTTGGATTGTCGGAGAGATCCCGAATCCGCTCCGCCAGCTCGCTTCGTCCACGGGTGGACGTGCCGATCACTTGCGAAAAGCGGCTTCCCCAGGTGGGATCGGTAAGCATTTCGCCGGCCGTCGTGCAAATCACCACGGACACCTGTCCCAGCGCGGCAAAACGGTCCTGCATGCGCTGCAGTTCCGCCTGATCGATCCATCGCGTCAGTTCCGGAGGCTGTGGGAATTGCGAATGAGATTCCGGAACGCTGGAAAGATCCACAATCGCCTCACTGGGGAACAAAGCTGGTGCGACGGTCGATGCGCAAAACGGTTTCGGCCACCAGTTTGGCGGCGGCTTCCAGATCGGACAGGCTCACCACCTCCACCGGCGTGTGCATATAGCGATTGGGGATGCTGACCAAGGCCGTGGCCACGCCGGAGCGGGTGAGTTGCAGAGCGTTCGCGTCGGTTCCAGTGCCTCCCGGGGCGGCTTCCCGCTGAACCGCAATGCCTTTGCTCTTGGCCGTCTCGAAAAACATTTGTTCCAGTTTGGGATTGATGTTGGCCCCGGTTGAAATCGCCGGGCCGCCGCCGATCTTGACGTCACCGTGTACCCGTTTGTCGGTGTCGGGATAGTCAGTCGCATGGGTCACGTCCACGGCGATTCCCACCTGAGGGTCCAGACCGTAGGCGGCCGTGCGAACACCCCGCAGGCCGATTTCCTCCTGCACCGTGCTCACCGCGAACACGGCGCAGCGCGGCTTGCGAATGGAGCAGAGTCGAAGCGCCTCCATCACCACAAACGTTCCGCAGCGATTGTCGAAAGCCGGAGAACTGACCAAGTCGCCGGCCAGATGGGTCATGCCCAATCGAAATGTGACCGGATCCCCCACCGCGACGACCTGTTCGGCCTCCTTCTTGTCCTTGGCGCCGAGATCCACCCACATTTCGCGAAGTTCCACTTTCTGCCCGCGCTCGTCGGGTTTCATCATGTGGACGGCCTTTCGTCCGATGACGCCGTCCACCGGGCCGTTCCGGGTGTGGACGGTCACACGGGAGCCGGGGACCACGGAAGGATCGATACCGCCGATGGCCAGGACGAACAGGAACCCCTTGTCGTCAATGTAGTTGACCATCATTCCGATCTGGTCGCAGTGTCCGGCGAGCATGACGCGCGGGGTGCCCTTGGGGTTGATGGCGACGATCACGTTGCCGTGTACGTCCGTCTCGATCGTGTCGGCGTGGGGCTTCATTCGCCGCCGGATGATTCGTTGAACCTGCTGCTCAAAGCCCGAAGGCGACGGCGTTTCTTGAAGCGATTTGAGAAACTCGTACGATTCCTTGCGCACGGCACGTCCTCTTCGATTCCATTCGGGATCCCAACGAACTCCGCCTTCAAGGGTACGTGCCGTTGCTTCGATCGCAAGCCGCCCATCCCCAAAGCGGAATGCGGGGCGGCGCCCCGCGTCCGCGCAACCACCAGCAAGGTGCGACGGTGCGGAGTTCCCGGACAGCTCCTTCGCGCGCCGAATGGATTTGCGCGCTTGCCGCCGTTGCGAGTGAACCACCGAGACCGGATGGATGACGGAACGCTGCTAGTCCCACCGATCGCGGCGAACGTCGGTCAATCAGCGAGACATTTTCAGTGTTAGAGCGCCGCCGGCAATTCGAAATCGGCCGCCTTCAATTTCCGACGCCACATAGAGGTTGGGTTCCGGTCGCCCGATCGATGGGCGTTGATAGCGATCGTCGCCCTTGAGGGTTTCGAGATTTGGCGGCCGTTCGATCCATGCGTCGCCGCGCGGACCAAGCTGAAAGCTCCCGTCGTCGTTCCAGGCTTTCCACGAACGGGCGCGCCCTATTAACCGTAGATGCATTGATCATGCTGGCACTTTGCGCATTGGTCCGGAATTAGAGAGGCAGGACCAGGTTACAAGTTTCTGAGACTCTTGTTTTTGGACGGAGTGAATTATAGACTTAATGCGACTGCACTAAAAGCGTCCCAGCCCTAAACCGAAGCAAGGTGCGAGTGTCGCCCTAGGGTAGAATGGTGCGGCAAGGTCTTGCCAATCGGGTTTAATCGACCCATTGCCAGGGCCAGCAGTCATAAACGGTGCTCGGCGGAATTGGAAAGGATAGGAAAATGATCGCGTCACGTGAACCGATGCTCAAAAGGGCCCGTCCGGCGGAGGTTCAGCATCGAGAAGATGTTACGGTGCGGTTCTGCGGGGACTCGGGCGACGGCATGCAGCTCGCCGGAACGCAGATGACGGCCACATCGGCGGTCTTCGGAAACGACATCAGCACTCTTCCTGATTTTCCCGCGGAGATTCGCGCGCCTGCGGGTTCGTTAGCGGGAGTCAGCGGTTTTCAATTGAATTTCGGTTCGCATGATCTCCTTACCCCGGGGGACCGTGTGAACGCGCTTGTGGCCATGAACCCTGCGGCGCTGAAGACGAACTTGGTCGACCTCGAGCCGGGCGGGATCTTGATCGTCAACGAAGATGCCTTCAACGAAAACAATCTGATCAAGGCCGGCTACAAGGAAAACCCGCTTCACGGACCTGACGTCAAGAACTACCAGTTATTCTGCGTGCCGATGGACAAACTCACGTTGGATGCGTGCAAGCCGTCGGGCCTCACCGGGCGGGATGCGTCCCGTTGTCGAAATTTCACGGCGCTGGGGCTGGTGTATTGGTTGTTCGGTCGTCCGATGGACGCCACGTTGAAATGGATCGAGGACAAGTTTGGCAAGAAGCGTTCCGTGGCTGATGCGAACATCGCCTGTTTGAAAGCCGGGTACTTCTTTGGCGAGACCGCGGAGATGTTCCCGGTTCGGTACGTGATTCCGGCGGCGAAGATCGCGGCGGGAAAGTACCGCCGGATCAGCGGCAACGAAGCCATCGCGATGGGTCTTGTCGCCGCCGCGGTTCGCGCGGGAAAGCCGCTTTTTTACGGCAGCTATCCGATCACGCCGGCCAGCGACATCCTTCACGAACTATCGATGTACAAGCAGTTCGACGTGCGGACGTTCCAGGCCGAGGACGAGATTGCCGCGATCACGTCGACGATCGGGGCCTCCTATGCCGGTGCGTTCGCCGTGACCGGAACAAGCGGTCCGGGGATGGCGCTAAAGACGGAAGGGATCGGGCTGGCGGTCATGACCGAGCTGCCGCTGGTGATCGTCGATGTGCAGCGCGGTGGTCCCAGCACGGGTTTGCCCACCAAAACGGAACAAGCGGATTACAATCAAGCCACGGTGGGTCGAAACGGCGAGGCCCCGGTCTGCGTCATCGCTCCTTCGACGCCGGGCGATTGTTTTGACATGGCCATCGAGGCCTTTCGAATCGCGGTCGAGTTTATGACCCCGGTGATCATCCTTTCGGACGGGTATCTGGCCAACGGAGCCGAACCGTGGCGAATTCCGGACGTGGAATCGTTGCCGACGTTTGAGATTCGGCACCCGAAGCCGGGGGAAGAGTATCAGCCGTACATGCGAAACAAAGACTTGGCGCGGCCCTGGGCGCTGCCCGGCACGCCGGGTCTTCAGCACCGTATCGGCGGATTGGAAAAACAAGACATCTCCGGCGATGTTTGCTACGAGCCGGAAAACCACGAGCACATGTGCAAGACTCGTCGGCAGAAGATCCAGAACATCGCGAGAACCCTTCCGCCGGTGAAAGTGCTGGGGGATGAACAGGGCGGCGAGTTGCTGGTGGTCGGCTGGGGCAGCACCTTCGGCGCGATCACCTCGGCCGTGCAACGCTGTCGAGCCAAAGGCATGAGCGTTTCCAGCGTGCACCTACGCTACCTGGAGCCCATGCAGCCGAACGTCGGGGACGTGCTCAAGCGGTTCCGGCGCGTGCTGGTGCCGGAAATGAACCTGGGCCAGCTTGTGCGGCGGCTGCGCGGCGAGTTTTTGACTGATGCGGTGCCGCTCAACAAGATCCAGGGCAAGCCCTTCATGATCTCGGAAATCGCAGAGAAGATTGAGTCGATGCTTTTGAACGGAAGGATGTCATGAGTACGCCATTGCAAACGGTTCCGCTGACCGCGAAGGATTTCGCTACCGACCAGGACGTGCGCTGGTGTCCGGGTTGCGGGGATTACTCGATCCTCGCGCAGACCAAAAAGGTTCTGGCTGGGCTGGGCATCGCCAAGGAGAAATTCGTGTTTGTCTCCGGGATCGGGTGCTCAAGCCGGTTCCCGTACTACGTGGAGACGTATGGGATTCACTCGATTCACGGTCGTGCCCCGGCCGTCGCCACGGGGGTCAAGCTGGCCAACCCGGACTTGCAGGTGTGGGTGGTGACCGGCGACGGCGACGGGCTCAGCATCGGCGGCAATCACTTGATGCATTGCATCCGCCGCAACGTGGACATGAAGATCCTCTTGTTCAACAACCAGATCTATGGGTTGACCAAGGGGCAATATTCGCCCACGTCGCCGTTCGGAAAGAAAACCAAGTCCACCCCCGTGGGTTCGGTGGACTATCCGATCTATCCGCTGTCGGTGGCGATCGGCGCCGAGGCCACGTTTGTGGCCCGCTCGATCGACGTCCATGTCAAACATCTGACGCAGACGCTGGAGCGCGCCGCGGCACACAAGGGTACGGCCTTCGTCGAGATCTATCAGAACTGCAACATTTTCAACGATCTGGCCTTTGAGTACGCCGCGGGGAAGGAAACGAAAGACGATACGACGCTTACGCTGGAACACAACAAGCCGTTGGTGTTCGGCAAGAAGCGCGACCGGGGTATTCGCCTCAACGGCATCCATCCGGAAATCGTGACGCTCGGCAACGGCGTAAAAGAGGACGATTTATTGTTCCACGACGAGAAGGTTGAAGAGCCGACGCTGGCCTACCTCTTGAGCCGCATGCGCTACCCCGAATTCCCCGAGCCGATCGGCGTGTTCCGCGCCGTGCAGCGCCCGACCTACGAGGACCTGGTGCTGAAGCAGGTTCGCGACGCCCAGCAGAAGCACGGCAAGGGACGCCTTGAAGACCTCTTCAACGAGGGAGAGACCTGGGTGGTGAACTAGTTCACCGCCGTTGGCGGCAGATTCGATAGGGTTTGTAGCGCCTGCCTGAAGCCATCGGCGGGCGCTTTCTTTTTCACCCACGGGGAGTCGTCAGGGAGTCGGGGTTGCCCGGTCCGGCCCGGTGGATCATGATGGATACCAGTGGGATCGAGCGTCGTCCGGAGACCGAGTACAAGGAATGCCGTCCATGAGCCATCGAGTTATTCTGGGAATCGTGATCGCTGGGTGGTGGGCATGTTTCTCCAATGCGGATGCCGGCGATCCTTCAACGGCACCCAATCCCACAACGCCGCAAACCTCTGAAACGAAGCCGCCGATTCCCTCGCGTGCCGAGCTTGAAAAGCAGTTCCAGGAGACCTTGGCCGGCGCCACTCTGAAAGGAACGTGGCAAATGACGGGAGAAGGCGGTCTGACGGGGCATGCTCCGCTCATCGCCGCTCAGGAGGAAACGTACACGATCGGCAACGTGACCAAGGGCGTGCAAGATTACTGGATGATCCAGGCGCGGATCCGCTTCGCGGACAAGGACGTCACCGTTCCGGTTCCCGTGCGCGTCGTGTGGGCGGAGGGGACGCCGATCATCACGGTCAACGACGTGTTCATTCCCGGCGTGGGAACGTACTCGGCGAGGGTGATGATCTTCAAGGATTTCTACGCCGGCACGTGGTGCAGCGATTCCAAGAACTACGGTGGTGTCATGTCCGGGCGGATCACTCGTTTGACAACGCCGGAACCGGTTGTCCCGGCTGCGCCTTCCACACCCAAGAAAGACTGACGCGGCGATCCTCAGGCCATGGTTTCCGGCTCTCGTTCGGAGAGAATGTAGCCCGTTCCGCGAACGGTGTGCACCAGCCGGGAATGAGTCGATCCTTCGAGCTTGTTTCGCAAATAGTTTACGTACACGTTGAGGACGTTGCTGTCTTCCTCGGCCTCGTCGCCCCAGACGTGCTCGAGAATTCGTTCGCGGTGCAACACCTCCTCGGGATGCCGCATGAGATAAGCCAGGAGATCGCCTTCGCGGATGGAAAGGGTCGCCTGCCGCGTGCCCCTGCGGACGATGCGCGTGATCAGATCGAGTTCCACGTCGGCGTAACGTAGAACGTGTCGTTGCGCTTTGGTGCGGCGAAGTATCGCGGCAAGGCGGGCGACCAGTTCCGACGTGTCAAATGGTTTGCAGAGGTAATCGTCGGCTCCCTCCTTAAACCCAGCCACGCGGTCAAACACGGCGTTGCGGGCGGTCAACATCAAGATCGGGATTTCGTTGTGCTCACTTCGCAGTCGGCGGGCAAATTCCAGGCCGTCGCCGTCGGGGAGGGTCAGGTCAAGTATGATCGCGTCGAAACCCGACGCGGCGATGAGCTTTCTGCCCGCGGAAAAGGTCGGCGCCTGGGCCACCGAAAAGCCGTGGGCCCCGAGAGCGTCCTTCACCGCGTTCGACGCACCGGCATCGTCCTCCACCAAGAGAATTTGCGGCGCGACCGCTCCAGGCATTATCGACACACTCCGATCGGGGGCTTCTAGTAATTCTATGCAGGATGGCCGCGACGCAACAGTGAAGGGCGGCAGAACACGGCTGCGTCCTGCCGCCCATCTCAGCGAACGACTCTCCCTACCTCCGTGCCATCCGGCCTGAAGCCGGATGGAGTTCCAATGGATTCCACATCAGTTCGGTTGCGTGCGAAACCGGTCGGTCAAAAGTCTTGTTCCTCCCGAATGCGGGTCTTTCGCGATAGGCACAGCGTCATGGCTTTCAAAGGGAAGCCTGCCGCCGGCCGGACAGTTCTCGAATCACTGTCCTCACCGTGGGAAGCAAACGAACTCACGCGGGGGCAACCCGCACTTGCCTAAAACGTTTGCTTCCATCAACTTGCACGCCCGCGCTGCACATGCGTCGAGCGCGCCGCCGGCGGCCAGGCAATCCAGGAGGATCCCGTTTCGACAGGCACCCCAACCTTGGGTCTCGTGTCGGCGAACGAATGCCGCGATTTCATGCGAACCCGATGGCAGTCCCTACCCATCGCCGAACGAATCGTAAACCGTTGTCCATAAAACTCGGAAGACGATCGTTTCCGCCCGCAGTCTCATCCGGCAAGAATAAATGCGCTGTGCCGTGACGGACCGGACCCCCTTGGTGCCGTCCCAAGTCCGTCAACGGCCAGCGCTGCGCCGGCCCCAAAGGCCAGCGCCAGGCTCCCAATCGTGCGCATCGTGCCACCCCTGAGACGCGCGAATGCAGTAACCAGCTTCTTTCCCCTGTGGAAATACTATTGAGAAACGGCCTTCATCACTCCAACGGTTTTCAACCCTTGCGCCGAAGAACACCGCTCGTCTCTCAAAGTTCCTCTCCCCTAGCCTAATTTTACACCGCCTCGCCGATCCCCCAAGGATCATTAGATGGGTCTTATTATTGGATGGTCAGGCGATCGTGGTTCGATTCCGGAGACGCAAACTTATTGAAGGAACCCGCGCCGATTGCCAATGGGTGGCTATCGCGCTCCCATGACGACCAGGATGGCGTTGTAGGCCGCGTGGCATCCCGCCGCCGGTCCATAGCCGCGATACCAGAACACAATGGCAAGGTAGCACCCCGCCGCGGTTCGGAAGAGAAAGGGCAGCACACTGAATTGCTCAGCGGTGAACGGACGATGATGGTGTGCCGCGAACGCCAGGGACGAAATGCACACCGCGGCAACGGCCACCGGACCTTCTTCAAGCTTGAAGAAGTTGACGCCCACGATGATCAATACGGTGATCAACACGAGCCGGAATACGAGCTCCTCATAGATCCCGGCTCCGATTCCCACGGCGAGGCGTTGAACAAACCCGTCGGGCGGTACGCTCGTGGCGGATAGGGGAATCACCCAGTTCAAAACGAGCAGCGGCAGGGCCATTCCCGCAGCTTCGACGTACATGAATCCGACTTCGCGCCAATGAACGACCCACTTCTCGCCGGAGACGGCGTGAGTGGCCAGCAAAATGGTGATGACGGCGAGACCCGGTGCCCAGGGTCCGAGGGGTCCGAACAGATCGAGAAACCGGCGAAGCAGTCGGAAGGCGATGAGCTGGTCGGGACCGGCGGCGGCCACCCATTCATAAAAAAGGATCAGGGGGAGAAGAAAAGCGAGCGCGTCGAGCGGGTGCGCAAGGACCCCGCGTTGCGTGCGAACCCTTCGTCGTCGAACCTGTGCCGCCATGCGAAGCGTATCGTGATGAGGATTCAGACGAGTGCAAGAGGAAGCCGGCTGTAGACCTACTCCAAAGCGTGAGGCGCTTGAGTGAGCGCGCCTTCATTCACCAGGAACGTGCGGTTCTTGCCGGCGCGCTTGGCCGCCAGAAGCGCTTCGTCCGCACGGGTAAGAAGCTGGTCGAGCGTGGGGGTATCCCAGGGAAACGAGGCCAGCCCGCCGCTGATCGTGATCTTTGCCTCGGCGCCTGCTTCCACGGGACCCACGGTATGCGACTGCAAAGCGGATTGAAACCGCTCGAGCACGATAAGGGCGTCGTGAAGGTTTCTGGAACCCGCGACCCGGGGACCGGCGGATTCCCAGAACACCACGGCGAACTCATCGCCGCCGTACCGCACGACCAAGTCGTGCTCGCGGCAATGTTCGCGGAAGAGTCGCCCGACGATTTGGAGCACGTCGTCGCCGGCCTTGTGGCCGAAGACGTCGTTGTAGGTCTTGAAGTTGTCCACGTCGAACAGCAGCAAGGTTACCGGGAATTGCTCCTGTTCGGCCCGGGCCAAAATCGCGGGCATCGTGTTCTGAAAGTATCGACGGTTCGGGAGGCCGGTGACTTCATCGGACATCGCCAGGCGATGCCATTCACGCTGGTTCGCCGCCGTGCGGAGCAGGGCGGCCAACATGCAGGCGCATTGGCCCAGATGGACCGAGTCTTCAGGAGTGTAGGGTCCTTGAGCAGGAGCGAGGGAAATGTGCCCCAGGTTTTCATCGGCACGCCCCAACGGGGCGGTGAGTACGGGCCGGACAATCCCAACACCATTGGAGGCCGGGGAACCACGAACCACCACGAGCGCCCCTTCGGCGGAGAACTCTTCCCGCAGCCAGGATGCGGCTTTTTCGGCGACGTCTCTGGGACCGTTCTCCACGGCGGAAACCAACGCGGTAAGGCTCGTGAGATCGTGCCCTGACGGCCGCGGAATAGACTCGAGTGGGGTATTCGTCGGCGAGTCCTGAATGCCGAGCGCAGGAAGGAGTTCGGCCGTTTCCAGAGGCAAGAGAACGTAGTCGTCCGCGCCCGCGGCCATTACCTTTCGTGCACACGGTTCATCCTGGGGCGTGCAACAAAGCACGAGCCTCGTGCCATTTTCGGCGGCATCTCGCAGGCCGGCGACGGCATCGGATAGCGCGTGATGCGACGCATCGACCCCGACAAGAACGGCCCGCGCCCGGCGGCGGCATAGATCGGCGATGGCGGAAAGGAAACTTCCAAACGCGATCACGTTCCACTGAGGACAACTTGAGCGCACGCTATCGGCCAGTTGGCCGTTTGTTTTTCCTGAGTTCACGACCAGCAGACGGTCGCGCTCGAAGGGGTCGGTGGAAACCGAAACGGGTCGAGCATTCACAGCGTGTCCTCGTCTCGAGCCGGGCGGGAAGGCGAAATCGTCGGACTTTCTTCGGACTCCCAGGGACCGTCGTCTTCCAATAGGGCGCGCAATTCTTCGGGGGTGAGCAGTGGCTCCGAGCTTGGTCGCCGAACGGGCCGGGCATCGTCGGGTGCGGGGGGAATGCGCTGCGGAGCGATGCGCTGGGGCGCGTCCGCATATTGCAGCCAAGGCACGCGAACGGGTTCTTCCGAATCATGGTCAGATAGCAGGGGTTCAGCGCCTTCTTCCGGTTCCAGATCGGTGGCATGGTCCGTTCGGCTCCCGTTTCCTTCGGAGAAGGGAGTTCCAGCCAGGTCGCGCCGATCAGGGAATCGGTCTTGAGTCGGCTCCGTATCTTTCACCGTTTCTTGATGGATCGAGTCCGACGGAAACAATCGCGGCTCATCGAACATTTCCGCGGTTCGAGTTTCCTCCGTGAATCGTTCATCGAATTCCGTTGACGGCGTCGCAAACGGATCCCGAGTACGAAGATTCGCTTGTTCAGGATCGAAACGCCCGGTGGCTCCGAGCCGAACGGCCGATTCAATTCGGCCGTCCGAATCGCTGCCTCCAACGACATAAATGGGCAGGTCGGCGAGCAATCGACGAGCGATCGCGAAAAACTCCATCTCCAAGGGGCCGCACGTCTTGAGGTCCACGACGACCGCGTCGAAATCCGCGGGGCCGGCCCGACCGAGCCGCGCCAGTCCGCGGTAGACGTCCGGACATGTTTCGAGGGTTACGACGTCGTTGAATCGTTCCAGGTCGCGAAACCCCGTCGGCAAAAGTTCCGCGAATCCCGCTCCATTGGACCGACCGCTCACAGGGTGGACGATGTGCAACCAATGCACCAGGCGATTCGATTCGGATTTTGGCATGAGTATCGTCGCACGTTCAAGGCCAATCCTGCTCGTACTCCTTTCCTTCCTATTTTACCGAGCTCCGCCAAAGGGTCAACGAAAAATGGCGATCTCGGCAATCCGCGCCGAGGGTGAGCGGGAGTGACCTCATACGACTGTTCACACGGTTGCGACCGCATGACGGTCGATATGATGCGCGTCCGCTTCGCAGCGCGGAAGCAATTCGTTCAACCCTTCGATCAAGTCTTCGATCAGATCCACCGCATCTTCAATGCCCGGCGAAAGGCGAACGAGGCCGTCGGAAAGGCCTAAACTCTTCCGGATGTCCGGCGGAATGGACGCATGGGTCATGGCCGACGGCTGACAGATCAAGGACTTCACGCCCCCGAGGCTTTCGCCCAGCGAAAAGTAACGGCGCGTGGCCGCAAACCGGCCCACGTCCTCGGGATAGGCGGCAATTTCGATTGAAACGACTCCGCCGAACCCGGTCATCTGCCGCCTGGCGATCCCATGTCCGGGATGGTCTGACAAACCGGGATAGTAAACGCGGCGAACGGCTTCGTGGGATTGCAATGTTCGCGCGATGGCCTCGGCGTTCTCGGCGTGACGTCGGACGCGCAGCTCGAGGGTCTTCAGCCCGCGAAGCGTGAGCCAACAGTCAAAGGGCGATGGAACGGCCCCGCCGGAGTTTTGCAAAAAACGGATGGGTTCGAAATGCTCACGATTTCGAGCGAGCACGGCACCCTGAATCACGTCCGAGTGGCCCGCGAGATATTTGGTCACGCTGTGGACCACGATGTCGGCGCCGAGCGGAAACGGTTGCTGGAACACGGGAGTGGCAAACGTATTGTCGACCACGACGAGTGCACCGGCGCGGTGGGCGATCTCCGCGATGGCGGCGATGTCGTAGATCAGAAGCCTTGGATTCGTCGGCGTTTCGATCCAAACGATTCGCGTGTTTCGTGACAAGGCCGTTTCGAGGGCGATTGCGTCCGACAAATCAACGGTGCGAACTGTGTATCCTTTCGGCGCAAACACCCGGTTCAACAGTCGGTAGGTGCCGCCGTACACATCCGGCGGGACGATGACTTCGTCTCCGGGTTTAAGGTGGGCTTGCAGAATCGCGTTCTCCGCCGCCAATCCGGAGGCGAACACCGCGGCATGATCCACGCCTTCCAAGGCGGCCAGAACGCCTTCCAAGGCGGCCAGAACGCCTTCGAGCCGGGAGCGGGTGGGATTGTTGGTTCGCGAATAGTCAAAACCACGATGAATCCCCGGCAATTCCTGCTCAAAGGTCGTGGTCTGAAAGATGGGCGCAACCACCGCGCCGGTGTGGGCCTCGGAAGGTTGACACGCATGAACGGTTTTGGTGGCCAGTTTCATAGTGTTTTTTTCCTTTTCTTACGCGACCGCGGCGGCAACACCGCGGAGGTCTATGGCTTTGCGTATCTTTTGGTTTCTTCGCCCCACGACGGTTGAAAGACCGTCCGCCGATAGGCTTCGAATGACTAGGGGAGTCTCGGTTCGAGCGGCCAGCTTGAGCGCCTCCCCCTGGACGAGGCGCGAACCGGCCTCGGCGAAGCGCAGGGCCTCCTCGTAGCGCAATTCAGGAAGGTGAGTTGGGGCCGCCGACGTCTTGGGATCGTGTGTGAAATACCCGGGTACGTCCTTGATGAGCTCGCAGCGATCGGCTTCTAGCGCCGCGGCCAGTAGCACGGCGGAAAGATCAGAGCCGCCGCGCCCGAGGCTGACGATGTTGCCGGACGGATCGGTGGCAAAGAACCCCGGGACCACGACTGCGCGACATGCCGTAAGGCCGGCGATGATCGTGTTTGGAATGACCTGAATGGGCTCATCCTGATTTCTATTGTCCGTGCGAATCAGTCCGGATTGATGGGCATTGAGCGCCCGCGCGGACACGCCCACGGCCTGGAGGCAAAGAGTGAACAGGCTGACGGAGCGCGCTTCGCCCGTGAACCACAACAAGTCGAGGGCGACCGGATCGGGCGCGGGGTGAAGGGCTTCGGCCGTGACCTCCAGCGATTGGGTCACACCGTGCGGCGCCGACACCACGATCACATAACGGCGGTTGGGGTGTCTGCCGGCTTCCTTATGAATCGCCGCGGCGACGTACTGAAAGTCTTGCGGCTCGCGCAGCACCGAGCCGCCGACTTTGATAACATGCAGTTCAAACCAACGGGGAAACATCAAAAACCTCCTCTTTCTGCAGGGATAATACCGTTGCGTACCCGTAAGCTGACGGGTTTACATGCGGCGGGTGGTGCATACGTAACGGCGCGGACTCAGCGTCGCCGCGGCACCCGGCCGCAGACTTACGAAAATCCCTCGCACCACGAACGAACGCGGAACGAAAGCGTAACGATGATTCTTCGGGGGGGCGTTGTTCGCCCTAGGACATGGACATAAGCATGTGGGACTCCTTTATCTATCCGGGTCTCGCCCGGCAGGAGGAAGCACCTGGGTCACGCACCTGGTTGCTGTAGCGTCTTCGGGCCTGTTCCCTCGGCTACTCTGGATAAAGTGCTCGGAGAACCGAGCGTTGCGAATACTGTATCGGCCGTCGTGGGGGCTGTCAACATCATTTTTTGGCGGTGCCTCTATATAGGGTAGAATCCGTCGCCAAAGGAGACTGCATGGATTCTGTTCAAGTTCATTGGCGAAACGTGTCTACCACGGGACTGGGATTGATGCTCTGTCTTGGTTCGTGCCGAAGCGCGGACCGGAAATCCGACGATCAAATGGCCTTGGCTCCTTCGTTTGTCCAAACGATGCGCCGCGAGGCGGAGGCGATGCGACCGCATGTGACTACGCCGATCGGCCGGTCGTTTCTCGACGCAACCGCCGATCTGCCGGCGATCGCTCCACGAACCCTGTATCGAAGCGCCGACAAAACCACCTATTGGACGGATGCCGAGTTCGACGAGCTGCCTGAGGACGCGCGCAGAGACCTGGAGAAAATCGACGGCACGGAGGAGTTCTATTACACGACGAAGTATGGAACGCCCGTCTCCTACGCCCGGCCGATCGATTTGCTCGGCGCTGCGGGCTTCGAGTCCGCTGCGGGAAAGAAAATCCTCGACTTCGGTTACGGAACGATCGGACAATTGCGGATGATTGCCGGGATGGGGGCCGAAGCCGTCGGAGTGGATGTCGATCCGCTACTTCCGAAATTGTACAGCCGCGCAGAGGACCAGGGTTGGGTCTTTGGCCGGTCGGGGCGCACGGGAAGTGTCCGCATCGTTCACGGCCGCTTTCCCGCGGAAGAAAACGCCGCCCAGGCCGTGGGCGGTGGATACGATCTGATCCTCTCCAAGAACACGCTGAAGAATGGATATCTTCATCCGTCGCGGCCCGTCGACAAAAGAAGATTGATCGACCTCGGAGTCGACGAAGAAACGTTCGTGAAGACGTTGAACAAAATCCTCAAGCCCGGTGGACGGGTGATGATTTACAACCTCTGCCCGGCGCCGAGCCCGGCGGATCAGCCGTACAAACCCTGGGCGGACGGCACGTGCCCCTTTCCGCGATCGATGTGGGAGTCGGCCGGTTTTCGCGTCATCGCGTTCGACGTTCAAGACAATGAGGCCGCCCGCGCGATGGGCCAAGCGATGGGCTGGGACCAGGGCGAATCGGCCATGGATTTGGAAAACGACCTGTTCGCGTGGTACACGCTGGTGGAAAAGCCGCAGAGGCCGTGAATGCCGTTTTCGAGCGGGATCCATGGGATTGGGGTTGTTTCACTTGGCGATACGACCGGATAGACTACCGACATCCGTAAAGGAATCTTGTAGATCATGTTTCACGGGTTTTTGGGCAGTTCGGCAAAGGTCGAAGCAACTTCTTGAGGCTGTTGCCGCGTCCCCGTTCGCAGGCGTGAGAGTGCAAGTGGCAGATCGGCAACTCGTCGCACTTGAAGAAATTGAGGAAAAAATCCGCGCGCTTCGTTCAAAAGCCCGACCGCAGGTGTGAAGTGGGTGACGTTGCCGATGTTCGTACCCTCGATCCCAACATGAATAGCACGCCGGATTCAGAATCGCCTCCCAGGCTGAATCATTAAGCCCGCGTTAAGACGCCGCGGATGGACTCATGCGCCCCATCGGGTAGCATTCCAACGGACGGTAAACGTGCGGTTTGTCCTGTGTGCGACGATTCGTCATGGTCCATCGCCGAAGGGTGATCAAATGTAGGAGCAATTGGGTGTGAACAAAATTCAATTACGTTTTTCAAGTCTGTTGCTGATCGCCCTGGGAGTTTGGGGGACTTCGTCCGCATTTTCCCAGAGCCTAACCGGGAAAGTGACCGCCAACGGGTCGAGCACGGTGGGGCCGATCACCATGGCCGCGGCGGAGTTGTTTCAAACCACGCATCCCAAGGTCAACGTCACCGTGGGCATTTCCGGCACCGGCGGCGGGTTCAAGAAATTCCTCGATGAAAAAGAGGACCTGAGGATCGACATCTGCGATGCCTCGCGGGCGATCAGCCCCTCGGAAATCGAACGGGCGAAACAGCTCGGCGTGGAATACATGGAGATTCCCGTTGCGATCGACGGCATGGCCGTGCTGGTCCATTCCGGAAACACGTTTTGCAACGATCTTTCGGTCGCGGAACTGAAGCGCATCTGGGAGCCGGGCAGCACGGTCAGCAATTGGAAAGACGTTCGCGCCGGCTTTCCCGACTTGCCGCTGAAGTTGTACGGGCCGGGAACCGACAGCGGGACGTTTGATTATTTTACGCAGGCAATCGTCGGCAAGGAGAAGGCCTCGCGCAGCGACTACACGGCCAGCGAAAACGACAACGTGCTCGTGCAGGGCGTGTCGGGCGACAAGGGGTCGTTGGGTTACTTCGGATATTCATATTACGAGGTCAACAAAGGCAAGCTCAAGCTTCTGGCGATCGATGCGGGCGATGCAAAGGCGATCAAGCCGTCGAAGGAAACCATCTACTCCGGGCAGTACATGCCGTTGGCCCGACCCTTGTTCATCTACGTGAACAAGAAGTCGTTTGGACGCCCGGAAGTCAAGGCCTTTGTCGAGTTCTACGTCGATCAGGCGGCCAAGATCGCCGAAATGCCGAGTGTTCGTTATACGGCGTTACCCGCCGAGGTTGGCACGGCCATCAAGAAACGGGTTGCCGATGGGAAGACCGGTACGATGTTTGGGGATTCAACAAAGATTAAACCCAAGAGTTTGCTTGAAATCTATCGCGGCGGCTGAGTTCGCTTCGTTTGCATCACGACCCTTTTGGCTTCGCGGAGCAGCAGCCGGGAAATCGGAAACGGGGCGATGCCGTTACTTTACCGGACCCGCGCCGAGCTTGGTTCGGTACCGGCCGGTCGCACGTTTGCCATTTTTTCGATGCGGATAAAGGTCGTTTTCCGCCGAATACCGAAATAGGATCGCGCGGCGCGACTCGCGACCGTTCGTCCGTTTGGACAAGAGGGCGTCGTTTTTCGCTGCGCACGGGATCCGGGTGTGCGAGGCCGTGCTTCCCGAGACGGCCTCGCGGGGCGAGGCGGTGCCAATCGGGTCTGATGGCCACAGGACCGGGGACGCACCCACGGCATCAAAGAAATGCTGACCAACTTCGGGCAATACCTCGGCAATAAGGTCATCACCGCGATTCTGGTCGTTTCCGGGGCCGCGGCACTTATCTGGTTCTGGCGGCATCCGGAACAGCTCGCGTCAATCTGGCAGGTGCTAAAGTACGCCGTCGCTTGGCTGGGCTTCGTCCTCATCTTTCCCTGGGCCCTTGGGTCCGTTACGCGCTGGGTCGTGTCGCTCGAATCGAACCGGGCCGCCTCGCTGATGCTGGCCGCGTACACCCTTGCGGACGCGATCGTCGCTTTTTGTCTGATCGGCCGCATCCGCGGGCTGAACACTCTAACCTGGATCGTTCTCATTCTTGGATTTCTGTCCGCGTGGGTTTATAATTTCAAGGTCTGTGACCATCAGGCCAGCCGGCTCGAAGATGGCTGATCTTCGACCGACCCCGCGAAGGGCAGCGGGCATGCCGGTGTGTCGGTGGCCCGATTGCTTGCCGCAGGAGAAAGACCACAGGCGGTCCAGACCCGGCGGCAGGGGTGACCCTCGCGAAATGCACCCTCTCGGCCCAGGGAGTGACGGGAGAGAACGATGGCCGCCTTAAAACCCGGTGACCGACTCAACAACTACCTGCTGGACGCTCGACTTGGAGCCGGCAGCTTCGGCGAAGTGTGGCGCGCCCGACATCACGTTTTTGGCGATGTGGTCGCCATCAAGGTTCCCACGGACCTTCAATTCGTTCGAAACCTGCAGCGTGAAGGCGTCGCCGTTCATGGGATAAGGCATCCGAACATTGTCCGAGCCCTGGACCTCGATCCGTATTCCGATCCCCCTTACCTCATCATGGAGTACGTCGATGGGCCTTCGCTTCGCGCGGCGATCGATCATTATCGATCCGGGTTTCCGCTGCCCGCAGTGGTCGCGGTGATTCGCGGGCTGCTGAAGGCCCTTTCCGCGGCGCATCAGGCCGGGCTGATCCATCGGGACATCAAGCCGGAGAACATTCTGCTTCACCATTCATTGGATCTGCTGGCCGGTATCTCTGAGCCGGCCGTGAAGGTAACGGACTTCGGCTTGGGCCGGGTCGGGGGAGTCACGGCGCAATCGATGCTCCAAAGTGGCAGCCTCCTGACCGGCGACGGGCGGGACATCTCCGGCACACTGGCGTACATGTCTCCGGAGCAGAGGGAGGGCAAGGATGTCGATGCTAGAAGTGATCTGTATTCCTGCGGGATCGTGTTGTTCGAAATGCTGACCGGAGAAAGGCCGCAGGGAACCGACCTTCCCAGTGCGCTGCGGGCCCAGGTGCCGTCGATGCTGGACGAGGTTTTTCAGCGTTCGTACACGCGCTACGAACGGCGCTACGTTTCCGCGGAGAAAATGCTTGCCGCGATACGCCCGGTGGGACCGGAACGCCGCGGTTGTCTGGTGGCACCTCCGCCTCGCGTGGATCTATACTCCGGGCGCCCGAACTGCCCCGAGTGTCGCCAGCACGTGCATGCGGACGATCAGTTCTGCATTTACTGTGGAACGCAGCTTGCGCCGAGCATTCCGCGGTGCACGGCCTGCCACGCTTTTGTGCATCGAACCGATCGGTATTGCATTTTCTGTGGCCACAGTCTTGAGGTCCGCGCAGGCTGAAGGAGGGGGTTCGGCGATGCAAGCGGAATTGGTCGTTTTTCTGTTCGTGCTCCTGGCCGGTTTTGCCGCGTTTGGTTTTGGCGTCGTCTATTTCCTGATCACGTTGTTGACCGGTCTGGGGCGGGGAATATTGCGGATTTGCGGAATCGGCCGATCGCGCCGTGTGCCACAGGCGCCGGGCGTTTCTCGCGGGCGGGTTCTGGTGTGCCCGCATCCGCGTTGCGGACATCGGGAAACTCGCCGCGACGCGCGGCGCTGTTGCCAGTGCGGGACGAGGCTGATTGCCGGTTTCCAGCCCGAATCGGGCGAATCATCACGACCATGAGTTCCGCGGCCTTGAAAGCTCTGCAAGCCGAGACGGAGTTCCTCTCCGGGGCGGAGGCCAATCTGGAGTCCGCCAAGGGCAGGCTCCTGCGCGGTACCTCCTGGCAGCACGGCCGGCAGGACGATCTGGATCGACTGAAAGGACTCATGGCCGCGCATCGCAATTACGATCGCGAGTTGCTAAAGTCGTTGCCCGCCAATCGGCGAATCACCGTCCATGGTTACCAGCGCCGCCTCTGGTTCTGGAAACAGAAGACCGGGGTGGCGGTGGCTTCGGTGCTCACGCCCTTGAGCCATTTCGCGTCGAAACTGGAATCGGCTCCCCCGCCGATCGGGCTCGGCGAGCTCATGGAGCACGTTCGACAACTTGCGGGTAACGTCTCCGTCCCGCACGTTCTGGGGGTTTGCAGCCCGACGGGATTCACTCCCGAGGCCCGCGCGGCACGAGTGGAACTGTCCAACGTGACCGTCGTCCTGATCGAACCCGACGAGCGCGGCGGTTGGAAGACGCTCGGCACGAACGAATCGGTAGACCCTCGCGTTCTGCGGCTGTTCGACCCCGAAAGCGCCGGGCAGAAATTGGACCGGGTTCGCCGCGTCTTGGACGAATACAGTGCCGATCTTCTTACCGGGGGGGTTTCGGTCGCGACGATTGCCGAGCGCGTTCAGCTTCCCCTGCCGGTGGTCAAGCAGGTCGTCGAGCAGGCCGCGCGGACCGATCCCGAACTTCGGCTGGCCAAGCGTGAGGGGACATTGCTCTTGTACCGCGGCGCGCCGGTGGTACGTCAGGAGAAAGGCCCGATGGGTGTCATCGAACGCATTCGTCAGCTCTTCGCCCGTGAGGGGGGCGAGACCGAGAAGATCAATCTGCTTTCCGAGCGCCGGGCGGCGCTTTCCCAACGCCGCGACCGGATCTACGAAGACATCATTAAGCTTGAACTCAAAGAGGCGGACCTGCTTGCCCAGGGTAAGGCGACCAAGTCGGAAGTCTCGCGGCGGCGATTGGCGGCGCAGCTCGCTCAGTTCCGAAAGGACATCGCCCGGCAGAACACGACCGCCGGGATGCTCAATCAGCAGATCAACATCATCAGCACCGACATCCACAACTTGACGTTGATTTTGCAGGGACAAATGGCTCGGCTGCCGGACACCGAGGAACTCACCGAAAACGCGGTCCACGCCGAGGAACTGCTCGAATCGCTGAAAGCGGATAGCGAACTGGTGCAAAACCTCACGGTGGGGATGCAGGAAGTCTCTACATCAGAGGAAGAGCTGGCCATCCTCAAGGAGTTTGAGCTGCAGGATGCGCCGGTCGTGACGACAAAGAGCGCCGCCGTGCAGCTGCCTCAGCGGACCACGCCGATCCGTTCGGTCGCGCCGACGCCGATCGAGGCCGCGCCGCCCCTTCCGCCCGAAACGGGATCGCGAGTGCGCCAGGCGGATGCGGAACCGTCGTAGATGGTCCCTCGATTCGTGCCAATGCCCGCAGAATCACACTTGTCGTCTGGTGGCCAACGGAGCGGGACCGTGGGCGTATCGTGAGGGTGAGAACTCGGATCTAACGTAAGGAGTTTTGCGAATTGCGATCGACCAGAGTCACGTTCAGCCCAAGCCAATTGGGCGGTCAGGCTTGTATTCGAGGATTGCGAATTCCGGTGGCCACGGTGGTTCGGTGCCTCGCCAGCGGGATGGATAGGAGTCAGATCCTGGAGGCTTATCCGGATCTGGAGGAAGAAGATATTGCCGAAGCCTTGCAGTATGCCGCGGGACTTGCGGAGGATCGTATCGTCCCACTAGCGCAATAGGGTCCCCGAATGCGAGACGGCCGCCCCTGGATTCAGTCAAGGACGATTCTTGCAAATCTGGACGTGATTCGCGAAGACCTGGAACATGGAGCCATTGTTGTAATCGGCAACCGAAACCTGCGCGTTCGGCGTCTTCCCATTCGAAGTTGATGGCGGTCGCCGGCGTTTCGCGGTTTGTAGGAAAGGACTGTTTCGTTGGTCTCGTTTTTTGATTCCTTGTTCAAAAAAAAGACGCCGCTGTCGAAAATGACGCGGGCGGAGTTGCGGCGGCAGGAATTGCTGCTCGAGAAAGACCGCACACAGCTACTCAACCGCATTGAGAAAATCGCCAAGGACAAGCAAACCGTCTTTGATCGCGGTTCCAAAGAAAGCACGCCCGAAATCCGCAGGGTGCTGGCTCAGGAGTTCGAGCTCAAGACCACCGAGCAGTTGATGCTCGGCCGGCAGCTTAACATCCGCAGCAAGGAAATGCTGACCATATCTCGGCTGCGGATGCTTCGCGAGAGTGCCGATCGCGCCGGGCAATCCAACCGCCTCGGCCTCATCAGCGAAACCGATCTGTTGCGCCTCGGCCGGCTGATCGAGTCCGATGCGATCAAGACGGAGTTGTATCAGGAACGCCTCGATGAAATCCTGCGGGTAGGCACGGCCGCCGATGCGGAAGCCGGCGCTCTCACCGAAGCGGGCCAGACGGTGTTGAAAGTCTGGGAGAAACTCGACCAGGGGGCGTTGACCGATGCCGCCGAGGCCTTCCAGGAGGCCGACCGCAGCGTCCGCGAGCGCCAGGCGGCGTCAGAGTGAATGCGGAATGGCGAATGCGGAAAGCTGAAACGATCGATGCGGGATGACCATCTCGAGAATTTGCGGTTGCAGGCTTGATGTGCCTGCTTTGCCTGCATAGTATGAATGCATGAAGCGAATCAAGAAGAAACCAAGCAGGATGCAGTATACGATCCGTGGCGTTCCGCAGGAGGTAGATAGTAACCTGCGCGAGCGGGCCAAGAAAGAAGGCAAGAGCTTGAACGAATTGGTGTTGGACGCTCTGGCCGTCGCATCCGGCCGTGGGAACGGCAAGATCGTTTATCACGATCTGGACCACTTGATCGGCACGTGGGAAGAAGATCCGGAGTTCGACAAGGCCATCGCTGAACAGGATGTCGTCGACGTGGAGCTATGGCGCTAAACCTGGCCCTCGATGTCAATCGATACGTTGATTTTTCCAAGGACGTACCTCAGGTTGTGGAGGTCCTTCAATCAGCGCAAAGAATCTCGTTGCCGTATATCGTCTTGGGAACGCTTCGCGCCGGGTTTCGGCGGGGGAGCCGATCGCAACGCAACGAGCGGAGGCTGGCGGAGTTTCTCCAGTCCCATCGGGTAGACGTGCTGTTCGCCGACGAAGCCACGACTCACTTTTACGCTCTGATTAACATGGAGCTTCGACAAGCGGGCACGCCCATTCCGACCAACGACATCTGGATCGCCGCGCTGGTGCTCCAGCACGACCTGGTGCTGTTCAGCCGCGACCGGCATTTTGACCGGGTTCCGAGGATTCCGAGAATCTGAGGGCGAACAGGTGCAAGGAACGGTTTGTGAATGATCGCACGCTCGCAAATGCACTGGATCACGGAGACCGGGATGTTCTTCGAGAAAAAAGGACCGGTGTGGGACACCTTGCGCGAGCTCGAGGCTCGCCTTCAGGGGGCAGGAATCGAGTATCTGGTCATCGGGGGATTGGCCCTCAACGCCCACGACTACGAACGCCAGACCATTGACGTAGATGTGGTGATGCGCCGGGTGGATTTCGAGAAATTCAAGCAAACTTTTGGGGATTGTTATGAACGGGCTCCGGGTACGGCTCGGCGATTTTTCGATCCGCGGTCGGAAGTCAACATCGACATACTTCTCACCGGGGGACTGGCCGGCCGCCGGGACAAAAACAAATCCGTCCGGTTTCCCGATCCGGCCGAACGGGAAATACACGGCGGCATCCCAACGGTTTCTTTGGCGCGGCTCATCGAACTCAAGCTGGTCACCTGGAGATACAAGGATTGGGGCGATGTCGTCGAGCTGATCCGCGCCCACAACCTCCCGGAAAACTTTGCGGAACAACTCGACGCGACGGTGCAAACGGCTTACGGCCAGTGTTATGACCAGGCTACCGACCCGAATTACGCCGGGCCGGAAGAGGAAAGCTGAATGAGCCGGCGACAAAAGGATAGGGGCGAGTTTGGCGTGGGAGCAGCCCCGAACTAAACTGTCGAAAGCGGAGCCGACGAATGGGTCTTTTCAAAACCGCCGAAGAGCGGCGCATCGAACGCGACATCAAGATCCGGCAGGGCGTCCGCCGTATCGAGAAGGCCATTCGCGAGCAGGCCAAGTTCCAGGACGATTTCATCAAGAACGCCCAGCAGGCCAAGAAGATCGGCGACGCCAATCAATACAAGTTTATCCGCAACTCGCTCAAAAAAACCGCGACGATCCGAAAGCTGCTGGAACGGCAGCTTCTTTCCGTCAAGAACGCCCTGCTCATCAAGCAGCAGGCCGAGGCCTCGGCGGACTTCGCCAAGAGCATGGGGATGATGGCCGCGGAGATCGGGCGGCTCTTCGGCGAGACCGACCTGCTCAAGACCCAGGCCGATTGGGAAAAGGCCATGGTGCAGTCGCAGACCATGGAGGAGCGGATGAACATGTTTCTGGATTCCGTCGAGGACATCGCCGCCCAGGACGTGGAACTCTCCGCGGACAAGGAGGCCGTTTCCGATGCGGAGATCGACCGATTGATCGACGCCGAGTCCGACGCCGAACACCAGAAGGAACTCGACAAGCTTGCCGGCCTGCGGGCAGAGCTCAATGCTCTTAAGCAGACGGGGGAAAAACAGAAATGAAACGTCGAAACGTTAAAATGTCGAAAGTTGATATAGTGGGCATTTCTTTCGCTGAATAACGTGGTCCTCGGTTTTCGATCTGGATGTAATCCAATTCCTCATCTTCTCGGCCTCTCTGCCATGCTCCTTCCCCGCGACATGCTCGCCACGATCAGCTTCTAAACCAAAAACTTTCGATTTCACGGTCGAGGGTTGCTGGCAGGAAGTTCAACCAAATTGGTGCCACGTTCGCCGCGATTTTGCAAACATGATGTTCTACTCCGCGGAAGGGGGCGATCCCGGCCGGCCGAATATGACCGGACGGCTGTACCTCTATTCCGACGACATCATGGCGCTTTATGATCGAATCAAGGACAAGGTCAAGGTGTGCCAAATCCCTGAGGTTCGTTTCTATGGCATGAAGGAGTTTGCCATCGAGGACAACAACGGCTACGTGCTCGCGTTCGGCCAGGACATCAATGAGCCGTCGACGTGCAAGGAATCGTTTGCGACGTCGTCTCTTCTCACGCCACCCGCCGCAGCGCGTCCGCCGTACGCAGCCGCCGCGCCTGAAGGGCTGGCCAAAGCCCGGCGATGAAGCCCACTCCCAATGCGATGACCAGCGAGGCGATCACGGCCACCGGCGAAACCTCCAACGCGCTGATCGGGCCGAAATCCAGGCGTCGCAAAGGGAACAGGGTCAACGCCGTCGCCGTCGGAATCACCCCGAGCAGGGCGCCGATCAGGGCAAGAAACAGGCTCTCCGCCAGCACAATCCGGAAAATGCGCCCGGAGGGAAAGCCGAGAGCCTTGAAAACGGCAAGCTCCCGCACCCGCTCGCGAAAGCTCATCAGCATGGTGTTGCCGGCCACCAGGGCGATCACGATCACGACGACGAGAGCCATGGCCTGCATCAGGCCGGGAATATTCCCCAGGGCCTGCGTGAAGTTGGCCCCAAAGGCGTTTTCGTCGAGCGAAACCGTCTCATCCGGTGAATTGGCAAACAGCGGATCGATCTCCGCCTGAAGAGAATGGAGCGCGTCCGCCGAGTTGCACTTGATCCAGAAGATGTTGCAGCGCGCCGCGTCCACTCCCGCGGCAATGAGCGATTCGTCGAGATAATCCCGCCGGAAGTTGAAGCTGTTTCCCCGTTCGGGATTGGTGACGATCTTGACGAGCTGGAATTCGAGAGACAGATAGGGCGGCACGGTGCTTTCGAGCGTGACGCGCTGACCCGGCTTCCATCCGTAGCGCTCCGCCGGACCCATGCCGACCACGGCCGCTCGCCGGTCGCGGTTCCACGCGGCAATCTCCTCCTCGGTTAGCCCCAAGTCGCTGTACACGATCGGAAAGGTGTCGGCGTCGGCAGCCAGACTGATGAGCGTGTTTTGCGTATCCGGAACGCGCCCGCCGAACCAACGCATTCCGCATACGGCCGTCAGGCGCTTTCGCTCCGGGTCGAGGGCCTCGATTTTCCGCCGCATCGCTTCCGGAAGCAGATTGGGCAAGGCGGTTTTGTGGTGGACGGCCAGTCGCAAAGCGCGCTCGTTGGCCATTCCAATTTTGGCCAACGCTACGACGAACGAAATCGCCGCCACGAAGATGGCCATCGGCAGGGCAAAGGCCGTGACCGTCAAGGCCGTCCGCAGCGGGTTTCTCTTCAGATTCTGCATCAGCACATACGTGATCGTCATGCAAATCGTCCCGTTTCGACCCGCACCTGCGTCGAGATTCTCCGCGACGCGCGATATTCTATATCACCGAGCTCGATTTCGCGCCACTCTGGCCGCGGGCCGGCCCAAAGGGCCCAATCATCGGATAGGCTTCGAAGGTCGTCGGCACAACCTCAACCACGGTTTTCCAGTTTTCGCAGGCCGCATGCTATAATGGGCTGGAAGGGAACGGGAACTTGTACCCGATTAGGACGCGATCGGTATGCGCTGAGGCAAAACAGGGAGAAGGCGGATGGACTCAGTAACACCCTCGGTTTTTGAGTTGAGCCCTTCGGAAAAACTGCAACTTGTAGAAGATTTGTGGGACGACCTCGCGGCGACGCCGGAGAACGTTCCCGTGCACGACTGGCAGAAGGAAGAACTCTCGCGGCGCAAAGCGAATCTGTTGGCCAAACCCGCGACCGGGCTGACCTGGGAGGAAGTGCAACGACGGGTTCGCAGCCGCTATGGCCGCTGACCTGATCCTCGCCCCTGAGGCCCAACGGGACCTGGCCGAAGCCTACGACTGGTACGAAGACCGGCGCGTCGGGCTGGGGGAGGAGTTCTTGAGCCGCGTTGACGCCTGTATCCGGGGGATTCTCCGGAACCCAAAGATGTACTCCATGGTGCACGAGAGTTTCCATCGGCGCTTGGTGCGGCGCTTCCCATACGCGGTTTTCTACGAATTCGTCGATGGCCGGGTGACGGTCTATTGCGTTTTCCACACCGCGCGCGATCCGGCAAAGTGGCGCCGGCGACTTCCATAGATTCTCATGCGATCTGAACCACCGGCCGCGACAGAGATTGCCGCACGAATCCCGGCGAATGCCATGAAGTTTCAAGTTTCTCAAGCCGTGGAAGTTCTCGAACGTACGCCGCGTGTTCTCCGGGCCATGCTCGCCGGGATTCATGAAGATTGGGTCCGGTCGAATTACGGTCCGAAGACCTTCAGCCCGTTCGACGTCGTCGGCCACTTGATCCACGGCGAAAAGACCGATTGGATGGTTCGGGCGAGGATCATCCTCGAGCACGGCGAAAGCCGGCCGTTCGAACCGTTCAATCGCTATGCCATGTACGAAGAGAGCAAGGGCAAAACGATGGCTGATTTGTTGCGCGAGTTCGAATCGCTGCGCGCCGCCAACCTCCGCGATCTTGCGGCGCTTCGGCTGACCTCGGCGCAGCTTGCATTGCGCGGGACCCATCCGGCCTTGGGGGCCGTGACACTCGGTGAGCTTCTGGCAACGTGGGTGGTACACGATGGGAATCACATTCATCAGGTCGCCAAGTGCATGGCCTGGCAATATCGCGACGAGGTCGGGCCGTGGCGCGAATACTTGACCATTCTGCCAAAATGAGAGGTTGCCCGTGGACAAAGTGATTCTTTCGGACGAATTGGAGCGGATCAAGGAACACTGGCGCCCGAAAGTCGTCGCCCGTCTCAATGGGCAGGAGGTAAAGCTCGCCAAGTTCAAAGGTGCCTTTGTGTGGCACCATCACGAGAACGAGGACGAGCTTTTTCTGGTGATCCGGGGCCGGTTTCGGATGGAGCTGCGCGACCGCGTCATCGAGCTGCAGGAAGGGGAGATGTTCGTCGTCCCCCGCGGCGTGGAGCATCGCCCCGTCGCCGACGAGCCTGTCGAAATCCTCCTGTTCGAGCCGGCCGGCACGAAAAACACGGGCAACGTGGATCATCCGACCTTGACGGCGCCACAGGTCGATGGACGGGATTCGCGATGACCCTTGACGATCTTCAAGCCCTTATCGAAACCATGTACAGCGCCAAGGACCGCGCTCGCGGCACTCCGGCGACGTTTCTGTGGTTCTGCGAGGAAGTTGGGGAATTGGCCGCGGCCTTGCGAGAAGGGACGCACGAACAGCTCAGCGCGGAATTCGCCGACGTCGTCGCCTGGCTGGTGACCCTGGCCAACATCAACGACGTGAGCCTCAGTGAAGCCCTGGCGAAAAAATACGGCACGGGCTGTCCCGGTTGCGGCAAGCGGGTGTGCGATTGCGACGCGAAACCGTAGGCGGCCTCGGCTGTCCCGCCGCGCCGGGGAAGGCACGAAGGCACGCTGAGGCAGTCCCGGCGCGCCGGGGGAGGCCCGAAAGGGAGACGAAAGTGTGTTTCAGGTGAAACGACGAAACGCGGGCATAGCGCGGATTCCCGCTTATATAACGTCGGATCGGATTGCTCAACTTCGATCGTAGAGCGAGCGCTTGCTCTCTCTAGTTTTGCTCCCCCGTTTGATTCTCGACGGAGTCATTCAGTCCTTCGAGCCATCGCCCGATAGGGGATGCGTCGAACAATTGGTTCCGGAGGTCGGAAATCGCCAGCGTATCCGCGAAGGCGTTGATCTGCCCATTTTCGTCGATGCTGCAGGAACTGATCTGAAACGCCGAGCCTGCGGCCACGGCCGCGATCACCGCTCGGATGCCAAAACTTTTTTTCCTTATTCTGTCTCTCATTCCCAAAACTCTCCTTCGCAAACCACAATTCACGTTGCAGCCGTGCATCAAGCCCACCGGCCGGTGCCCGGGCTGCAGACGTACATCCACTCCCGGATCGACGTCGATCTCAGGATTCAACATGAGGAAAACGCGTCAAATCCCAGGCGCGCTCGCATGGAATTTTGACGATCGAAACCTCGCCAATTCATATGTAGGGTCTCGGTGAGCAAGTGTCCTTTCCAGAGGAATGTACCTTTACGTTCGCAACGAGGGGGCACCGGTGGCGGCGCTACGGTCTTGAGGTGTCTGAGGGCGCCGGGGCGCTCATCATCGCATCGACTCGCTCTTTGAGTTCGTAGGGAGACAGGTCGGCGCGGAGGATGCCTTCCCGATCGATCAGAAAGAGCCGCGGGATGCTCTTGATCCCATTGCAGTCGTGCCACAGGTCGCGAGGTTTCTCATCGGAGGGAATTTGCACCTGCGGCCAGCGAAGATCGAGTTTCTTGATGGCCGCTTCGGCTTCCTCCCTTGACTGATCGAACGTGACGCCGACGATCTCCAGTCCTTTATCGTGCCACTGGGTGTACAGTTCTTTAAGATCCGGCATTTTGTCCATGCACGGCCTGCACCACGTGGCCCAGCAATCGATGAACAAAACTTTTCCGCGATAGTCCGAGGATTTGATCTTCTTGCCGTCGATCGTCGTTAAAGCAAAATCAAAGGCCTGATCGATCTCAGGAAAGGGAAGGAATTCGACACCGGCCTTCTTCGCTTCGCGCTGGGCTTTCTCGGCGATCCGCTTTCGGCCGTCTGGTGTCAGTTTTTCAAGACCCACGTGGGTCAATTTGTCGAACGCCAGGGTCTCCGCCGGCAATTGAAACGTGCCGACCGCTAGCGCCGCATTGCCGTAGGATTTGTAGAAATCGAAGGCGAATGCCTTTCGAACGGCGTCCAGCGCAATCGGCTGATACTCGATCCCCCGCCCGGCCTGAGCGTGGCCGGAAGCTTTGACCACCACGGCCCGCAACGCCCCGTCGCGGCGAACATCGAGCATGACCATGACGTCTTCCGCCATGAACGCGTCCCCATCGAGCGGCCTGTCGTGGTCAAGTTTGTTGGGCTGAATCGCCCATTCCCAACCGAAGGTGTTCTCGAACACAGGCGCGGCTTCCTCGCCACACATTGCGGACGCGACATTCACGAGGGTCATCAACAAGGCGGCCGACGTTACCATGACGAAATCTCCAATTCTTCAATGACAAGCCGACGAAACCTCACGTTTGAGGATCGGACGATCAGAGTTTACGCGGAATGGCTCGCGCTGACCAGGGCGCGAGACGCTTTGAAAAGCGTTGCCCGCCTTGCGACGCGGCGGCGTTGTCGATATACGGTCTGCCGTGAGTTCGTTCATACGACGCTTGATTCGCGGCCTGCTCCCGCACGGCTTTGCGCTTGTTTTGGCCGTGAGTGGCTGTGTGTCCAACGTGGAACGGGCGCGGCTGCAAATGGAGCTTGAGGATATACGCGTTGCGAACGCCCGGCTGGAGCGTGCCTTAGCCGAGCGGGATGAGGCCGTATTTCGGCTCACTCGGCAGGTGGAGGACTTGCAGGCCCTGGGGCCGCAGCGGCCGTTGGCGACGTTTGCCCCCGTGCGGCTGGAAATCGCCAGCTTGTCGCGAGGCAGCGACCTCGACGGAAAACCGGGGGATGACGGAGTCACCGTTTACCTTCGCCCGGTGGATGCGGACGGCGACACCGTGAAAGCGCCGGGGCGCTCATCATCGCATCGACTCGCTCTTTGAGTTCGTAGGGAGACAGGTCGGCGCGGAGAAAGCGCGTCAGCAGCACCTCGCGACCCTTGGCCAGGCGTTCCGTCGCCTTGGCATACTTCGCCTGGAAAGTTTCGACGAACAGATCGCAGGCCTTTTGGGCCTCCGCCTTGGTTTCCGGCATCCAGATGTCGTGCGGCATGCTCTTGGCCTTGGGTGGCTTGCCCTTGGGTAGATCATTGAGCACGTTGGCGGTCTTATGCACCCAGCAGCGAACGCCCTCCAGCCGAAACTTCAACTCCGTTGGATCAGCGGCGGCGGCACGCCGAATCGCTGAATTTGATCGAGGATCGCCGCGAACAACTCGCGCGGCACCGCGATTACATCCACCATAACCCCGTTCGTCACGGATACGTCGAGCGTCCGGAGGATTGGCCCCGGTGGAGTTTTAAGCGGCACTTGCGATTGGGCCGGCTTGATCCGCATTGGCCGTGATCAGGCCCTGTCGAGTTCCTGTGATCCTGGAATGATCCAGAGAGTTGGACGAATGGTAAAGGCAAATGTGCAAGCACATGCCCTACCCGGCAGATGGAGGAACCGGCAAGTAAACGATGTTCGCTTGGGCGATCAATCGGTCCTTCGACGCGGCCGGCGACGGCGGGGACGCTCCTCGGGTTCGGGTGTTCCGTCGGACTTCGCCAACACGACGTCAAAGACCGCCGCTTCGTGCTCTCGCCCTTTTTCTCCCCGGCGGACGATCGGCACCATTAGTGACGCGTCGAACAGCCGGTCGTCGGCGTGCGCCGGATCGCCCTCGAAGAACAACTGCGTTACTAGCGTGCGATAGCCAGGGCTGGTGACGCGATAATGGATGTGCGGCGAGCGAAACTCCCCGTGGTCGTCGTAAACAACCGGGTGAATCGTCTCATACTCGTACGCGCCGGTCTCCGAAGTAATGATCCTTGCACGAAAAGTGTAGTCGCCATCATCGTTCGCGTAGTTGCCGTGGATGTCGCAATGCCAAAGGTCGATGATCGCTCCCGGTAGAGGCTTTTTCGTATCAAACGCCCACACGCGGCCGGTGACGAGCAGCACCGTTCCGTGTGCCCGTGGGGGGCTGACCTTTCCACGAAACGGCGCGCCCTTGGTGTAAAAGGGGCCCAGCGCGTTTCGCCGCGTGACCTGCCGGTCGTCTTTCATCGTCAAGAGGATCGGAGGATCGCCAAATTGGGCCTGAACTTGATCGGCAATGGCCGGGCTGCCGCTCTCGACCGTGGGTTTGGCGCGTGCGTCCAACAACAACGGGCCGACGGCTGTGCCGGCAGCTGTCAGACCCGTGAACCGAAGAAAGTCTCGCCTGTTTTGAAGTTCCATGTCCATTCTCCGCGTGTTGCGCTGGTGTCCGAACCCGCGCCCACACTAGCAATTATGACTCAACCGGCGTGCGCCGGCCGCCACGAATTGCGTCAAATGCTTCCGATTTTGCGTCGCGGAATCCGGCCGCCTTCAGCCGCAGCGGAAACGGGCGCGGAACGAGCTCGGCGGTTCTCCACAGTGGGCACGGAAGCGTTCGGTCAGATGCCTCTCATCGCGAAATCCGGCATGACGGGCGACGCGCGACATGGGCCAGTCATGCTCGATGAGGGCCTGCCGCGCTCGTTCGATTCGGACCCGATGGATCTCCTGAAGCGGCGATCGGCCAAGGAGGGCACGAAACCGCCGCTCAAGGGTGGATCGGGAAACACAGGCCGCTTCGGCCACTTCATGGACCCCGATATTCTGCTGGGAGTGGTCGCGGATGAATTGCAGCGCCGCCGCGAGACTCGCCTCCGTCACCGCGTAAACGTCGGTCGATCGCCGCGTTGCCACGCCGAGCGGCGGGAACTCGATGCGCGAGGCCGGTGGCGGCCCACCCGCCATCAAATGATCCAGCAGCCGGGCGGCCTCGAACCCCGCCGTTTCCGCGGCCGTGCGAATGCTCGATAGGGGTGGGTGAGCCAAATCGCAGATCCAGTCAATGTTGTTCACCGCCAACACCGCCAGGTCCTCCGGCACTTTCGCGCCGACGCTGCGTGCTGCTTCAAGCAGTTCCAGACCAAGAGCGTCATGGGCCGCGAAAATGGCGATCGGTCCCGACAGCGATTGGATCCACTTTCGAGCCTGAGCGGAAACGGGCGGCAGTCCTTCCTGCCAGTGACTCCCAATGACACCGGTGGCGTCGGCGGCGCGGTATGGGGCGGCGCGCAATCGGCTCCGAAAACCCTCCCACCGCCGTTGCGAGTACGCCCTATGGGGTTCGCCGATGTAGACAAAACGGAAAAATCCATGATCCAGGAAATGCTCCGCAGCCATCGTGCCAATCGCCCGATCGTCCAATCCGACGCGCGGGACGGGAAGGTCTTCAAAATCAAAGGCCGTTTCTACCACAGGAACGGATACGCGCTCAAACGTCAGGGCGGCATCCGCGGTCAACACGTGACCGATGATCCCATCGGGACGCCATGCCAGAAGGCGATCGGCATTCCAGCCATGTGTCAGGCTGAATTCCCAAGGCCGATCGGGACGCGCGTAACGAAAGATTCCTCGGAGGAAGTCTTGGGCGTTGCCCAGCCGGAGCGGATAGAAAAGCGCGATTCGCTTGGTCATTCTAGGCCGGGCCACGAGGTCGAATCCTCTTGCTCCCCCGCGCGTGCGTCAAGTTACGCCGAGGCGCTGGGGGTGCATACCCGGGACTCGTGGCGATTATGCGGTCCGGTGTGGCGGTCGAGAGGCCCAGAAGGCGTCCCAGGCGTTCTTGCCGCGACGGAACTCGGACAACATCGTGCTTCCCATCTCCGTCAGACGGAACGCCTCGTCCCGCTCACGGAACGCGAACAAGCCTGCGTCATTGGTAAGCTTCGCGCCGTAGAATTCGAGCCTGAGCTTTCCGTCGAACTGCACGCGAAGTGCTTATTTCCGCCTGTCACCCATCGGGTACTCCCGTCAAAATGTCCGGAAACCCTTGAATACCAGGGAAAACATAAACCAATCGTGCCACCGCGCAAGACGCCATCTGGGAAATCCGGGGTTCAGGGATGAGTCCCCCATGCTGAGGCGCTAGCCGGAGACCCGTCGGGATGGCTTCTTCTCCATTCCTCCGCGATCTCAGCGGCCCCTGCGCGAATTCCCCTCTCCGTCGCGTGCTTGATCCCGGCGCACCGGGAGAAGTGCCGACTTGTCGGGATGGCTTGGCTTTCCCCCGATCGCCCACTTCGCCGCTTCCAGCGATCACCCGCGACGTTCTACCTTCGCGTCCACCCACCCGCGATTCTGTCGCCAATTGTCTGTTTCACGTGAAACAACGCCAAACTTCGTCCCTGTGTCCCTTCGTCCCTGGTCCCCTTCGTGTCTCGTTTTCTCCGTCCTTTGTCCGACTTGCGACGCCGCGGCCTTGTCGATATACGGTCTGCCGTGACTCGACCCGGGCAATGGCCCCGACACATTGTTCTTCCGCTCGCCCTGTGGTTCCCGCTGGCCGTGAGCGGTTGCGTGTCGAACACGGAACGGGCGCGGCTGCAAATGGAGCTTGAGGATATACGCGTTGCGAACGCCCGGCTGGAGCGTGCCTTAGCCGAGCGGGATGAGGCCGTATTTCGGCTCACTCGGCAGGTGGGGGACTTGCAGGCCCTGGGGCCGCAGCGGCCGTTGGCGACGTTTGCCCCCGTGCGGCTGGAAATCGCCAGCTTGTCGCGAGGCACGGACCTCGATGGCCAGCCGGGGGACGACGGAGTCACCGTCTACCTTCGCCCGGTGGATGCGGACGGCGACACCGTGAAAGCGCCGGGGCGAATTGGCGTGCGGATTCTCGACGTGGCCGCGGGAGAACCCCGGATTTTGGGGACATGCCGCGTCGAAGAGGCCGGCGAACTCCGCAAAACCTGGTACGGCAAGGTTGGTACGAGCCACTACACGGTGAAGTGTCCGTTTGAAGCGGGCGTAACTGTTCCCGAAAGCGGAAAGGTCGTGGTGGCCGTCGAGTTTTTGGATTACCTGTCGGGTGCGACCCTTACCGCGATGAAAGAGGTTCGTGTCACAGGGCCGAAGAATCCGTGACGAGTTACGAGTGACGAGTGGATATCCAGGAACTGCATCGACGAATCGCGACGATTGAGGCCGACGTGTCCGCGGCGCTGCGCGGGCTGGCCACGGCCGACGCCGTGCGCGGACTCGACGGAGTCATGTTGGGCAAAGCAGGTTCGCTCGGTTCACTGATCGCGTCGGTTAAGGAGTATCCTCCGGAGCAGCGCGGGCAGGTCGGGCAGGCGGTCAACTCCGCCAAGCAACGCGTTAAAGAGGCGATTGAACAGCGCCTTCGCGAGCTGCAAACCGCCGACCTCAAGTCGGAGGCCGCCCGGGCCGCGTCGTTCGACCCTACCCTGCCGGGAACGCCGCAACCCATGGGCGGGGTGCATCCGGTGACGGCCGTGCAGTGGGAGATCGAGCGCTGCTTCGAGCGGCTCGGCTTCACCGTCGAGGCCGGACCGGAGATGGAAACGGATTACTTCAACTTCGAGGCTCTCAATATCCCCGCCGCCCACCCCGCGCGGGATATGCAAGACACGTTTTGGTTGAACAACGGTATGCTGCTTCGCACGCAGACTTCGCCGGTGCAAATCCGGGCAATGAAAAAGTTCGGAGCGCCGCTGCGGGTGATCGCACCGGGGCGTTGCTTTCGATATGAGACGGTCGACGCCTCTCACGAGAACACGTTTCACCAGGTCGAAGGGCTGATGATCGACCGGGAGATATCGATTCCCAATCTGATCGGCATGGCGGAAACGCTGCTGCGAGAGGTCATGAAGCGGGAGGTCAAGCTTCGCGTCCGGCCGGGATATTTTCCCTTCGTCGAGCCGGGCATCGAGATCGACATGAATTGTCAGATCTGCGGCGGCAATGGCTGCCCGACCTGCAAGCATTCCGGCTGGCTCGAGATTCTGCCCGCGGGAATGGTTCACCCCAACGTGCTCCGTGCCGGCGGGGTCGATCCGGAGGAGTGGACGGGCTTTGCCTTCGGTCTGGGCCTCACGCGGCTGGCGATGATGAAATACGGGATACGCGACATCCGCGTGCTCAACTCCGGCGACATCCGGGCGCTGACCTCGCCGCGGCGATTGGGCAGCGTGTTCGTGACAGACGTTGAACACAACGATCGTTGAAGCTTTGTTGAGGGTTGGCTAGGATGGACGGCGATGAAAACAGTAAAGGTTTCCCCCAAATACCAGATAGTTATCCCGCACGTGATTCGCGCGGCACTTGGGCTTACTCCTGGCGCTCGCATGCAAGTCTTTCAGTACGAGAATCGCATTGAGTTCATCCCCGTGAAGAACCTGCGAAAAATGCGCGGGTTTCTTAAAGGGATCGATACCGGCGTTCCACGCGAACGTGACCGCGTATGAATCTGGTTGATTCCTCAGGTTGGCTGGAGTACCTGGCCGACGGTCCCAACTCAAGCTTCTTCACCACGGCGCTGGAGGCAACCGAAAGGCTGCTTGTTCCCACGATTTGCGTGACCGAGGTTTTCAAAAGGGTGCTGCATCAGCGGAGCGAGGATGCCGCGTTGCAGGCCGTGGCGCTCATGCGCCAAGGTATGATCGTCGAATTGGACTTCGCCCTGGCATTGAGCGCCGCCAAGATTGGACACGAAAAGAAGCTGCCGCTGGCCGACAGCATTATCCTGGCGACGGCACGAGCCTACCAGGCAACCCTCTGGACTCAGGATGCAGATTTCGACGGCCTCGACGATGTGCAGTTCATCCCCAAGGAAAAGCTTCGGTAAGGCGTGCTCTGCACGCCGTCTGTTCAACACGGTTGGGTTTTGTCGGATTCCCATTGTGAACCGGTGGCGGCGCTTCGCGTGCCACTGGCTGTAGACCAAACCTCCAGCCTGGAAAGGAGACGGGGCAATGGTCGCCAGTACTTGCGTTCGTGTTTGGCAATGCTGCTCCGCTGCGGTAAGATGCCAGCGGGAGGGAGTTGATTGACCATGATTCGGCGCATCGATGATCCGGTACGCACGTTTGACGGCTTGCGGATGACCGCGGAGGAGTAGTTTGAACTCGGCGAACCGGAGGAGCGGTACGAACTAATCGACGGAGTGATTCACGGTCGTCCGAGTCCTTTCCCCGAACATCAAGATGTCGTGATGGAAATCTCGGGGAAAGGTCCTCTCGCCGTTTCGACCGGGAAGCAAAAAGGGTGGATTACGAACGGTTTGGGGTCAAGGAGTATTGGCTCATCGACCCGGAGGTGGAATCGTTTCTGTTCCTCCAGCTTCAGGATGGTTCCTATGTCGCTGTCCCCTCGGAGAACGATGCCTACCACAGCAAGGCGATACCCCGGTTCGTGCTCGATCTCGCCCGAATCAAAGAAGCGTATCGTTGGGAGTGACTTGGACCATTGAGAAAAGATTTCAGATGGTCTCAGAATCTTGTACTGTAGTTGAACCCGCGACGTACCCCCAGGCCCTGACTTACCACGAAGACACGAGGGCCACGAAGCGGAACGATTCGCGTTGACGCGGCATCGTAGGCCAATCATGCGCGGAGCCTTGGAGTAAGAAACTGCTGACACGACGATCAAAAACGGATACGAGTACTCAACGACAATGCTGATCTCCCTGAAATGGCTGAGTGATTTCGTCGAGTTCCCTGGTTCGCTCGACCCGCGCGAATTGGCCGAGCGATTCACGCGGACGACGGCCGAGGTGGACGGGGTTCACCCCGTCCACCTCGGCGCCCGCGGACTGATCGCCGCGGCGGTTGAGCGAGTCACACTCATCGCCGGACCGAAGCCGCTTTCGCACGTCGTGTTGGACGTTGGAAAAGGAAAAGGTGTCGACGTAGAAGTGATCACCGCCGCCAGCGGACTGGCGCGGGGCAAAACGGTTCTCTTCGCACCCGTGGGCGCCTCCGTCGCCTCGCTCGGTACGATCAATGCTTCCTCCGTCGCCGGCCGCAGGAGCGAAGGCCTGATCCTGTCTGGTGAATCCGTGGGCATCACCCTGATGCCGCAGGAGGCCGTGTTTCTGCCCCCGACCATCGCTCCGGGCACCGTGTTCGCGCCCGACCTGTTCGACGATTGGGTGATCGAGGTGGACAACAAGTCCATCACCCACCGCCCGGACCTCTGGGGCCACTACGGCGTCGCCCGCGAGGTCGCGGCTATTCTCGACCTGCCGTTCAAGCCGTACCCGGCCGCACGAGCCGAGGAACTGCGGAACGCGGCATTGCCCGAAGTTCCCATTCACATCGCGGATGGCAACGCCTGCCGGCGATACAGCGGACTAATCCTGACCGGCGTGCCCACTCAGCCCGCGTCGCTTTGGATGCAATTGCGGCTGGGACGGATCGGATTGCGGCCGATCAGCGCCCTCGTGGACCTGACAAACTACATCATGGCCGACCTCGGCCAGCCGATGCACGCCTTCGACGCGGGAAAGGTCGACCGCATCGAAGTCGATTGGGCGAAGGAGGGCGAGCGTTTCCGCACGTTGGACGGCGTGGAACGTACGCTGACGGCGCGGACGTTGATGATCAAGAGCAGCGGCCGCTCGGTGGCCGTCGCGGGTGTGATGGGCGGGGCCGAATCGGAAGTTTCCGCGGTTACGACCACGCTTCTACTAGAATCCGCCAATTTCGACGCCGCCACGGTACGCCGCGCCGCGGTCGCGTTGGGGATGCGGACCGACGCCAGCGCCCGCTTCGAGAAGTCGCTCGACCCGCAATACACCTTTCTATCCATCCTTCGTTTCGTCCGGTTGGCAAGAGCGGAATATCCCCAGCTTACGTTACAGAGCCGCATTTCGGATTGTTTCCCCAAGCCGTTTCCACCGATACGCGTTCGGGTCCGGCCGGATCGAGTCTCGCGGGCCGTGGGTCGAGCCGTTTCGGTCGAGGAGACGCGACGGCTCCTGGCACCGTTGGGTTTCGATGTCGATGCTCGTCCGGGCGAAATCGAGGTGAATGTACCTCCCCACCGTGCAACTAACGACGTTTCGATTGAAGCGGACGTCATCGAAGAGATCGCCCGGCGAATCGGCTACGGATCGATCGCTCCGTCCATGCCCCAGGTTGCCGTGCGCCGCTTCGAGCCCAACGCTTTGCACGAGCTGGAACAGCGAACCATCGAATGCTTCGCTTCGTCGCACCGGTTTCAGGAGGTTCACGGCTACGTTTGGTATGACGCGGCCTGGCTGAAAACGGTCGGGTTAGACGCCGGACCAGGCATCGAACTTCGCAATCCTTCGGCCGAGGGTTTCCACCGCTTGCGGCAGACGCTCATGCCGGGCCTGCTTTTCGCCGCGGTGCGCAACCGCTTTCATTTCACCGAATTCGCTTTGCTGGAAGTCGGCGGTGTGTTCGAACCCGAAAAAGATAGCGGCCGGGAATTCAGACATCTGGGCTTGATCGCCGCCCGACGCGGGAAAGGCTCCGACGAGGCGATGTTCAACCGGATCAAGGCGGCCGTCGAGGAATGGGCGTGGGAACGCTTCGCCCGACCTGTCGAGTTTTCCAAAGCGTCGCCGGACGGCCGCCGACCCTGGGAGCATCCCCATCGCACGGCTGCCGTCTCCATCGACGGCCGGGAAATCGGCCGGATCGGTGTCATCGACCTGGCATTTCGACGAAGCATGGACGAGCACCTGTCATCCTGGGGCATCGCCTGGGCCGAGCTGCGCCTCAGCGGCCTGGAAATGCTCCCCTCGAAAGTAGAGCCGCTGGGACGCATCCCGGAACATCCCCAGGTCGAGGTCGATTTCTCGGTGCTGGTCCCCGCCTCGACGATGTTCGAGACCGTCTCGAAACAACTACGCGAGTTCACACATCCGCTGATGCGCTCGGTGCGGTTCCTGGCGGCGTTCGACGGTCCCCCGCTGGAGCCGGGCCGACGGAGCCTCACCTTCCGCGCGCTTCTGGGCGACGAGAGCCGAACCCTTAACGACGAGGATTCAAACGCGTTCCGCAAGGCGTTCGAGCAGTTCGTCGGCGGGCGCGGCTATTCCATCCGGCAGTGAAGTTTCAGCCCGGATCGCATTGGGTTTCACTTTCCGCGGATGTATTTCATCGGGTCGCTCTTCACTTTTTTGGCGCAGTCATCGCAGCAGACGATGACAATCTTTCCTCCGGCCTTGATTTCCTGGCCGTTGTCCTTGATCTCCCATTGGCACACGGGGCATTTTGCGGTTTTCGTCATGGGTTTTCTCCTTGCTCGTAAAGTAATCTCGTCGCGCGATCCTCGGCGCCCGCCGGGATCGCGCTGCATTCGACCGCGGCTCACGCGGGCCGACTCACGTTCCGAATGGAGAATACGCCGGGAATCCTGCTTCAGACTTTCAGAATCTTGCTTTTTTCGCGCGAACGCGAGAGCGAACCGCGGAAGTCGCGTGGCGCGATGCCGAACTCGCGGCGGAATGCGTCGGTGAAATGGCTATGGCTGGAAAAGCCGAGTTCGAGGGCCAGCGCCGTAAGATCGCCTTCGCCGTCCGCCAATCGTTCCAGCGCGGCGCGAAGCCGCAGCGAGGTCACATGCCGATGCAGGGACGAACCCACTTCGCGGCGGAAAATGCGGGCAAGATGAAACGGAGAGCAATGGACCGCGCGAGCGATTTCCTGGAGCGTCAACCTTTCGCGGAATCGCCTGGCAAGCAGCGTTCGCGTCCCATCCGCGATTTCGCGGTGCACACGCGCCGTGACCGGCGAGGATTTCGGCGGATGCACACCGGCGGCCGCATACGCCGCGCACAATACGGAATCGAGTATCCGAATTCCCAACTCGTCCGCGGAACCGTCCGTCCGATCCGTTTCGGGCCGTCGAGTCCGAAAGCGAGTCTGCATCTGATAGACTTGCCGGTCGGCCGGACAATGCGAGAAACGAAAAAAGCTGCCCGATTGTTCTGCGGCCTGCGGATCGTACGCGCCGACCGCATCGCGCAAGACATCCCGGGAATAGCGTAGAACCGTGCATCGGTCGCCGTGTCCGTCCGGATGACTCACCCGATAGGGCACGTCGCGGCGGAAGAAAACCGCCCGCCCGGCATCGGCCACCACGTCTTCTCCGCGAAGATGCTTGACGAAAACCCCCCCGGTCGGGAAAACGATCTCGTCGCACGAGGAAAACTCTTCAGCGCTGCAAGCGCAGTCGGAGGGGTGACAGTGAACGTCGAGGACCGATACCATCGGGCTGGAGTGCAAGCTGTACCGAGCAAGCTGTACGCTCATTTACTCTTATACTTGCGATTCCCGCCCCGAAAAGTCAAGAAAACGCGCACGTCCGGAACCCGCCGGATCGCCTCTCAGCAGGAATACCGTGCAACGTGCAGATGTTTTCTTCCTGCCGCGGCAGCGGCGATCGTGAAAAGCTCAGGGCGGAGGCCTTGGGAGTACGTCGCCCCTCGACACCCAGCCCTGACAAGGGCGGCAGACCATTTTCCCCAAGGTGCACACTCCCTTGTGCGGGCACTAGATTCCCGCCCGCCGATCCTGTCGCGAGCCCGAACCCACCGAGTGGTTTCCCTGTGGGTTGCTTCGACGCTCTTGCTTGCCGTTTCCTTGACCGGCTGCACCGGCCGCCTGGGCAACACGGCCGATCCGATCCAGAGCCTGGTCGATCCCGATCTCGGTCGAAAGTACCTCTTGTACCGCCCCGCCGCCTACGACCGCCGGAACGATTGGCCGCTGGTGATCCTCTGCCACAGCACCTTTCCGGATAGTCCCCGCGATCGTATTTCCGCCTGGCAAGGTTTGGCGGACACCCGAGGCTTCCTGCTGGCCGCCCCGCAACTCGAGGCCACGAAGGGTAGGATCGGGGCCGGCGACGCGCTGAAGCTGAAGGAGGACGAGCGACACATTCTATCCGTGTTGCAGCACGTTCGGGCGGGTCACAGCGTTTCCGAGGATCGGATTTTTCTGCAAGGGTGGTCGGGCGGAGCGGTGCCGGCGCTTTTCACGGGTCTCGGCCATTCCGATGTGTTCCGCGCCGTGGCCGTCATGCAGCCGCGATTTTCCGCCGCGGCCATGAGCGATGTTCAAACCCGCATCGATTCGTTTCAGCCCGTCTTTCTCGATTTCAACGTGATCGATCGCCTCACGGGCAGCGATGGCAAGGAATGCGCGGAATGGCTGCAACAATCCAACGCCGCCCTGTCCCTGAACCCCCACGGAAAATCCAAAGGCGACGACCTGCTTCCCACGGTCATGTTTTTCGAGGATACGATCCGCAAGACCGCGTGGATCCACGTTCGTTCGTCCACCCCCGACGCCGCGAGACCCAGGGAGATCAAGTTCAAGCTGCAAAGTTCGATCCAGCCCGTGGCCTACCGCTGGGAATTCGGCGATGGGCAGGAATCGCCCATCGCCGAACCGCTGCATGTTTACGGAGTGTCGGGATCGTATCGCGTCGTGGTCACGGTCACCGGCCCCCGCGGCGCCTCTCACAAGCGTGCCGCGAACGTGACGGTCCCGTAGTGTGCCGTCACGCTTTCGGAATCACGGCCGCTGTGGCGTCCGATGTGGGCACGAGGCCGAATTGATGCAGCTTTCGGGCAGCCGAAGGCGTTCAACGACGCGTCCTTCCAGTAGATGCGATTCGACGATCTCCTGCACGTCGCGCTGCGACACGAAGCCGTACCAAACGGCCTCGGGATAAACGACCACCGTGATCCCATGTTCGCACTGATCCAGGCAGCCCGCGACGTTGACGCGAACGCTGCGATGCAAACCGTGGCGACGCACCCAATCCTTCAGGGCCTCGCGCACCGCTTCCGATCCCTTGGCCCGACAACAGCCCCGCGGATGCCCTTCCGGCCGCTCGTTCGTACAAACAAAAACGTGATGTTGGAATAGCGCCATGAAACCGTCGGTCTTCGCCGGACTTACTGCAATCGACCCCGCATGAATCGAAGTACAATCCCGCCCGCCAGCACAACCACGATGCACATTCCTGTCAAGAGAACACTGAGCGCGATCAGCATATCGTCTTCCAGTCGATGGAACTTCTCGATGATCACGTGCGCAACGGGAGTGAAGGAAGGCACGCGAACCAGCGCCGAAGCGGCCACGTCCCCCAGGGACAACCCCGCGACGATTCCGACTCCGCCCAACAGAGTCGGCGCTGCGGCCGGGCACGTAATCCACCACCAGCCCGCAAACCCGGAGACCCCGTCGAGTTCGGCCTGTTCGCGAATTGACCGCGGCAATCGCCGCGCCGCCAGCGCCGCGGCCCCCACCCCGATCCAGCCGAACCGGGCAACATAGCTGAGAACGACGATCGGCCAGTGATCGTAAACGAAACGCCACGCCGGGTGTCCGTACGCGATAACCAGCGCCAATCCCACCAGGGCGCCCGGTCCGGCGCCGATGGCCAAGACCCACACGGCTCCGGCTCGGGCAACGAGCGAGCGGCCGCAAAACGCCACTCCCATGATCACCGAAAACACGCCGGCGGAAAAAGCCGTGCCCACGGACCAGAGAATATCGTGCCCATAGGTTTGCAACGCGACCGAAAATGAGTCCGTTTCGTTCAGATTCGCCAGGAGTGCAACCAACGGAGCCGGAACAGACAACACAATCAACAAGGTGGAAAACCAACGTGCCGTGCTCGATCGCTGGTGCATGACCGATGAACCGGCATCCGAATAATCCAAGAGCCGTCGGTTCAGCGCGATCAAGCACACAACACCCAAGATCACGACGGCGAACCCCGGCAAGCTCGGGCCGACGGTGTCCCACGGATTTAGCGAGTTCCCCGCCCATCCCAGGATTTCCGTGGGAAACACAATCAGTCCGAACGCGTGCGGAACCGAGTAATCGCTGAAACAAAGCATGAACACGATCAAGACGCTCGTGCCGATCGTCCGGCTCATCGCGGGAACAATAACCCGAAGCAGGGCGCAAGCCGGGTGCGCGTCCAAGGTCGAGGCCTCGTAAAGCTTTCGCCCCGTCTTCGCCCAGGCGGCGCCGAGCAAAAGCGCCACCACCGGCCACAGCCACAACGTCCATACCAGAATGCAACATGCGGAAGGAGGCATTCCCATGGGCAGCAGTCGCCGCCAGCCGAACGCGCACACCATCGGAGGACAAAACAACACTCCCGTCAGCGCTGCAAGCAGCCACGCAGCGCGATTGCCGCCCCGGCTCCGAGCCAAAAGCCCGGAAATAGGGAGTGCCACGATGTGGCAAACCAACGTGGCGACGGCGGCCAGCGCCGAGGTGCGACCGAGCAGAATGAGTGTCCGTTCCGACGGCCAGGAAAGCCCCACACCTCCTGCATCTCGAAGGCATTGAAACAGCAGCGCGCCGGCCGGGTACGCCGCGGCCAACAAGAACACCAACCCTCCCGGTAGACGCGTAAGAAAATGGCCGCGTCGCGGACTCACCGAAGTAGGATTTCACGACAAGTGGACACCGCGGAATCCATCGCTTCGGCGACAGATTGGTAATCGACTCTCGAATGGCGCGGCAAGGTCAAGCCCATCTCCGTACGCACCGCCTCGCGCACCGGAATGTTTCGCGACCCACTTTTTGCCAACTCGCGCTCCACATCCGCGGACACCAGATAGTCCACCAACCGCCTCGCCTGGGTGGGATGCGGCGGACGCCGCAACATCGAGGCCGTACATGGAATGAGTAGCGTCCCTTCCCCTTCCCCTTCCGCTTCCGCTTCCGCTTCCAGGTGCGCGTCCTGATTCCCCCTCTCCCGTTCCAAGGGAGAGGGCCGGGGTGAGGGTACCGGGATGTTCACGAAGTCCGGTGAGGCGGATTCAATCGACCAGCCGGCCTGCTTCGCCGCGGCCACGTCGTCACTATCCGTCCATCCAAAATCCGCACGGCCTTCCGCCACGGCCCTGACCGTCGCACTGTTGCCGTCCAATACCATCACGTTCCCTTGTCGCAATTCGCGCAAAAACGACGTCGCTCTTTCGCGTCCCCAAACGGCAAAAAGCGCGGCCATGTGTCCCCGCGTCGTCCCGAACAAGGGATTGGCGATGGCCGTCCGCGGGGCGATTTCCGACTTCGCAAAATCCGCCCAGCGTTTCGGAACGCGCGCCGCGGGAGTTCGCTTTGGATCAAACGCCACCACCCGGGCTCGCACGGCCGTGCCCGTCCAACGATGTTGCGAATCACGATAATCACCGGGAACGTCCCCGGCCGCGGGCGAATCATACGGTTCCAGCAATCCCTGCCGGGCGAGCAAAATGGTGTTGAACACCTCGCCCGACCAGAACACATCGGCTCTCGAACCACCTGACCCGCTCTCGGCGATGATTCGGTTGACCAGCCCCGTGGTCTTGCCGGCCTCAGTGTCGAAAGTGGCTGTGACGGCGATTCCTGTAGCCCGCTGAAATTCATCGAGAATGGGCCGGGCATACGTTTCGTCCACGCTGCAATAGACCACTACTCGTTGAGTTTCTGCCCCGGATGGTTCATCGGACTTTCGGCAGGCCGCAAACCCCATCATCGCCAGGGCGATGCCCATCGTGGGAAACATTTGGCGAAAAGGATTAAACGTCCTTGACAGTTTCGATGGCAGTCGCCCTGAATGGGCATAAGCCACCATCCCAGGGCAACGCCCTGGGATCATGGCCTCCCCCAACCCCAAGCCCTGTAAGGGCGATTGTACCGTCGCGTTGTTTCGCCCTTTCAGGGCTAGGACTCCCATCGCCGTTTTGTCCCCAGGGCGATGCCCTGGGCTGTCATCGGGCGCCCCTTCGGGCCCTGGACCGCGGCTCAACTCTTTCGCTTTCCGACGTTCGCACGATGCCCTCACAACTTCCACGCCAAGTTTTAACACCCTCGACTGCAGGATCCAAGTCCCGGCATGTACGGCCGAATGCCGTGCGCTTCGGCTCCAGGTGGCACCGATCCTCAGTTTGCGTATCATGGATACCTACAGTATTCCCGAAGGGTCCGCCGGGGCAAGGCAATCGGAGTTGCAGTCGTTGAAATCGGTCGTCGTGATTGGCGCGGGAACGATGGGCGCGGGTATCGTCCAGGTGGCGGCCACTCACGGCTGGATCGCCTATTTAGAGGATGTGGACGGTAACGCCGTGGAACGGGCCCTGGTCGGAATCCGCAAACGACTCGATCGGCTTGTGGCGAAGGGCACACTCTCAACGTCCGATCGAAACGAGATTTCCACCCGATTGCATCCATTGGTTTACGACCAGGCGCCGACCGACGTGGATCTGGCGATCGAGGCCGTGGTCGAAGACCTTTCCATCAAACAGAACGTGTTCCGATTGCTCCAAGAATCGGTTGGACCGAATGCGATCCTGGCCACCAACACATCTTCGTTGCCGGTCTCGCGGATCGCCGAGGCCGTGGCCGATCCAGGTCGGGTTGTCGGCATGCATTTTTTCAATCCCGCGCCCCTGATGCCTCTCGTGGAGATTATCGCGGCGAAACAAAGCAGTGCGGCTGCCTTGGATCATGCCACGATCGTGGCACAAAGCTGGGGCAAGGTCACCGTTCAAGCCAAGGACACGCCCGGTTTCATCGTCAATCGAGTCGCCCGCGGATTCTATCTGGAAGCGCTGCGGCTTCTGGGCGAGGGCGTCGGCGGGATCGACGAAATCGACCAGGTCATGCGCCGATTCGGCAAGTTCAAAATGGGCCCGTTCGAACTGATGGACCTCGTGGGTCTCGACGTGAACCTGGCGGTGACCACCTCGGTGTGGGAGCAGATGTCCCGCGCGGCGCGATTTGCCCCTCATGAGATTCAACAAAGCCTGGTGGCCAAAGGCCGGCTCGGGCGTAAGACCAAGCGCGGTTTCTACGCCTACGACGACGGCGGCGCACTTCCCGCCTACTCCGTGGAGCGTCGGAGCTACTCGGTATCGCCGCTGATGAGCGACGTCATCCGAGCGTTTGCCGGCCGCGCCGGTGCAGGCGATGCCGGCACCACCGAGCAGTTCATACTTGCCCGAATCCTCATCGCCGTTCTGAACGAGGCGGCGTGGGCCTTGGCGGACGGTGTCGCTACGCGCGAGGATATCGATCTGGCGATGCTCAAGGGCACGAGCTATCCGAAGGGTCCCTTGGCCTGGGCGGACGAGATCGGCCCGCGAACCGTGCGCGGCGTGCTCCATGCTCTAAACGGTGCCGTCAACGACAAGCGGTACGCTTCCGCACCGTACTTCGCGAACGCAGCTTCCGAGCCGACGCAATCATGCGTCGCGCCATCCTCCGATGCGCTGAGTGCCTCCGTCGCGCCATTTTCCGATGCGCCGAAAACTTCCGTGTCGCCATCCTCCGATGCGCCGAGTGCCTCCGTTGCGCCTCAGTCTCAGCCTCAATGCGAAATTGATCCCTTTCGCAATTCATTTTCGTACCGATAGAATGCATTCGACATTCTTACCGTTTGCAAGGAGGCGCCACGGATTGTGCCGGAGCATTGCACTGGGGTGGCGCAGAGTTGCGCACGGCGATTCAGTCGTCCCCGGGGGATGACACCGCGTGGTTTTAACGGATGGGATTCCGAATGCGAATAGCCGTCATCGTCGATGCCGTGCGCACACCCATCGGCCGGTATGGCGGAGACTTGAGCTCCGTCCGCCCGGACGATCTCGCCGCTCTGGCGATCCGCGCCCTCATCGACCGAACCGGCATCGATTCCGCATCGATCGACGACGTGTACTTCGGGGCCGCCAATCAAGCCGGTGAAGACAACCGCAACGTCGCCCGCATGGCCGCCTTGCTCGCCGGTCTGTCCGAAACGGTTCCAGGAGCCACGGTCAATCGACTTTGTGCTTCCAGCCTCGAAGCGATCAACGTCGCGGCACGGATGATCGAGTCCGGACATGGCGACATCCTGATTGCCGGCGGCGCGGAGAGCATGTCTCGGGCGCCATTCGTCATGACCAAGGCCGAGACGCCCTTCAGCCGAAACGTCGAAGTTTTCGACACGACCATGGGATGGCGTTTCACGAACCCCAAGCTCGGGGCCATGTATCCGCCCTATTCGATGGGCGAAACCGCGGAAAACGTTGCCCGCAAATTCTCGATCACTCGTGAAGAACAGGACCAATTCGCCCTTGATTCGCAACAGAAGTGCGGGGCTGCGCTGGACGCGGGACGATTCCGAGATGAAATCGTCCCTGTGCCGGTTCCGCAAAAAAAGGGCGACCCGATCTTCGTCGAGAAAGACGAACATCCCCGCCCGGGCACGACCCTTGAGTCCCTGGCCAAGCTCCCCCCGGCCTTTGCGAATGACGGAACCGTCACTGCGGGGAACTCCTCCGGCATCAATGACGGCGCGGCCGCGGTGTTGATCGTCGAGGTTGAGACGGCCCGGCGGCTTGGGCTGCGGGGCCTCGCGGTCATCGGCCCATCGGCGACGGCCGGCGTCGATCCGGGATGCATGGGACTGGGGCCGATCCCCGCGGTTCGAAAGGCGCTGGCCCGTGCCGGCCTTTCCATCGATGCCGTCGACGTTGTCGAGCTGAATGAGGCCTTCGCCGCCCAGGCCATTCCGTGCATGAGAGAACTGGGCATCAACCCGTCGACGCTGAATCCCAACGGCGGGGCCATTGCCCTCGGACATCCCCTAGGGTGCAGTGGCGCCAGGATCGTCACGACCCTGGTCCATGAAATGGCGCGACGAAAAGCCCGTATCGGATTGGCCACCATGTGCGTAGGAGTCGGGCAAGGCGTGGCCACGCTGTTTTCCGCCCCCGACTTCGAGTGATAAACGCCGCATTTGGCCTTTCGCGGCCCCAATTCCAGGATTGTGGGTTGCAGTCATTTCCGGCTTAAAGGTCCGTTTGCAGAGCTTCTTGAAGTTTGAGTCCGAAGACTCCGCAAAATTGATTGGTTCGGCTATAGGGCTTCCGCCTATTTTCTAGGTTTCTTGTGGATTCAGCGAACTATGCGGACGCTGTGAGGTGTCAGTTCACAAAAGATCAGCGGGCGAAACTTGGTGCACTCCGACTCCAAGCCTATACTAGGGCATTGCAGGCGGGAATTGGCCCGCCTCGGGGGCTTGGACGAGCGCAATGCGCTCGTCCAAGATCATACGTGTCAGCGGCGTCTTTCCTAAGTGCCGTTGGACCATCGAGTGCGGGGCGCGTTCCCGGCGAATCCCGGGTGAGCCACCCGGGTTTATCGTAACCGGTGGATGACGTGTCTCGCGTTGAGAGAGGGGATTCCAAACATGACTTCGGGATTGTTTCCTCGATTGGGTTGCGCGTTCGTAATCGGTCTGGCTTGCGCGACGACTTGGGCTCAGGAAAAAGTGCTTCGTCCTCCGTCGACCGCGTCGAACGGCAAATCGACCCGTGTCACGGCTCGAAGCGAATTGGTCCAGGACAGGGCCTTCCTCGTCCCGCCTGGAACTCCGGTGAGAAGCATCCAGGCCTCGCGTGGAGGCGCAAGCGTGACGGCCGGCGAGCCCCTGCCCACCGGAGACGAAGTCTATCGGAACCTGGGTTTTACCGTATTCGCCCCTCTGGCCCCCGGCCGGATCCTGGGCGACGACATCGAAACCACAACCGCCGGCGGAGGGTTGATGACGTGGTTCGAGGTTGCGATCTATGCGCTTCCCGATGCCACCGATCCGACCTATCGGATTACCCATCTCGCGCTTTACGACCGCTGTCCGGATGCCGGCGGAACCGTCTTTCTCGACCTGCTTGAAGGCACTCCGGTCGAAATCAACGAACGGGATGCCATTTTCCGGATATTCTTTGATCTCGCCGGGATCGAGGAAAGCATCCCTGAGCGGTTCTGGTTTGGAATTTCATTCGACACGCCCACGGCCGGAGCCCTCGGCGGGGCCGTTCCGGATATCGGAATCTCGGAAGATTTGATCTATGTGTCGTCGCTTTCCGAGGGTCGCTGTCACGGGCAGTTGGTAGCCATTTCAAACCCCTACAGCGCGTTGTACGCGAATGTTTTCGTGCGTCAGGCACAACCGTTCTTCATTTCGTATTCTGCACGCACGCAGACCAGTCCTCAGCCGCAATTCGACGGTGGCGGTGGATGCGTGAGCTCTTCCGAACTGGACGATTGCGGCGACGGGATCAATCTCCTTCACGATTGCGAGGCCTATGCGGACGGAGTTCGAATGGCCATCGACGAATGCACGCTGCATTCGATCTCCATGAAAGTGGCCGGCGCGGACGGCGGAACGCGAGACATCGAAATCGAACTGTACACCGATGACGACGGCAAGCCCGGCATTCCCATTCCCAACACCCGCGGCTGCGCGCTCATCCTGCGAACCCTGTTCCTGGAGAAGATCTTCTTCGATTATCCGGGCAACGTCGTTCTTCCGCGCAAGTTTTGGGTCGTCCTCATGGACAACGATCGCGCTTCGGGACCGGGTGTGGCCGGAGAGCCGGCGGAAATCGGTTCCTCGGAAAACACGGTGGTTCAGTTCAATCGTGCGAACGGTCAATGGGTACCCGCTGTGGTCGTTGAAGGGGGGGGGTTGTGCCGCCCGGGCCTGGGACTACCCTGCAGCTCGTACATCATGACCATCAGTTGTCTGGGACCCGCTCCGCGAGGTGCTTGTTGCGATCGGTTGTCCGGAACCTGTCGCAACGGTGCCTTCGCCGGCGATTGCGAAGGCGCCTGGGAGGCGGAATCCAACTGCACCACCGCGCCTTTCGAGAACGACTGCGGTGTCATCGCTTGTTGCGAAAAGGACCCCGTTGACGCGGAGGAAACGATCTGCACAAACAAGACGCTTTTGGATTGTGTCGAGGATGGCGGCGAGCCCGCCGAGGACGGACTGGATTGTGCCCCGGAGGCGGAGTGTGGAGAGCCGGCCTGTATCAACGCCCAGGGGGATTGCTTTTCGGAGCATGCGGGACTTGGTTGCAACAACCTGGAATGTTGCAACCTCGTTTGTGCCGAGGACGATTTCTGCTGCACAAGGAGGTGGGATTCCGACTGTGTGGGAGAAGCCGGCGCATTCGGTGCTCTGTTACTCTGCGGCGCCTTGGCCCCGCTCAACAACCGCTGCTTCGAGGCGGCGGAAATCTTTCTCGGCGACACCAACATCTCCACCGTGCACGCCTCGCGTGACGGAGTGCCGCTGCCCGATCGTTGCCGTAGCTTTGAATCCATCACCATCCACGATGACGTCTGGTTCTATTTCGTTGCCCCCACCACGGGAACGCTCACCGTGGACCTCTGCGGCTGGGGAGATACGAACTTCGATTCGTTCATGGCCGTGTACGCCGGAAGAGAATGTCCCGCCATCGAGGTCCTGGCCTGCAACGACGACGACTGCCTCAACACGTTTTTGTCCAAGCTCACGCTTCCTGTGGCGTCGGGACTGGAGTATATGATTCGGATCGGCTCCTGGGTGGAAGGCGGCCAGAGCACGGGAACGGTCACGCTTTCGCTCGACGTCGAGGGTTGTCCCGATGACCTCCCGACAATCTATGTGGATCCGCCCGCCCGGGTCGTCGATGCCCGGCCGCCGACTCCGCGAAACAACGAAGACGTTTCCCTGGGAATTGAGTTCCTCACCGTGACCGCGACTCCGGGAGCGGATCCGGCTTGCTTCCGTGTGGACTGCGAAACGCTGCCCGATCCGGACGCCAATGGAATTCGTTCGATCGTGGAGAACCCGTCCGGGCAATACCTCATCCGATTGCACCGGCCGATCAGCACGGGCGCTGTCACCGTGGGCGGTTATCATGGAACCGGGCGCCTGGACCGCTTTGTCCTGACCTCACACCCCGCCAACGTCAATGGCGACGGGCAAGCCAACGCGAACGATGTCACGGCGCTCCGCAATTGCCTGCTGGGGACCAATATGGCGGTCAACTGTCCTCACGGACTCTATTCCGGGGACATGAATCGCAGCATGGCCCTGGACATCGGCGATATCCCCGGACTTATTGAGGTTCTGATCGGCTCCGACGAATATGAGATGTGGGACCGAACGTCGCTTCCGAGTGAAGGCATCTGCGCGCCGTAGATATCGTAGGGCGTGATTTCGCTTGATGAGGACGCTCGAAACGGCGGCGCCGGGTCGTTACCATGTTGAGCTGTGGGGATTTCACCTTCTCTGCTGCTCCTCGGCACATTGGGTGGGGCAGCAGTCGGCCTGAGCCTTTTCGCCGCGGCACACGCCATTATCTACAAACGCGATCCCAGAGGCTCCGGACTTTGGGTTCTGATCTGCCTCTTCATGCCCTTTCTGGGTCCGTGGCTTTACTGGGTGCTCGGTATCAACCGAGTCCAACGGCGGGCCGTGCGGCTTTTCTGGAAACGCGGCCGCCTTGGGTCGCCCACCTCCGCGGAATCCCGAGAAAACGCCGCGCGGGATGAGTCGAACCTCCTAGGATCGCTTGGTGCCTTGCGCGACACGGCCGATCGGGTGACTCGACTGCCGCTCGTATCCGGCAATGCGCTGACTCCATTGCACAACGGCGAAGAAGCCTACCCGGCCATGCTGGGTGCGATCCGTTTCGCTCAGCGCTCCGTCACGCTGGCCAGTTATATCTTCGATTGGGATGACGTCGGCCGGGAATTCTGCGAGGTTCTCACCGCCGCGGCCCGCCGGGGAGTTCGCGTTCATGTTCTGCTCGACGGGATCGGGGCCCTGGGGTCGTGGTCGCGCGTCGGGCGGCGCTTGATCAGCGCGGGTGCGAAAGTCGCTCCGTTTTTTCCATTGCGCTTTCCGTTGGGGCGCTTGCGAATCAACCTGCGCAACCATCGCAAGATTCTGGTCGTCGACGGGCGGCGGGGCTTTACCGGGGGCATGAACATCTCCCATCGACATTGGATGAACACGTCGAATCCGAATCGATGCGAGGATCTCCATTTTCAACTGGAAGGTCCGGTGGTGGCCCAGCTTCAGCACGTGTTTGCGGAAGATTGGATGCTGGCGGCCGACGACCACCTGGAGGGCGATGCCTACTTTCCCCCGCTTTCGAACCAGGGCACGGCGCTGTGTCGCGGAATTGCCGGAGGACCGGACGAGGATTCCGAAAACGTCGAATGGATTCTCATGGCCGCGTTCGCCGCCGCCCAACGGACGATCCGGCTGGCCACGCCCTACTTCATTCCAACGATTACCTTGATTCGTTCGATGATCCTGGCGGTGCTGCGCGGCGTTCAGGTCACGTTGATCCTGCCGTCGCATGTGGATCTGCCGTTCATGCGCTGGGCGGCGGATGCGTACTTGTGGCAGATTCTCCTTCGCGGGGTTCGCGTGTTTCGCCGCCCGACTCCGTTTGTGCACACAAAACTTTGCGTCGTCGATGAACGCTGGACGCTGCTGGGCTCGGCGAATCTCGACCCGCGAAGTTTCCGTCTGAATTTCGAGTTCAACGTGGAGGCGTACGATCCGTCGCTGGCCGCCCGGCTCGCGAAATGGATGGATTCGCAGACCGTCGAGAGCGAGGCCGTTACGCTCGAAGCGGTGGACGCGCGGCCGATCCCGCAGCGCCTACGCGACGGATTCGTGAAGCTCTTCTCGCCGCATTTGTGATGGGGGGGGAGCGTTTTTTAGGCGGATGAAAGAGAGAAGAAGGGACCAAGGGACGAAGGGACGAAGGCTGGAGCGCCGCGGAAGTCCCGGCGCGCCGGGACTTCCGCTTCGCTTCAGCGCGAGCGACCGGTCCCTGACTTGCCGCGGCGGGTGATTCGAAACGGTGTTTCACGTGAAACAGCGAATCGTTCGGTACTCGCTCCGTGGCTTCTTCGTTGTTTCACGTGAAACGGATTTCGCGTGGGGGCTGGAATTGTTGCATCGGGGGTGGAATCACACCGTGGATCGCGTTGTGCGGCTTCCGCCGAATCCATAACGTCGAAGGTGATCGCTCAAATCGGGTAGAACTTCGCGCGCGGGGCAGGCGTTGGTTCCGCGGGTACGACCGTGGAGGTAGGGACGGTGGTGTCCGCGGGCAACGGGGCCTATTGCCCGGCGTGTCCGGGGGGATCGTGCACGGAAAACACCCCGGCGGCGAACTGCGGCGGGGGCGAGCCACGTGTTTCACAAAGGGCTATCCTGCACAGCGGTAAACGCGGGACCGACGCCGTGCATCTGGCTAGCGAAGCTTCGCCTCAGACCGACGAGCGGTGTTAACAAAACCCGACCAAAACTTGACTCAGTTTTCACGAAAAAGTCCGTTCAAGGACTCTAGCAGCCCGTCCCTCTCCCAAGGGGAGAGGGAGAGAGTATGATGGAGAACCATGATCTATCTGGATTACAACGCCTCGACGCCGATCGACGGGGCCGTTCGGGAAGCCATGCTGCCCTATCTCGGTGAAGCGTTTGGCAATCCTTCCAGCGGGCACAGCCAGGGACGGCGGATGAAGGCGGGCGTGGAGGCGGCCCGGGAGCAGGTGGCCGGACTGCTGGGGGCGCAGCACGACGAGATCGTTTTCACGTCGGGCGGAACCGAGGCCAACAATCTGGCGATCAAGGGCGTGGCGTTCGCGCGAGGGAAGGACCGAGGCCACATCATCACGTCGGCGATCGAGCACCCCGCGGTGGTGAATCCCTGCCGGTTCCTGGAGAAGCAGGGTTTTGAGGTCACGTACATCGGCGTAGACACGGAAGGCCGGGTCGATCCTCAGCGCATCGTCGAGGAAGTCCGGCACGACACGATTCTGATTTCGGTGATGCACGCCAACAATGAAGTGGGGACGATTCAGCGGATCGCGGAAATCGCGGAGATTGGCCGGCAGGGCGGCATTCTGGTGCATTCCGACGCCGCGCAATCGTGCGGGAAAATCGACACAAACGTTGAACGGCTGGGTATCGATTTTCTGACGATCGCGGGCCACAAGATGTACGCTCCGCAGGGGATCGGGGCACTGTATGTTCGCCGGGGGGTCAAGATGGAGCCGTTGCACCACGGGGCGGGTCACGAACGCGGCCGCCGCGCGGGAACGGAGCCGGTCGCGGCCATCGTGGGATTGGGAAAAGCGGCGGAGCTGGCCCGCGAACACCTGAACGATTCGCGAACGCGGTTGTTGTGCGAACGGCTTTACTTCGGACTCAAGGCAACGCTCGATGAAACCGTTGTCTTGCTGGGTCATTCGGAAGCGCGGCTGCCGAACACGTTGGCGGTCGGATTCCGTGGTTTCATCGGCGGCGATATTCTCGGAGCTTGCCCGGAGCTTTGCGCGAGCACGGGGGCGGCCTGCCATTCGGGGCGGCCGGAGCGGTCGGCCACGCTGGCGGCGATGGGCGTTTCGGAAGAGATTGCGTTCGGGGCGATTCGATTCAGCGTGGGGCGGTTTTCGACCGAGGCCGAGATCGACCGGGCCGTGGAGATGATTGCGCGGGCGGTGGCCGCAAAAAGGCCGAAGGCGGTCTCGCGATGAGACGATGGGATTTGGCGATGTAATGTGCCGTGCCGCAACAAGGGCGACCTCTTGAGCGGGCGAATGGTGAGTGTGCCTTGCCGTCGTGAACTCACTTTGCGATAGTGTTGATCGGGAGAGCTTGGCGGGTCCGCCGCGCAGCGGTGGGTGTTGCCGCACGGTCGAGGCCCAGGCTGCTCTACAAGGATGAAATGGTTTCGTGGAACGAACATTGATTATTCTGAAACCCGATGCCGTGCAGCGGCGGCTCGTCGGGCGGATTGTACAACGTTTTGAGGAAAAAGGACTGATTCTCGCGGGGATGAAGCTGATGCGCATTCCGCGGGAACTGGCCGAGCGGCATTATGCCCCGCACAAGGGCAAGCCGTTTTATCCGGGTCTGATCGATTATGTCACTCGCGGGCCGGTGGTGGTTCTCGTGCTTCAGGGGGCGCGGTGCATCGAGATCGCCCGGACGATGATGGGCAAGACGTTCGGCTACGAGGCCGCGCCGGGCACGATCCGGGGGGACTTCGGCGCGAGCCGATCCTACAATCTGGTGCACGGGAGCGATTCGCCGGAGTCAGCACGGTCGGAGATCGAGTTGTATTTTCGCCCCGAGGAGCTTCTCGATTACGCCCCGGCGGGAACGGATTGGATTTTGATTCCCAATGACGTTTAGACCATGCGTGTCGAAAAGAAATTGATGATGGGAGTTGGGACAAGGTAAGGGTTTCATGAAAGTTCAATCCGTCGAATCTCATCCGCAGACCGAGGTGACCATGCCGGGCGCCGTCGGGGCCAGGATGCGCATGCTCATCGGGCACGAGGATGCCGCGCCGAACTTTCATATGCGGCATTTTGAAATCGCCCCGGGTGGGTTTACGCCGCACCACAGCCACGACTACGAGCACGAAATCCTGATCCTATCGGGGACGGGGCTCGCCCGGTCGGAACAGGGCGATCGGCCATTCAAGACCGGCGACGTCATCTTTGTTCCCGCCAACGAGCGGCATCAGTTCGTCAACAATGGCGGACAACCGTGTACGTTCATTTGTCTGGTTCCGTCGCAGCAGTTTTGCGCCCGCTGAAACTCGTGTCTCGATCGGGGCAGAAGCCGGGAATACCGCGCCATCCCTCGTGGGCAACCTCGGTGCGGCGGATCGCGAGTCGGCTTTTGTCACTTTCTGTCGAATAGCGTGAAGATGGGTTGGAACGGGAGAACACGGCGAGCGCGTTCGGCGTAGGAGAGGATGATCGAACGAACTCCACAGTTTCTCCGAGGCGAGCGCGTGACCTCATTGGCCGCGGCCATGGATTTCGACAATCCATACTTGCTGAAAAACAGGGACGGGAGCATTGCGGGGAATCTGTATTGCCTAGAATGCGGCTACAACCTTCGTGGACTCTATGGGGACCCGGTTCGATGCCCGGAATGCGGGCATGAGAACGATCTTGGAACCGCGGCCATTCCGGCGGAGATCATCGAAAAGACGCTTCGCAACATGGAGACAACGCCGACCCTGTGTTGTGCGTTGATGGTGCTGGGCATCTGTGCGACCCCGTGGCTGCCTCACGGGTTCAATCTCGCGCCGGTGCTCATCATGATCTGCGTGGCAGGGTGGGCGACCCTGGCGGCGCGAATGAAAAGCGCTTGTCATGAGCGGGCGGGATGGAAGGAAGTGCTCTTTCAGTTTCACGTGGCCACGTTGTTGGGAGCGTCGCCATTGTTGGGCACGTGGTTATCGATGGTTTTGAGCCAGATGAGCCGGGGCAACACGGATCGATACGGAAACTGGTTTCTCGTTGGATGGTTTGCGTACCTGCCGCTTTTCATCGTGGCCTTATGGATTCACCGAACGGCGCGGCGGCGGCTCGATGTGTTTCAAAGGGAAACGGCCGTCGAGATTGCGCGACAAACCCTGATGAAATCGCTCCGGCGAGCACGGTAGAATAGGTCGTCGTGGGGCTCATGTTGAGGCCGCACTCGCACTGTGCTACGCGCGAGTGTATCTCCCTGTTAGAATGCGGTAAGAGGGATTCGGGATGCCGTTGCCGCAAATACCGTATTCGTTGGAACGCCGCGGCGATTCGGAAATGCTCGCCCGGGCCAAGGCAATGCTTGCACAAATGCGAACCCGACGAAGTTGCCGGATGTTCAGTGCGGAGCCGGTGTCCCGCGAGTTAATCGAAACCCTGGCGGCCGTGGGACATTCCGCACCGAGCGGGGCGAATCGCCAGCCGTGGCGGTTTGTGGCGGTGAACGACCCGGCAATCAAGCACAGGATTCGCATGGCCGCCGAGGAAGAAGAGCGTGAAAACTATGGGCACCGATTCCCGCCGGATTGGTTGGATGCCCTCGAGCCGTTAGGGACCGACGCGAACAAAGAATTTCTCGACATCGCTCCGTGGCTGGTGGTGATGTTCCGCGTCGATTGGGAAGAGATCGATGGAAAGCGGTTTCAGAACTATTATCCTGCCGAGTCGATCGGCATTGCCGCGGGGATGTTCCTGGCGGCGTGCCATCAGGCCGGGTTGGCCACGTTGACGCACACACCCAGCCCGATGAAGTTTCTCCGCGAGATTCTCCACCGCCCGGTCAACGAAAAACCCTACCTAGTTGTTCCCGTAGGGCATCCCGCGAAAAGCGCAACGGTGCCGATGATTTCAAAGAAACCGCTTGGCGACGTACTTTTCTGGAATGTGTGAATCGGCGATAAAGGCGTGATGAATCCGAAAAGGCTGCACGCCTACATCACCAATGACCCGTTCTACATGGAAAACGGTTACACTCTTTACTTGCGCGAAGGCGGCCCGAGCTGGATCATCGATCCGGGTCTGCCCGAGCAGGCGAAGCAGATCATCGCCCACGTGCGGCAGAAGGGCCTCGTTCCGCAGGCCGTCGTGCTCACTCATGCCCACGCGGACCACATCGGCGGTCTGGACGAAGTCCGCGAGGCGCTGGGAAAAATGCCGGTTTACGTGGCCCAAGAGGAGTGGCGGGCGTTGTCCGACCCCATGCAAAATCTCTCCGGCTACTTCGGGGCGGGCCTGCGCGCCGCGGTGAACGATCCGCTCGACTTGCCCGAAGGCGACACGATCGAGCTTGACGGAACAGGGTGGAAAATCCTGGACACGTCGGGCCATTCGCCCGGCGGCCGGACTTTTTATTGCGCGGAACTCGACGTGGCCGTCGTGGGCGACGCGCTCTTCGCCGGAAGCATCGGCCGGTACGATTTTCCGACGAGCGACGGACCGCGACTCATCCGCAACATCAAGGAAAAGCTCTTGACGCTTCCCGGGCACACCCGGGTGCTTTCCGGCCACGGCCCGGAAACGACGATCGAGCGCGAGCGGAGGACGAACCCGTACGTGGGAGAGGTCTGATCCGCAACCAGGCTTAAACGGTTATGGCAAGGAACAACCTTCGCAACTTGCGCAAGATTCGAACGGCAAGAAGCTAACCGTTTCGAAGTGCGGCGATCAGTCCCAGGATTCCGCGTAGAATGAGGCTTATCATCCCCAACAGAAGCAACACGCCCAGAGTTAGGTTGAGGACCACCCAGGCCGGTTCCAGCGCAGGCCGCGCGGACACCACGAAATGAGCCGCTGCCGCGGCAGCCAGACCGAGCACGATAATCGCAGCCAGCGACCCGCGCACGTTCCCCGGCAACGGAGCGGTGCGAACGGCCAGGCAGATCCATAGATAGAAGAACAGACCCGTTCGCCAGTCCGAAAAATCGGAAGTCACCACGGAGTTTGCGACCGATTCGGCAAGAGTGATGAGATTGCGGAGCAAGTCCCAAAACGCGGCGGCGGACGCAGGCAGGGTCGGGCCGGTGGAGACCGCATCGAATCCCCGTAGCACGCCGGCACCCCGATACCGGGCGGTGAAGTAGAGTGCAATTCCACAAGCCGCCAAGGGGAGCATCCCCACGATGACCGGACCGAGGACGGGAATACGCGTTTGCGGTTGGGTGGTGGTCTCGGGATCGCCCGACTCTCCTTCGCCGTAGAGGCTGCTGTTGGTGACTCGAGCGCCGGTCACCAACAATCCCAAAACGTGGCCGAGCTGCGCGACCAGCGTGCCGGGAAGCAACAAGGCGTTGACCACTCTGGGCCTCATCATGCCGGTCCAGAGTCGGTGAACCCCCCAGGCCGTTCCCACGACCACGAGCATCCATATCGGGATGGCCAAGTACAACATGCGCGGAAGCCCTTACCCTCATCCTCCTGGGTGGCGAGCAGCGCCCGACGCGCGCACCATCCCCTTCCCAAGTATCGGCGTTGCGTTCGTGCTCACCCCATTGAAAAACGTCGTCGAGATTTGCGTTTCGCGTGCGTCTCCTTCTCCATGCGGCTATTCTCGACCCCATGGACCGTTCAGAGGTCTGCGACCGGTTTCTCGCCCAGCTCGCCCACGACCCGTATCCGTATCAGGAAGAGGGGTTGCTCGCCTGGTTTGAATCGGATCGCGGCCAGCTGGTGTGCGCGCCGACGGGTATGGGAAAAACGCTGCTGGCCGAGGCCGCAATTTTCGAGGCCCTTCTGACCGGCAGGCGGATGTACTACACCACGCCGCTGATCGCCCTTACCGACCAGAAATTCCGCGAACTACAGGCGAAAGCGGTGGGCTGGGGTTTTGCTCCCGAAAGCGTTGGATTGTTGACCGGCAATCGCAAAGAGAACCCCGACGCCCCGGTGCTGATCGTGGTCGCCGAAATCCTTTTGAATCATCTTCTCGAAGGTGAGAGCAGGCTTGGCGACGTCTCCGCGGTGGTCATGGACGAGTTTCATTACTTCAACGATCTCGATCGCGGTGTGGTGTGGGAGCTGTCGCTCGTGTTGCTCCCGAAACCGATTCGCCTGATGTTGCTCTCGGCCACCGTCGGGAATCCCGTCGATTTCCTCCGCTGGCTGGAGAGCGAACACGGCCGGGACCTGAATTACATCACCACCAAGGATCGCCGTGTGCCTCTCGAGTTTGAATGGGTGCCCGACCGCCTTTTGACCGAGCATCTTCCGCTCATGATCTCCGCGGATGATGCCGCGAACCGCGCCCCGGCGCTGGTCTTTTGTTTCAATCGTGATGAATGCTGGGAGGTGGCCGAGCGGTTGAAAGGACTCAAACTGATCGGCGCAAGCGAACGCGAAGAAATCGAGAAGATCATCGAGCGTGAAGATTTCGTAGACGGCGTCGGACCCAAACTGCGGCAAATGCTGATTTGCGGAGCCGGCGTCCACCACGCGGGCGTCCTGCCGAAGCACAAGGAAGTCGTGGAGGATTTGTTCTCGCGCAAACTGATCCCCTTTGTGATCTGCACGGAGACGCTCTCCGCGGGGATCAATCTTCCGGCGCGCTCGATCGTGCTCACAACGCTGCTGAAAGGCAAACCGGGCGAGGAGAAGACGATCCCGCCTTCGATCGCCCATCAGATCTTCGGTCGCGCTGGGCGGCCGCAGTTTGACACAAAAGGCTTTGTACACGTCCTGGCCCACGAGGACGACGCCCGAATCGCCAAATGGAAAAAGAAATTCGAGCAGATGGATACGCAGTCCAAGGACCCCACGGTGATGCGGCTGCGCAAGGAAATGGAGCGCAAAAAGCCCTCGCGGCGAAGCAACGTCAAGTACTGGTCTGAGGGGCAACTCAAGACGCTGATCCAGGCCGGTCCCGCGAATCTCTTGAGCCGGGCCATGATTCCCTATCGCGTTTTGATCTATCTGCTCATCAAAACGGGAACCCTTCTCGGCGTGCGGCACTTCGTCTCCCGTCGATTCAACACGGCCGAAACCATTAAGGAGTTTCAGGAGCAGCTCACGCGAATGGTGGGGAATCTGGCGGCGTTGGGATATTTGGCCTTTGATTCGGCGACGGACTCGGTCACGCTACGCGAGACCATTCATCCTCTTCTGGAGTTTCGAAGCATCGACCCGCTTTTCGGGCAGTTTCTTTGCACGCTGCTGGTCCGGGCGGACTTACAGGAAAAAGTCCAGGTGCTGGAAGGGAGCCTTATGGTTCCGCCGGCGATCGAACGGCTGGTGGGTCCGCAGGACACGTTGCCGCGTGGGCCGCTACAGGTAAACGTGCTTGAACCCGAGCTGATCCAACAGGGACTGATCTCGGCCGGGGTTTCCGCCGGTGCGAACGATTCCGAGGATGATTCGGGCGGCGAAGTTGAAAATGATGATGAGGACCGCCCCTTGAGTTTGCCGGAAATGGCCAAGCTTCTGTTCGAGTCGAAACTCACTACACCGGACCCGGTTTCCGTTCAAACCAAGTGGATCGTCGGCGGAATTCTCGAGCAATCCGGCGATTTCTGGAAGTACGTTCGCAACCGGAACCTCGTGAAAAGCGAAGGACTCATCCTTCGTCACTTGTTGCGGCTGGTCATTCTCGCCACCGAGTTTCACAACCGCAGCGGTCAAGACCCGGACTACGCGGCCATCGGCGAACAGGTGACGAAAATCTGCCGCCAGGTCGATCGGCGCTATACCGACCACTTCCTGGCCGTGGAACAGAAAGCCCCGTTGCTGGTCATTTGAGGATCGGGGCCCGAACCGCCTCTCCCTTTCAAGGGAGAGGGCCGGGCTGAAGCGAAGCGCCGCCGAAGCGAAGCGAAGGTCCCGATAGGGCATTGCCCGTATCGGGAGCGCGCCGGGGGTGAGGGAGCTAGGAGGCACTCGACCTGTACTACGCAAGCGGGTTGATGATATCGAGGCCGTCGGGCGGTCGCCTTCCAAGCGACTCACTCTATGGGGAGATTCCGAAAATGAACACGAATGTCTTCGACCGTCACGACGGCCCCGGTCATGAGTTTCCCTTCCGTCCCAGGATGCACGTCAATGACGGGCATGACGAATGG
>Ga0187893_10000937_pt1 | contig 73449 bp, 72 predicted proteins | sample MA1701074metaG_FD_139574 | JGI IMG/M metagenome (GOLD analysis project Ga0187893, IMG submission 139574) | White microbial mat communities from a basaltic lava cave in the Kipuka Kanohina Cave System on the Island of Hawaii, USA - MA170107-4 metaG ...
CCCAGGCGCTCCGAGCGCAGGGGGGCAAAAGGTCGCTCCCGGCAGCGGGCCGAACAACTCGAATCGTCCTATGAGGGAGCCCCAAGACGTTCCCGACGTCACGTCGTGAACGGTACAGGGGGCCCGCGCCGGGCGGAGTTGCTAACGTGGCGGCATGGCGGGCCGTCGGGGTCGCGCGCGTGGCTTGGCGCTGCTTCTCGTCGCGCTGCTCCCTGCGCCGGTCGCGCAGGCGGGCAACGAACTGGCGGAGGCGCGCCGACTGCTGGCCTCGGAGCGGGGGAGCGACCGGATCAAGGGCCTCGAGATCCTGGGGCAGCTCGACGGGCGTCCGGCCGTGCAGCTCGGCGAGGCGGTCATCGAGAAGTGCCTGAAGCAGCTCGACCGCCTCGCGGTGATCCTCGACAAGCAGGACGCGGAGGTCTCGGGCTGGTTCATCGAGGCGTATGTCCTCGAGGCGACCGGGAACGGCGGCACGGCGCGCCACCGGTCGGCGCGCGCGCGGCTCGACCACGCCGAGGCGTCCCAGAGGGTCACGCTGCTCGAAGCCGAGCTCGAACTGCTGACGATGTACGGCATCGGCGAGGAGTTCGCCACCTACCGGAGCGCCGAGGCGCTGCGGGAGATCGAGGTGGGCGCCCGCACGGACTCGAACCCGACCGCCCGGCGCTTCTTCCTCGAGGCGCTCGCCCGCCCCGAGTGCGTCTCGTCGGTGCCGGTCCTGACGTCGATTCTCGGCCAAACCGACCTCCGCAACGTCTCGGGGGCGCTGCGCGCGCTGGTGCCCCACGCGTCCGCGCCCGGCGTGATGGACGCGATCCGGCCCTTCGCGAAGCACGACCACTGGGCGCTGCGGCTCGGCGCGTACCGCGTGATCGCGTGCGGGCCGCCCGCCGACGCGATCGCGGCCCTGGTCGAGGCGATCGCCCGCGAGGAGGGGGAGATGGCGTTCGCATGCGACTCCTACCTCGAGGAGCTGACCGGCCGCTCCTTCGCCGAGCGCCCCGCCGACTGGGCGGGCTGGTGGAAGGAGAACGAGGCGGCGGTGCGCGACGGCAGCTACGCGCCCCCCGAGGCGAACGCGCCCGCCCGCGGCGCCACTGGCGCCGCCGACTCGTACACCGTCGCGCGGTTCTTCCGCATCCCGATCGAGTCGCGCCGCGTCGTCTTCGCGCTCGACTGCAGCGGCTCGATGCTGCAGGAACTCGACCTGGATGAGGCGAGGCTCGTCGCCAACCGCTCCCGGCACGGCCTGCCGGCGACGAGGATGGGCTGCGCGCAGGCGGAGCTGATCGCGGCGGTGCAGGCGCTGCCCGACGGGGCGCTGTTCAACATCGTCGCCTACGAGGACCGCGCGGTCCTGTTCCAGCCCAAGCTTGTGCGCGCCGGCAAGACTACCCGGGAGAGCGCGACCAAGTGGATCCTCAAGCGCGAGGCGACCTACCTGACCAACCTCTGGGACGCGCTGCGCCAGTCGTTCCGCGACTACCTCGCCTCCCCGGGCGGCGACCTGCGCTTCCACGACGTGCCCGACACGATCGTCTTTCTGACCGACGGCAACGCGACGCGCGGGCGCTTCCGGTCGGGCGAGAGCATCGTCCGCTGCTTCCACCTCTGGAACTCGCCCATCGACACCGTCGTGCACTGCGTCGGCATCGGCGCTGACCAGGACCGCCCCCTGCTCGAGCGCCTCTCGGCCATGACCGGCGGCTACTACGTCGATCCGCAGAAGGGCACCGCGTCGCTGCAGCGCCGGCGCCGACTTCCCGCGCGCGGCATCCCGCCGGTGGGGGGGAAGGGAGGCTAGGAGTTTGTCCGACCATTCGTCGGACAAACTCTTAAGTGAAAGCGAGTTCGCTGTCAGTGACCGGCCGACAGGCGCCGGACCACCGCACGATCAGCGACTTCCGGAAGCGGCCATCGGACCGCGGCGAGGCTTGGCGAAGGTCGCCGGCCTTCAGCCTGGCGTGCACGGGACACAACCTACTCAAGCTGGCAGCCGCAAGGGCGTGAGGCGGCGCGTGCCGGGCGAGGTTCGACCACGGCCTGACCATGGCGTGCAGCGCCCGCCCCTACGGTGCGAACACCAGATCGAACGGCTGGCCGCGGCGCACAGGCACGCGGTCGCGGATCCTGGGGCGGTCGAAGGAGGGGTGGACGAGGATCGCCCTGTAGTCGCCCTCGGGCAGGCCGCGCAGCGGGAATTCGAGCAGGTCGATCTCCATCGGCGCGATGAACTCCCTGTCGCCGAAGAAGAAGCGCACGCGCACGCCGTCGGGCTGCACCGCGCCCGGGGCGGAGCGCGCGTCGACATGCAGGAGCGTCGCGTCGGGGGGCAGGTCCTCCGGCGCGGTGTCGACGGCGGGCGGCAGGCGCTGCAGGAGTTCGACCTCCTCCTGCCCCGCGTCGGCGCCGCGCCGCAGGCGCAGGTCGAGGCGGAAGCGCTCGCCGTGCCCGAGTTCGAGCATCGTCTCGAGCGCGCCGTAGCCCGCGGCGTGCACCTGCACGAGATAGGTGCCGGGCACGAGGCCCGAGAGCCCGTAGAGCCCCTCGCGGTCGCGCGTCGAGCGCGCGCCGTCCCACGAGGGCACGTTGAAGCGCCGGCCGTCGTCGCGGTCGGCGATGCGCAGCGCGGTCACGACCGCGTCCTTCGGCACTCCCCCGAGCCCCCTCAACTTCCCGTAGACGAAGGGCCCCTCGGGCAGCAGCGCCTGGAAGAGGCCGCGGCCCGGGTTCGCGGAGCCGAGGAACTGCCCGTACCCCTCCGCGACGATCGAGACGAGGTAGGTGAGCCGGTCGTCGAGCCTCTCGACCACGAATCGCCCCTCCTCGTCGGTGCGCGCGACGGCGATCCGGTCCACCGGGAAGAGCGGCACGCGCGTGTTCGCGGGGTCCCGGAAGTCGACGCCGACGCGCACGAGCGCGCCGGGCACGGGGAGGTTGGTCCGGCCGCCGCGCACCCTTCCGCGGATCGTCTCGCCGTCGCGCATCGCGAAGCCGTACTCGCCCTTCGTGCGGCCGCCCACGTCGAAGCGCTCGCGCAGCGGCGCCTTGCCCGGCGCGTCGAGCAGGATCTCGTTGCCGCCGCGGACCGCGCGGTCGAACTCGAAGGTGCCGGTCGCGCGCACCGCGACGGGCACGCCGTTGATCCACGCGTCCCCCTTGCCGGGCCAGAAGCGGATCTCGCCGCGGATCGGCACGCGGTTCTGCGGCCGCACCTCCAGCCGCACGTGGCGCTGCGTGCCCGCCTCGAGGTAGAAGCGCTCGGTGTCGCTGCCGTAGGCGGGCACGTCGGCGATCACGGACGCCTCCCCCTCGTCGAGGCCGGCGAAGAGAAAGCTCCCGTCCTCGCGCGCGCGCTGCGAGTAGACGCGGTCGCCGAGGTAGAGCGTCACGACCGCCTCGCCCGGCGCCGGCGCGCGGACGACGCCCTCGACGACCGGCCGCGCCTTCAGCATGAGGCTCACCGTCGCGCCCGGGGCGACCGCCGGCGAGTGCTCCGCGAGATAGCCCGGGGCGATCGCGTCCACGCGGAAGGGCGCGACGTCGCCCGCGAGCGGCTCGAACCGCGCGCGGCCGGCCGCGTCGGTGCGCTCGCGGTAGAGGATCGTCGCTTGGGAGCGGAAGACGACGAGCGCGTCGGCGATCGCGTATCCGCCGATGTCGCCGACGACGACATCCACCGGTGCCTGCGGGTTCTCGTCGGGCGTTGCGACTTCGAGGGTCAGTTCGGCGTAGCTTCCCGCCGCCGCGGGTGGATCGGAGGGGGGCGCGGGGGGAGGGGGGGGCGGTGCGGGGGGGACGGCGGGCGCTGCGGGCTCGGGCTCGGGCTCAGGTTCCGGCTCCGGTTCCGGCGCGGGCGGCGGGGGCCTGGGCGCGGGTTTGACCGGGACGGGGGGCGCCTCGGCGGGCGGCGAGATGGGGCGACCGCGGCCGGACATCTCGCGGCGGACGAAGAGGATCCCGCCGACGACGAGCAGGAGGGTCGCCGCGAGGAGCGCGAGGGGGGGAGCGCGGCCGCGCATCGGATCCACTCTAACGGACGCCGGTGGAAGGCTCCGGCTTCCCGCGGCGGCGCTCTTCCGTATGATCTTGCGAGCGCCATGCCCAAGCTCAGCATCACCCTCGGGAAGAAGACCGTCGAGACGGAGTTGTCGAAGAGCCCCATCACCGCGGGGCGCAACGAGGGGCTCGACCTGACGCTCCCGGTCAAGGAGGCGTCGCGCGAGCACTTCCGGCTCGGGCGCGTGAAGGACGGGAGCTGGGCGATCCAGGACCTGGGCTCGACCAACGGCACGCTGCTCAACGGCGAGAAGATCACGACGGCGAAGCTGAAGGACGGCGACACGATCACGCTCGGGCCCGACTGCACCATCGTCTTCCTCGACCCGCCGCCGCCCAAGCCGAAGCGCACGGGGCCGATCGTCGTCAAGTCGCGGGCGCAGAAGTGGAAGGAGGAGCAGGAGGCGGAGGCGCAGAGGAAGCGCGAGGAGCGGCGCGCCGCGCGCGCGGCGGGGGGAGCGGCCCCGGCCGGAGCGGCGCCGGCGGCGCCCTCCCCGGAGGCGGCGGCCCCCGCCGCGGGCGAGATGTCGGCGGAGGAGGCGGCGCAGATCGAGGCGGAGACGACCGCGGCGCTCGGGCCCGACGAGGTCCCCCCGAACGCGATCGAGATCGACAGCGAGGCGACGCTGGTGCGACTCTTGCAGCAGCGCGACGTCTTCGACAGGCTGCTCGCGCAGGGGGAGCGCCCCGTCATCTTCGGCGGCTACACGATCGTCAAGAGGATCTCGGAGGGCGGCATGGGCGTCGTCTTCCGCGCCCGCCACCGCCGCAAGAAGATCGACGTCGCGCTGAAGCTGCTGCGCAGCGAGGTCGTCGACGAGCAGAACATCGCGCGCTTCAAGCAGGAGGCGTGGGCGATCTCGGCCTTCAACCACAAGAACATCGTCAAGGTGCGCGACCTGAGCCGGCACGCCGGCATGCACTACATCGCGATGGACTTCATCGACGGCAGCGACCTGCTCGGCGTCGGCATGCGGCAGGAGCTCAACTTCTGGGAGTCGATGGAGGTGATCGCGAAGCTCGCGGAGGTGCTCCGCGTCGTGCACAAGAGAAACATCTGGCACCGCGACATCAAGCCGCAGAACGTGCTCCTCGACAGGAACCGCGAGATCCGGCTCATCGACTTCGGCATCGCGACGATCGAGCGCGAGCACGACGACGCGACGAAGACCGCCGAGGGGCTCATCATGGGCACGCCCGCCTTCCTGAGCCCCGAGCAGGCGGCGCGCGGCAAGATGGGCGCGATCGACGGACGCGCCGACCTCTACAGCCTCGGCGCGGTGATGTACTACCTTTTGACCGGCCGCCGCCCCTTCACCGGCAAGACCGCGATCGAGATCCTGCAGATGAACATGACCAAGCCCCCGCCCCACCCGCACACGGTGGAGCCGATGATCCCGGGCGGGCTCGTCTCGATCTGCCTCAGGCTGCTCGAGAAGAACCCCGACGACCGCTATCAGGGCGCCGCCGAGCTCGAGACGGCGCTCGAGGAGTGGCGCAAGTCGAAGGAGGGCAGGTTCGAGGCGGACCGCCACAAGAAGATCCTGAAGCTGCGCGAGCTGAAGGCGAAGCGCCAGCAGCAGATCCAGCAGCAGCAGGCGGCGACGCCGCCGCCGCCCGCGTGAGGGGGATCACCTTCTGCCTCGTCTGCGGCGGCGAGGCGCCGCTCGGCTCGCGCGCCTGCCCCTCCTGCGGCGCGCCGCTGCGCCACGACCGCGCCCCGCTCCCGCGCCGCGGCGGGCGCTGGCCCGAGGTCTCGCCGCTCACCGTGCTCTGCGTGCTCGCGGCGGTCGCGCTCGTGGTCGCGATCGTGACGGCGCTGGTGGTGTAGGACGCGGCCGGCGGCGCGGGCGACGGGCCCCCGCGCCCCCCCCTACATCACCGCGGTCAGCACGCGCCGCAGGTTCCCGCCGCAGACCTTCGCGACGTCCGCGTCGGAGTGGCCCCTCTTCAAGAGCGCCTCGGCGAAGCGGGGCAGGTCGGCCGCGGTGCGGATGCCGGTCGGGAGTTCGTCGCGGGTGAAGCCGCCGTCGAAGTCGCTGCCGATGCCGACGCCGTCGATGCCGCAGATCTCGATCATGTGGGCGACGTGGCGCATCGCGTCGTCGAACGACGCCCGCCCCTCGGCGACGAGGAAGCCGCTGTAGAGCACGAGGCAGGCGACGCCGCCGCGCTGCGCGATCGCGCGCAGGTGGGCGTCGCCGAGGTTCCGCTTGTGCGGCATCAGCGCCGCCGCGCCGACGTGGCTCGCGATGACCGGGCCGCGCGCGGTGGAGAGCAGGTCGTCGAGGCTCTCCTCCGAAAGGTGCGAGACGTCGTGCACGATGCCGAGACGGTCCATGCGCTTCACGAGCGCGACGCCCTCGGCGGAGAGGCCCCCCTCCGCCTGGCAGCCGGCCGCGAAGCGGTTCTTCTTGTTCCAGGTGAGGCCGACGATCCGCACGCCGCGGCGGTGGAACGCCTCGATCTCGTCGACGTCGCGCAGCATCTCGCACCCTTCGATGAGGCCGGTGAGGCAGACGCGCCGGCCCGGCGAGGTCGTGCCGACGTCCATCGCGTCGGCGGGCCAGACCACCTTGCGCTCGCTGCGCGCCGGCAGCCCGTCGTAGTAGGCGAGCTGCTGCGCCGCGACCTCGGCGGGCGTCTCGTCCTCGCCGTGCAGCGCGCAGAAGAGCGTCGCGCACGCGAGCGTGACGCCGCCCTTGAGAAGATCCGGCAGGCCGAGCGCCGCGTCGGGATGGCCGCTGACGAAATCCCTGCCGTTGGAGAGGCTCGACCACGCGATGTCGAGGTGTGCGTCGGCGAAGGCGATCATCTGGTCCCGCTGAGCTGGTCCACCGGAGGTAATCGTCCCCAAGTCCTTTGGGCGCATCAGGTTACCGCCCACGCGCGCAACGCGCAAGCCGGGCGCCTTCCTGCTACAGTCGGGCCAAGGTGCCCAGGTGAAAGGCGCGCTCCCGATCGCCCCGGACGACATCGCCGCGGCCCACCGCCGCATCCACGGCGTCTGCCACCGGACGCTGATGTTCACCTGCTCGGCGCTCGACAGGGAGGCCAAGTGCCGCGTCTTCCTGAAGGGGGAGAACTTCCAGCGCGTCGGCGCCTTCAAGCTGAGGGGCGCCTACAACTTCCTCGCGCGCATGGCGCCCAGCGACCGCGCGAAGGGGGTCGTCGCCGCGTCGAGCGGGAACCACGGGCAGGGGGTCGCGCGCGCGGCGAAGCTCTTCCAGTGCCCGGCGACGATCGTCGCGCCGGAGGACATCCTGCCGGGCAAGGCGGAGGCGATCGAGCGCGACGGCGCGCGGCTCATCCGCGCCGGGCTCACGAGCGACGTGCGCCTCGCCGAGGCGGACCGGATCGCGACGGAGAGCGGCGCGACCTTCGTCCACGCGTTCGACCACCCGTGGATCGTCGCGGGGCAGGGCACGGTCGCGAAGGAGATGCTCGAGGACGCGCGCCACCTGGACGCGATCCTCGTCCCCGTCGGCGGCGGCGGCCTCGTCGCCGGCGTCGCGGTCTGGGCGAAGTCGGTCAACCCGCGCCTGAAGATCTACGGCGTGCAGCCCGAGACCGCCGCGAGCATGGCGCTCTCGCTGAAGCAGGGCCGCCCGACGCGGATCCCCGCGAGCGCGAGCATCGCCGACGGCCTCCGGCCGGTCCAGCCCGGCAACCTCCCCTTCCAGCTCTGCGCGGCGCTTCTCGAAGGCGTGCTCCTGGTCAGCGACGCCGAGATCGCCGAGGCGGTGCGCTTCCTGCTCGCGCGCGCGAAGGTGCTCGTCGAGCCCTCCGGCGCCGCCGCGCTCGCGGCGCTGCTGCACGGCAAGCTCGCCGACCCGCCGGCGACGGTCGGCGCGGTGCTGACCGGCGGCAACGCCGACTTCGAGATCCTCGCGCGTATCCTGAGGCGGGAGATCTGATGCCGATCCGCGAGTACAAGTGCCGCGAGTGCGGCGAGGAGTTCGAGTTCTTCGCCGCGCGCAGCAGCGAGGTGGCGAGTTGCCCCAAGTGCGACGGGAGAGACCTCGACCTCGCGTTCAGCGTCTTTGCAGGCAGGAGCAAGAGTTCAGGGGGCGCGGGGGCACAGCCAAAGGTTGGGCCGACGTGAGGCTCCTGCAACTGCGCCCCCGGCGGGTAGGCGCATGAATCTCCGAAGGGACCGCGAAGCGCTCGAGGCGCGCGAACTGCGCGAACTCGCCCCCTACGCGATGAAGGCGCGCGAGAGCCGCGGAAGGCGCCACGGGGAGAACGAGCACCCCTACCGCACCGCCTACCAGCGCGACAGGGACCGCATCGTCCACAGCGCCGCGTTCCGGAGGCTCGAGTACAAGACGCAGGTCTTCGTCAACAGCTTCGGCGACGACTACCGCACGAGGCTGACGCACACGATGGAGGTCGCGCAGATCTCGCGCACCGCCGCGCGCGCGTTGGGCCTCAACGAGGACCTCACCGAGGCGATCGCGCTCGCCCACGACCTCGGCCACGGCCCCTTCGGCCACACCGGCGAGGACGCGCTGCGCGACCTGATGAAGGGCCACGGCGGCTTCGAGCACAACCGCCACGCGCTGCGCATCCTCGACGAACTCGAACGCAAGTACCCGAACTTCCAGGGGCTCAACCTCACGCAGGAGGTGCGCGATTCGCTGTTGAAGCATGGCAAGCGGCAACTCTGCCTCGAAGCGCAGGTGGTCGACGCCTGCGACCGCATCACCTACAACGCCCACGACGTGGACGACGGCCTCGCCGCCGGCATCCTCGACGCGGAGGCGCTGACCGCCACCGCGCTCTGGCGCGAATCCAGCGAGGTGGTCACCCGCCGCTGGCCCGGCCTCGACGCGGGACGCCGGCGCTACCACGCGGTGCGCACGCTGATCGACGGCGCCGTGACCGACCTGCTCGACGCGTCGTCCGCGCGCATCGCGGAAGCGGCCCCCCGCAACGCCGAGGAGGCGCGCGCCGCGTCGAGACGCCTCGTAGGCCCCTCGCCCGCGATGGAGGTCAAGCAAGCCGAACTCGCGCGCCACCTCCACACCCATCTCTACAACGAATACCGCGTACAGCGCATGCGCCGCAAGGCCGCGCGCTTCGTCGCCGAGATGTGGAAAACACTCGTCGAGGACAGCGCCCAACTCCCCCCCTCCGCCCGCGCCGGCGTCGAGCAGTACGGCCTCGAAACCGCCGTCTGCGACTACCTCGCCGGCATGACCGACCGCGAGGCGCTGCGCGAGTACCGCCGCCTCTTCCTCCCCGGCGACGGCCCCCGCTTCGAGTAGCGGTCCCCCCCGCCGCCCCCGCTATCATGGGCGGCTGCGGACGGGAGGCGCAACCGCACGACCGGGCGGCGTTCGTGTTCGCGGGGGCGCCGTGGCGCGTAGGATGGGGGCGAGTGGCCGCTCCCGCGATGACCGCTTCGGGCGTGAGAACGGGGCCTCGCCCCCTGCTGGCGCTGCTCGTCGCGGCGGCGGTGGCGGCGGGAGGGGAGGACCCGGCCTTCCTCGGGCGTCACGCGGCGTTCGTGCGCGGCGACTTCGCGCTCGCGATCCCGCTCTACCGCAAGGCGCTCGAGGAGACCGGGCGCACGGAGGGGGAGCAGGCGCTGCTGCACCTGCGGATCGCGCTCTGCCACGATGCGCTCGGCCAGGACCTCGCCGCCCTCGACCACCTCGCGGAGCCGATCTTCGCGCGGAGGGGGGTCTCGCCCCACGTCGCTCGCCGCGCGGCGGACCTGCGCGAGCGGATCCGGGCGCGCCAACCCCGGCCGGTGGAGCGCGCGGGGCCCGCGGCGGAGGAGGCGGCGGCCGCGCGCGCGCGGCGGCTCGCGGGCCATCTCGAGCAGGCGAAGCGCCATCTCGCGGAGCGCAACGACGTCCACGCCTTCCGGCACATCCAGGCGGCGCTGGAGATCGACCCCGACAACGCCGAGGCGCGGGCGCTCGAGGCGCAGTGGGAGACGCTGCTCTCCGGCATGACCCAGCTCCTGCGCGACCCGTTGCGCTTCCTCCGCTCGTGGTCGGAGGCGCAGATCCGCGCGGTGGCGCGCCAGGCGCAGGTGCGCCTGAAGGAGGCGCTGGTCCATGCGAAGGCGGGGGAGCACAACCTCGCCGAGAGCCGCTTCCGCGAGGCGGTGGCGACGATCGACGCCTGCGAGTTCGCGGGGGAATCGGAGGAGCTGCTGACGCTGCGCCAGAGCATCCTCGGCCATCGCGCGGAGGTCCACCAGAGGGGCGCGGCGAGCGGCCGACCGCTGCCGCCGCTCCCCGAGCAGCCCCGGCGCACGACCGTGGCCGGCGACCTGCTGAACCACTTGCAGCGCATGCTCGACATGATCTCGGAGCCGGGGCAGGAGTACCGGATCCTGCCGGTGCCGGCGCGCCGCGGCGAGGGGGTCGTGCGCTCGCCGCTGGGCAAGCCCCGCCGCTTCCTGCTGCTCCGGGACGAGCCGCCGTCGCGCTTCAGCGCGGCGTCCTTCGCGCGCTCCTACCTGCCGCTGCGCGTCGAGCCCGCGTCGTGGAACGCGAAGGGGAACTACCTCGACACCGCGGGCGAGATGCTGGTGGCGCGCAACCGTCCCGAGGTCCTCGACGCGCTGCAGGCGGAGCTGCGCCGGATGGAGGCGCTGCCGCGGGAGGCGATGCGCTGCCGCTTCCTCTTCGTCTCGGTCCCCGCGGCGGCGATCGCCTCCTTCGAGCGGCGCTACGGCGCCTTCCGGCGCTCGGAGCGCGGCGGCGCCCCGGTGCTGCACGCCGCGATCCCCTCCGCGCACGCGTTCGAGGAGATCTGCGGCATGCTCCGCGACGAGGGGGGCGACGTCGGCCTGCCCGAGGGGCTCTTCGACGTCGAGATCGAGAACGGCGTCCCGCAGACGCTCTTCGCCGCGCTGCCCCTCGCGCGGGCACCCGCCTACGCGTCCGTCGCGCTCGAGCCCTCGAGCGCGCTGACGTCGCACTACGGGATGGTGCTCGACCTCTTCCCGCTCCGCGACGCGCTCGGCCGCACCGCGCTGCTGCTGAACGTCGCCTCCCGCATGCCGCTGCCGCCGGCGCTCGGGAGCGACGGCCGCGCGACGCCGCGCTTCCTCTCGCAGGAGGCGGAGACCTTCGTCGACCTCGCGCCGGGAGCGACGCTCGTGGTGGCCGGCCTCGCCGACCCCTTCGCGGAGCCCCCGGACCCCCAGAGAATCCTCCTGATGCTGCTCGGCACGGGGGGAAGGGAGGCGCCCTCGCCCGCTGCCGGGCCGAATGCGCAGGCGGAGGTCCCGCTGCACGACCTGCTGCTTCGCGTGCGCGACAACCCGGGCCCGAAGGTGGATCCGCGGCAGGGGTTCGTGCGGCGCGACCCGGTGGAGGTGCTCGAGGCGCGCGCGAGCTTCCTGCGCGAGGCGCTCAGCGACCAGCTCGGCACGCCGGAGGTCGAGGTGGACGTGGACGCGGCGGTCGCCCGCGTTCCGCTCCCGCTGCGCGAGCGCGCGGCGGCGGCGGTGAACGAGCTCAGGGCCCAGGGCCGCACGAGCTTCGTCGTGCGGATCCAGGCGTCGGCGCTGCGCACGCAGGTCTTCGAGCGGCTGATGGCGCGCGAGAAGCTCGAGCTGCGCGCGTTCGGGCAGGCGTTCGTCGCGATGCTCGAGGGTTCGGCCGCGGAGCTGCTGCCGCGCGACCTGCGCCAGCGCGAGCCGGCGGACGTCTTCGCGCCGGGGAGGGAGGCCGCGGCGCTGACCGCGCTCGGCTTGCAGGCGCAGCACTCCCTCAGCGCGCGCACGCACACCTCCCCCGCCTACGGCACCGACGAGGACCTCGCCCGCTCGGCGACGCGCACGATCACCGAGGGGCTGCGCGTCTCGGTGCGCCCGTGGATCCGCGGCACGAGCCTGCTCGCGTGGGTCGAGGTCGAGACCTGCGGACTCGACAGCGAGGTCGAGGAGCTCGCGCTCGCGCAGGCGGTGCCCTCCTACCGGACCGAACTCTCGGGTACCCTCGCCCGGGGCCTTGTCGACTTCGGCAATCCGCTCGCGCCCTCCACCGCGCTCGTCTGCCGCATTCCCCATCCGACCGCGAGCAGCACCGAAACGTTGACGGAAATCAACGTCGCGATCGCGATCCGCCCCGCGCCGTAGCGCGCGCGGCCGATGGCCCCTTGACGCCCCGCGCCCTCCGTGGCAACCTCGCGGGCACAGGAAGGACGCGCGCCGAAGCGGCAAGGCCGCGGAAGAAAACCACGCCGGAAAGAACCAGCCCGGGTCTCCTCGCCCCACCTCTGTATTCCCCTTTTCCCCTTTTCCAATTCCATCGCGGGGGGTCCCCGGGCTTTCCGGCCCGTCACGCGGCGCGCGGCGCTACTTGGGGAGCGACTCCGCCCACGCGCGCGCCTCGGCCACGCTCGCGAAGGGCCGCTGCGCCCGGAGGCCGAGCACGTGCAGCGCGTGGTCGCGCAGCGCCGGCGTCTCCGCCTCGGCGAACCGCAGCAGCGCGGCGATCTCCTGCCGGCCGGCGAGCGGCACGACGCCCGAGATCGCGTGGCGCCGCGTCGCCTCGCTCGCCTTGGGATGCTGCAGCACCTCGAGCATGTGCGGCGCCGCCGCGGCGAGGCCGCAGTCGCGCAGGATCAGCGCGAGGTGGACCGACTGCCGCTCGTCGGAGATGTCGAGGATGCGCCGGATCTCCGGCAGCACCGGGCCGCCGCGCTCGGAGCCGAGCGACCTGAGCAGCGTCGACGCGCCGTCGCTCAGCTTCCCGCGCAGCTCCTTCGAGAACTGGATGAGCCGGTCGAAGCGGTCCGCCTCCTCCCGCACCTGGCGGAAGGCCGCCCCCTCCTTCCGGAGCGCCGACTCGCGCTCCTCGATCTTGGGGCCGACATCGATCGCGCCCGCCTTCTCGCGCACGCGCAGCACGGTCAGTTCGCGCTCGATGTCCTGCGAGCGCCGGTAGGCCTCCGCGGCGCGGGTCTGCGCCTTCTTGATCTCGCCCTGCAGCCGGTCCTGCGCCGTCAGCGTGTCGACGAGCAGCATCACGAGCGGCAGCACGGCGCGCGGGTCGTCGCTCTCCACCATCGCCTCGACCGCCGGGTAGACGCGGGACTTCGAGCCGGGCGTGAACGCGTGCGGGGCGACGTCCTCGAAGATCTTCAGCGTGGTCTCGAACGGGTCGTCGGCGCGCGCGGGCAGGGCGAGGAGAAGCAGCGGCAGCAGGGGGCGCATGGACGTATTATGCCCCCCGAGCGCCGGATCGCATGACCGCCCTCGAAACCCACGGACTCGGCAAGACCTACCGCGGAGGGGTCGTCGGCATCAAGGCGCTGAGCCTCGCGCTCCCGGCCGGGGAGGTGGCAGGCTTCGTCGGCCCCAACGGCTCCGGGAAGACGACGACGATCCGGCTGCTGCTCGACCTGCTGCGCGCGACGGAGGGGCGCGCGACGCTGCTCGGCCTCGATTCGAGGCGCGACTCGATCGAGGTGCGCCGGCGGGTCGGCTTCCTTCCCGGGGATCTGGCGTTCCACGGGGGGCTCGGGGGGCGGGAGACGCTCGACTTCTACGCGTCGCTGCGCCCCTCGCGGCCGCCGGTGCTCCGGGCGGAACTGCTCGACCGCCTCGGCCTCGACGCCACCGTGCTCGCGCGGCGCGTCTCGACCTACTCGACCGGCATGCGGCGCAAGCTGGGCCTCGCAATCGCGCTGCAGCACGATCCCGCCCTCGCGATCCTCGACGAGCCGACGACCGGCCTCGACCCGCTCGTGCGCCGGCGCTACCACGACGCGATCCGGGCGTGGAAGGCGCGCGGCGCGGGCCGCGCGCTCTTCCTCTGCACCCACGACATGCTCGAGGTCGAGGCGCTCTGCGACCGCGTCCTCGTCGTGCGCGAGGGTCGGCTCGTCGCCGACCGCCGCGTGGAGGAGATGAAGGCCGCGACCGACCGCGCCCGCTCCCTCGAGGACGTGATCCTCTCCTACTACGCGACGCCGTGACGACGCTGACGCTGGTCCGCTTCCAGCTCCGCCGCTACCGCGCGCTCTTTGTCGCCGTGCTCTGCCTCGCGCTCGTCCACGAGGCGACCTTCCTCTTCCTCTTCCAGTTCTGGAAGAAGCACGCGCAGTTCTCGGACTGGATCGTCAGCATCCTGCCCGGGCGGATCCGCGAGGGGATGGGCATCCCGATCCACGACCTCACCGACCCGCGCACCTACAAGGCGCTCGTGATGATGCGCCCCGACGCGCGCGCCCTCGGCCTCGTCTTCGGCATCGCGCTCGGCACCGACGTCATCGCGGGCGAGGCGGGGCGGGGGACCGCCGACCTGCTCTTCGCGCATCCGGTCCGCCGCGCGACGGCGGTGCTCGCGGGCGCCCTTGCGATGCTCGTGCACCTCGCGGCGCTGGGCGCGACGATGCTCGCCGGATACGCGCTGCTCTCGCGCCTCTTCCCGATGGGCGACCGGCAACCGTCGGTCGCCGCGGCGGCGCCGAGCGTCGCGCTCGCGATGGCGGGGTCGGCGGCGATCGGCGCGACGGCGTTCCTGATGGGCTCGCTCTGCGCCACCCGCGGGCGCGCGATCGGATGGACGCTCGTCTTCGTGCTCGTGCCGATGGTGCTCGACTTCATGGGCATCTTCACGTCGGCGCTCACTGGCGTCGCGCGCCTCTTCCCCGAGCACTACTACCGCCCCCACACGGTGCTGCTCGGGATCGCGGAACCCTCGCTGCCCTCGTGCCTCGCGGCGCTCGCCGTGATCGGCGCCGCGGCGATCGCGCTCTCGGCCCATCTCGCCGAGCGCCGCGACCTCTGACAGGAGCGCGCGGCGGGAGGGGCGTTCCCCCGCCCGCCGCGCGGTGTCCGCGGAGGCGCCGGCTAGAGGTCGACGGGGCGCACGGTCGAGCGCTTGTTGCCCGCGCAGCGCGCCATCGCCGAATCGAGCACGCCGTGCACGCGCATGCTCAGCGCCTCGACGAGGTCGCCCGCGCACTTCATGCCCTTCGACTTGATGTAGCCCTTGACCTTGCTGCCCACGCAGAGGATCTCTCCCCCTCCGCGCTTCTTGCCCGCGGCAGCCTTCATCTTCGCCTTCTTCTTTGCGGCCATCGATGCACCCTCCGATACGTTGGAATCAGGAATGAACCAGAGCAAAACCGCCCCAAGAGGCCCTGAAACACCTCTACGGCGCGGTTTCTAGCAGAGAGGGCGGACGCAATCCATGCGGGAAACGGCGGGAATCGCCGAATTTCGCAAGAATCACGCCGGCGCGTAGCGCGTCGGATCGGGCAGGCCCGCCTCCGCAAAGCCCTCCCGGCGGAGCCGGCAGGCGTCGCAGCGGCCGCAGGCGCCGCCGCAGGGACCGGGGTCGTAGCAGGAGCGAGTCTCCGCGAAAGGGACCTTGAGGCGCGCCCCGAGGCGCACGATCGCCGCCTTCGGGAGGTCGAGCAGCGGCGCGTGGAGGAGGGGGGCGCGCCCCTCGACGCCGGCCCTCGTCGCGACGCCGATCAGCGCGCGGAAGGCGTCGAGGAACTCGGGGCGGCAGTCGGGGTAGCCCGAGTAGTCGACGCGGTTCACGCCGATGACGATCGACGCGGCCCCGCGCACCTCCGCGAGCCCGAGCGCGAGCGAGAGCAGCAGCGTGTTCCGGGCCGGCACGTAGGTGACCGGGATGCCGCCCGCGGATCCCCCCTTCGGCACCTCCCCCTCCCCGGTCAGCACCGACCCCCCCACGGGGCGCAGGTCGACGGAGAGAAGGACGTGCTCGCGGGCGCCGGCCCAAGCGGCGATGCGGCGCGCCGCCTCGATCTCCCCATGATGCCGCTGGCCGTAGTCGACCGTCAGCGCCACGATCCCCGATCCCCCCTCCCGCGCCCACGCGGCGGCGACCGCGGAGTCCATGCCGCCCGACAGCAGGACGACGGCGACCTCCCCCACGCTACTCCAGCGTCGCGAGGACGCGCGCGGCCTCCTCGCGGAGTTCGCGCCCCTCCGCGCGGGCGGCGTCGAGGGAGCGGCGCCGACCCTCGAAGAAGTCGTGGAAGGGGGCGAACGCGTCGAGGACCGCCGCCGAGGCGCGATCCGCCTCCGTCGAGATGCTCTGGCGCAACGACGAGAGGACCGCCTCCCGCACCGAGCGCACCCCCGCCTCGAACCCTTCGATCGCCCGCTGACGGCGCGCGGGGAGCAGGAAGAACCCCCCGACCGCCACCGCCGCCGCCAGCGCGATGCCGATGCCTCCGAGCACCGTCGGCATCAGCGTCGCCATCAGCGTCCCGGCGAGCCCCGCCGCGAGCGCCTCCGTGCCGAGAAGCCGCGCGAGGCTCCTGCTCGCGAGGTCGCGGACCCTCGCGCATTCGCCCTCCACGCTCCACGACGAGAGGTTCCGCCGCGCGTCGGCGATGAGCCGGTCGAGCGTCTCCTGCCGCGTCTCGCGGAAGTGCGGGCCCGCCCCGGCGGCGATCTCGTCGCGGTAGGCCGCGAGCGGCACCGTCTCCAGGAAGTGGGCCAGCGAGCGCTCCCAGAGCGCGCGCGTCTCCGCGCCGAGCCAGCGCGCGGCCTCCTCGACCTTGGCCTCGATCTCCGCGGCGGCGCCCCGCACGACGTCGCGCTCGAACGCCTCGCGGAAGCGGGCGGCGTCGCCGACGAGGCGGAGGTTCCGGAGGCGGACCGTCTCCCGGAGGAAGCGCCGCCCGCGCGCCTCGAGGTTCTCGAACGAGATCGCGACCGGCGCGATGTGGCGCTCCGAGCGCTCCTTCAGCGACGTCGCGGCGAAGGTCGCCTGCTCCCGGACCGCGTTCCAGCCCGCGAAATCCCGCTCGAGCGCGCCGAGGCGGGACGCGCACGCCCCCTCGATGCGCCCGAGCGCGTCGGCGACGGCGCCGAGCGGGCTCCTGAGCTTGAGCAGCAGCCGCTGCGCCTCCCCGAGGTTCTCGACGACGTAGCGCTCGACGGCGGGCAGGCCGCTCCTCTCGAGGAGCGCCGCGTCGCCCGAGGCGCGCGCCTCCCGCGCCCACTTCGACGAGACCGCGAAGAGGTCGGGCCTGAACCCGAGATGCTCGCGGAAGGCGCCGTCGAGGTACTCGAGCACGACCGCCCGGTCCCGCTCCGGGTGCATGTCCACCTTGGCGAGGATGCAGGCGACCTCCTTGCGCCAGCGGCGGCGGATCTCGCCCAGGAGCTGGATCTCCGTCTGCGTCAGCGGGCAGTCGATCGACGTCACGAAGAAGACGATGTCGGCGCGCGGGAGGAAGGACTCGGTGATCTCCTGGTGGCGGCGGAGCGGGCTGTTCGTGCCCGGCGTATCGACGACGTTCAGGTGGCGGAGCGCCTCGACCGGCAGCGTCCGGCGCAGCACGTGCGGCTCGGGCGCGCTCTCGGTCGGCAGCGGGCCGAAGCCGAGCACGTGCACCTTGTCGGTGAGGGGGAGGGGCCCCTCCGGGCAGGCGTCGCTCTGGAGCAGCGCGTTGATGAAGGCCGACTTGCCCGCCTTCACCTCGCCGACGACGACGAGCAGGAACATGTCGTCGAGGTGCGAGATCAGCTCGCCGACGCGGCGGACCTCGGCGGAGCCGCGCTCGAACCGGTCGGCGAACGCCTGCACGCGCGCAAGCAGGGCGCGCTCCCGTTCGACCGTCTCGAGAGCCTCGGCGGGGAGGATCTGGCGCAGCAAGGCGCGCGGAGTCTAGCACACGCCCCGCGCGCGTCGGGCGCCGCGGCCGGCCTCACCGCTCCGCCGACGCGAGCGCGGCGAGCACCGGCTCCTCGCGGCCCGCGGGCAGGCCGTCGGCGACGAGCACGCGCGTGCCGCAGACGTCGACGCGGACGTCGCCCTCGGCGGTGGGGACGAGCCATCCGCCCGGCCGCAGCCTGCGCGCCGACCTGCGCCCGTCGCGGAGCGCCGCCCACTCGGCCCACGCCCCGGCGAACTCCCACGCGTCCTGCTCGCTGTCCCACTCGCTGACGAGGCCGAGGAAGGGGACGCTTCCCTCGCGGATGCAGAGGTGGTAGCGGGCGCCGTCCCAGCCCGCCGCCGCGCGGACCGCGCGCCCGCGCCCGAGCAGCGGCGTGAAGTGCACGCGCAGTTCGAGTTCGCCGATCGTGTCCGCATAGCCGACCGACCAGCCCTCGCCGAGCGCGGCCGACGGGTCGCCGCCCCGGAAGACGACGGGCTCGTCGGGCGGATCGGCGAGGTACTTCCGCGGGTGCAGGATCTGTTCCGTCGACCGCGGCGGATCCCGGAAGGCCCGCAGCAGCGCCGCGCCGCCGCCGGAGCGGTAGAGGGCCGCGGCGAAGATCTCGCCGTCGGTGTACGGGGCGACGAGCATCTCGCGCAGCGCGGCGGGGAACTCGCGCAGTTCGGGCCCGTTCATGCTGTCGCGGAACTCCTGGGCGCTGCGCTCCGCCGAGCGCGCGACCAGATCGAGGACCTCGCCCGTGGGGCGCTCCGAAAGGTGCGCGACGCCGAACGCGTTGCCGAGCAGGTTCGCGTCCCCCTCGACGAGGCATCGGAGCGCCAGCACCGCGTCGCTGTCGAGCGACGCGAGCCTCAGCGTGCGCTCCCAGAAGTCGGTGTTGCCGTCGCGGTGCGCATGGACGAGTTCGTGCGCCGCGGTGATCGCGAACTCCCTGAGGTCGCCCTGCGCCATCCCCGCGACGACGAAGAAGCGGTCCTCCTCGCAGTCGTAGAGCCCCGCGACCAGCTTCCGGAAGAGGTCGATCTGGCGCTCGAGGATGTCGTAGCCCTCGGGCACCTGGTGCAGGCGCTCCGCGAGCATCTGCATCATCGCGAGCGTCCGCGCCGGGGTGAGGCGCCGTTCGGTGTCGCGCGCGAATCCGGCGAGCCACTCCCGCTCGACGACCTGGACGGGAATCCCCCTCCCGAAGCCCTCCCCCATCCACCCCTCGATGCGCTCGCGCAGCGCGCCACAGAGGGCTTCGAGCCGCTGCTGTTCCGTCGGCGGCCCCTCCTCCGCGCGGCAGGGCAGCGCGAGGAGCAGCAGCAGGAGGGCGGCGCGCAAGGCCGCATTGTGCCAGAGGGGCCCGATATCCTTGCGGCGGTGCGCGACCTCCTCGAATACGCGGGCTACCGGCTGCTCGGCGCGATCGTGCCGCTGCTGCCGCGCGCGGCGGCGGTCTGGCTCGGCCGGAGGCTGGGGGGGCTCGCCTACTGGCTCGACGCCCGCGCGCGGGCGACCGGCCTCGAGAACCTCGCGCTCGCGCTGCCGGGGCGGGGGGACCACCGCTGCATCCTGCGCGCGTCGCTGCGGACGCAGGGGGTCGCGCTGCTCGACGCGCTCTGGTCGCGCCGCCTGACGCCCGAGGGGGCGACGCGCTATCTCGAAATCGGCCCGGAGGGTGAGGCGCTGCTCGCGCGGGCGCTCGCCGAGGGCAAGGGGCTCGTCGTCGCGACCGCGCATTTCGGTTCGTGGGAGATGTTCAACCTCGGCACCGGCGCGCGGGGGCTGCCGCGCTGCACCTTCATCGCGAGGCCGGTCCGCAACGCGCGCATCGACCGGCACCTGCGGCGGTGCCGCGAGGCGACCGGCAACCGGCTCGTCTACCGGGAGGGGGCGCTGCTCGCCTGCCTCGCCGCGCTCCGGAAGGGGGAGATCGTCTGCTCGGTGGTCGACATGTCGGTGGCGCCCGAGGAAGGCGGCATCTTCGCGGAGTTCTTCGGCCTGCCCGCGCTGACCTCGGGCGCGCTCGCGCTGCTCGCGCACCGCCGCGGGGCGCCGCTGCTCTTCGTGCTCTGCCACCCGCTCGAGGGCGGCCGTCGCTACGCGCTGCGCGGCCGGCTCGTGCCGGTGGATGCGGCGGCGCCGCGGGCGGAGGAGGTGCCGCGCGTGACGCGCGAGCTGAACAGGGAACTCGAGCGGGAGGTGCGCGCGCAGCCGGAGGCGTGGATCTGGACCTACAAGCGCTGGAAGGCGCGGCCTTGGGAGGAGCCCTCGGCCTACCCCTCCTATTCGCTCTGGGCCGATCAGCATGTGTAGGGCGCATTCGCCGCCGACCCGCGGGTGACGAGTGCGGGCTAACCCATCGGAAACGCGTGGACGCTCCCCTGGTCGAGCCGCGTGCCGGCCTCGGCGAAGGCGCTCTTCACGTAGGCGAGCGCGCGGAGGCCGGAGGGCGTCGTCACGCGCCCGACCTCCTCGCCGGCGCGCGTGAGCGGCGCGCCCGGCGCGGCGGGCGCGTCGAGCCGGAGGCCGACGAGCCTGCGCTGGACCTTCTCGTAGGTGTTCAGGCGGGCGATGATCTCCTGGCCGACGTAGCAGCCCTTCTGCAGCGAGATCGAGCCGCCGAGGCCGGCCTCCCACGGGTTGTGGTCGTCGTTGATCTCCTGGGGCACGGCCGGGATCCCCGCGCGGACGCGCAGGTCGTCGACCCCCGAGACGTCGAGCGCCTCGCCGCGCTCGGCGAGGAGCCTCCGCAGCGCGACCGCGTCGGGCGCGAGCACGACGTAGGCGTCGCCGAGCAGCGGCTCGACGCGCACGATCTCCACCTGCACGCCGGCGAGGCCGCGACCGCCGAGGCACCAGGGCTCGAGTTCGACGCCGAGGAACCCCTTCGCCCCGGGACCGCAGACGACGATCTCGATCGCCATGTAGTTCCGGACGGTCACGTCCTCGCTGATCGTGTACTGCTGGATGTGCCCGGCGACCCTCTCCGGGTTGCCGGAGAGCAGCAGCAGGTCCTCGCCGCGGTCGAGGACGACGGTCCAGTCGATGAGCCGCCCCTTGTTGGTCGTGAAGCAGACGGGGACGCCGCGGCCCTTCTCGAGCCCCGCCACGGCGTTCGTGCAGAGGCGGTGGAGGAGGTCCTTTCGGTCCCGGCCCGTGACGATGAGGCGTCCGCGGGTCGTGCGGTCGTAGAAGGCGAGGTCCATCCGGCTCCTGCCGCCGGGTCGCGGGCGGCGCCCCCATGCTACCGGACGTGCGCTCGCGATGCCCGCCGCGCCAGCGCCGCCCGGCCCCTCACGCGCCGGCGAGACGCCTCCCGCCGCGCACGCGCGCGCGCAGGTAGAGGTGCGCGTCGCTCGCCTCGCCGAGCGCAAGCAGCGATCCCTCGGCGCGCAGGCGCGCGCTCTCGAAGTCGCCGGCGACCTCGATCGGCCCCTCGGAGAAGAGCGCCACGTCGGCGCCGGGGAGCGGCACCGCCATGCGGAACCAGGTGCGCGGCAGCAGGATCTGCGGCCGCGCCCACGCCCGCGCGACGAAGAGCGGCAGCCCGGATTCGCGCGCCACGTGGAGCGGCCCGGGGCGCATCACCTGCGCCGGCGGCAGCGGCCCGTCGGCGACGACGACGACGCTCTCGCCGCGGCGCGCCGCGCGCAGCAGCCCCAGCAGCGCCCGCGCGCCCCCCTCCTTGCCGAAGGAGCCGCGCGAGAACGAGAAGCCCCACGGGCGCATCACGCGCTCGGTGATCTCGCCGTCGAAGGAGCGGCTCGCGAGCATCGCGAACCGCCGGCCGTGCTCGAGCCGCCCGCGCGCGGCGAGGTAGTGGAAGAGCGTCAGCACGTCCTGGTGCCAGAGCGCGAGCAGCAGCGGCCTTCCCGCGGCGATCTCGCCGTCGAGCGGGCCGCGGAAGTGGAAGCGGAAGCAGAGCCGCATGTGCCGCGTCGTGAAGCCGAAGAGGAGCCGGCTCGCGGCCTCGGCGAGGGGCGCCGCGGCGCGCTGCACGAGCGGAGGGGCCAAGACCGCCAGTATACTCCGGCGGTGCTGCGCACGATGCTCGCCGCGCTCGCGGTCGCGGTGGCGGCCTACCTTCTGATCGACGCGCTCGTCACCTCCGACCGCGAGGAGGTCGAGCGCACCGTCGAGCGGCTGCTCGCGGCCGCGCGGCGCGGCGGCGACGGCGCGGTGGACGAGATCCTCGAGGCGCTGGCCGACGACTACCGCGGCGAGGGTCCCTTCGCCCGCGACGCGATGGAGCGGCGGCTGCGCACCCACCTCGGCGGCACGGCGCGCCTCACGAGGCTCGGCGCGGGCGGCTACCGCGCGATCTGGAAGGGCGACGGGATCCTCGTGCCGATCCTGTCGATCGAGGCGGCCGCGGGGGGCGCCGTGCAGCGCGTGGTGCTGAGCGTCTCGTTCGCGGAGCGCGACGGGCGCTGGAGGATCCGCGACATCACCCGCGTGCAGTGGGGACGATGAGGTCGTTCACGCCGACCACCCCCTCGCATCCGCGCGCCACCGCCGCCGCGCGACGCTTGGCCGGCAGGCGATCCACCTCCCCTTCGAGGGTGACGACGCCCCCGCGGCAACGCACGCGGATCCCCGGGTAGGCGGCCGTCTCGGGATCGCGGGCGAGCGCCATCCGCACGCGGCTCTCGGTGTTCCTGTCCTCGATGTCGCGGCGCATCGGCTCGCTGTCCTGGGGCGCGCGGTAACGCGCGCCGCACGCCGCCAGCAGCGCGAGGCCCGCCAGCGGCTGCGCCGCGGCTCTCACTTGCCCTCCCCGGCCGCGCGGACGCGTTCGCGGAAGATGCGATCGAAGGGCACCGTGAGGCCGGAGAGCGGGAGCACGCGCACCGACGGGTCCTCGATCGGGCCGCTGACGGCCAGCGTCGTGCCTCCGTGCCGCATCTCGAGGTCCGCCGCCCCGCCGAACGCGACGATGCCCCTGCCTTCGAGTTCGTAGTCGCCGCCGCGCACCTTCACCTCCTCCAGGTGGCAGAGCCCCGCCTCGACGGAGAAGGCGATCTCCCCCCCGCGGATCCACGACTCGTCGAGCACCGGCAGCCCGAGCACGAGGAAGATCTTGAAGCTGACCGGCGAATAGAAGCGGCCGCGCTCGAGCCGCAGCGAGCCCTTCGCCTTCAGCGCCGCGAGCGCGGGGCGCCCCGCCTCGAAGACGACGCTGCCGGAGAGGTCCCCGCGCCGCTTCTCCGCGAAGGGCAGCGCGAAGGCGCGCCAGATCTCCTCGACCTCGACGAAGCGCCACTCGACCTCGCCGTTGAACGCGCCGGCGTCGCGCGCGTCGATGTCGAGGAAGCCGCGCGCGATGCCGTTCAGCGCCCGCACCTTCAGGTCGTCCACGAGCAGGCGCCCCGCGCGCGGCATCAGGCGCGCCGTCAGCCGCTCGTAGGGCAGCGGCGCGATCGTGCCGGCATCGGCGTCGATCCGGAAGAGCCCCTCCCCGACCTGCTCGACGGCGACCCGGGCGCTCCGGAAGAGCGTCCTGCCCGAGAGGGCGACGGCGACCTCCTCGAAGAACAGCGGCGGGAGGCGCGCCGGCGCGGAAGGCGTCGCGGCGTCCCCGGAGCCGCCGCCCCTCCCGCGCAGGATGCGCGCGTCGGCGTCCTGCTCGAAACTCGCGTCAAGGCCGCGCACGGTGACGGCCGCGATGGGCCGCTCTCCGAAGAGCCCGAGCACCCGCGTGTCGACCGTGGCGCTCGACGCGGAGAGCGCGTGTCGCGGCCCCTTGACCGAGAGCCCGTACCCGGTCACGTCGAGATCGGGCCAGAGGACCGCGAATGCGACGCTCGACTCCCCCTCGAAGGTCCCGGCGAGAAAGCGCTCGAGCCGCGGCCGCGCGACGAACCAGCAGAGCGCCATCCAGCAGGGGAGGGCGACGAGCAGCGCGCGCTTGCACCGCCGCTTCCAGCGCGCGGGAGGGGGCTCGGGGGAGGACCCCCCGCGGGTCGGCTTCTTCGGGCGCGCCATCAACGCCGGTTCCACACCTCCCTCTTCGGCAGGCGGGCTAGGCGGGAAGCAGCTCCCGGATCTTCGAGATCGCCTCCTCGACGGTCGCGACCGCCACGACGGACTCGAGCGCCCGGTCGACGAGCGCGGCGGTCCCGCCGCTCTCCCGGAAGGTGAGGACCGGCCGGCCGATCTTGCTCGCGAGCGCCACCTCCGACAGCGCGCCGGTCGCGCCTCCGACGCAGACGACGACGTCGGCGCCCGCGGCGATCAGCGCGTTGCGCGCGTGGCCGAGGCCGGTCGGCAGCACGACGTCGAGGTACTCGTTCCCCTCGACGTGGTTGTAGGAGGGCAGGAGGCCGACCACCGGCGGATGGAGCGCCTTCCCGCGCGCGCGGACGGCCCCGCGGCCGACCGCCTCCATCACCCCCCCGCGCCCCCCCGTAAGGATCCCGTAGCCGGCGCGGACCAGCGCCGCGCCCAGCGCTTCCGCGAGCTTCGCGACCTCGGCCTCAGGCGGCCTGCCCGATCCGACGACGGCAACCATGCGTGTCCTCATGCCCCGAGGTTAACCTAGGGATTCATGGCGAGGGTGCTCGTCTCCGCCTGCATGGTCGGGCGCCCCTGCCGCTTCGACGGCAGGGACCGGAAGGTCGACACTCTCCTCGAGGCGCTGGGCCGCGAGGGGGTCGAGGTCGTTTCGTTCTGCCCGGAGGAGGCAGGCGGGCTCGGCACGCCGCGCCCGGCGGCGCACCTCGAGGGCGGGGACGGCCACGCGGTCCTCGACGGCCGCGCGCGCGTCGTCACGGACGCCGGGGCCGATGTGACCGCCGCCTTCCTGCTCGGGGCGCGCCTCGCGGTCGAGCGGGCGAAGGAGACGGGCTGCGCCGTCGCCTACCTGAAGGAGCGTTCGCCCTCCTGCGGCTGCGGCGAGGTGCACGCGGCGGGAGGGGTCGTGCGCGGGGCGGGAGTCACGAGCGCGATGCTCCGGCGCGCGGGGATCGCGACGGTATCGGTGGACGGGTGAAGCGGCTCACCGTCGTCATCAAGCCCTTCAAGGTCGAGGCGGTCGCGAAGGCGCTGCTCGAAGCGGGCGCCCGCTCGCTGACGCTCAGCGAGGCGCGCGGCTACGGGCGGCAGAAGGGGCACCTCGAACTCTATCGCGAACGCTCCGCGGAGGTGACCTTCCTGCCGAAGGTGCGCCTCGAGTGCGCCCTCGACGAGGGCGATCTCGAAGGGGCGATCGCGGCGATCATCGCCGCGGCGCGCACCGGCCGCATCGGCGACGGCAAGATCTGGATCGAGGATCTCCCGTGAGCCTCTACGGGGAGTTGGCGCGCCTGCTCGGCGAAGGGGCGCCCTGCGCGCTCGCCACGGTGGTCGCCACCGAGGGCTCGGCGCCCGCGGAGGCCGCGATGAAGATGGTCGTCGGGAGGTCGGGGCGCCTCTGCGGGACGGTGGGCGGCGGCCGCGTCGAGGCGTCGGTCATCGAGGCCGCCCTGGGGGCGCTCGACCACGGCCGCGCGCGCGTGCTCTCGTTCACCCTCGACGACGCGCTTGCGGACGAGGGGGGGATGATCTGCGGGGGCACGGTCCGGATCCTCGTCGAGCGCGTCGCCGCCCACGCGCGCTGGCCCTCCGAGGCGGCGCAGGCGCTGAGGGCGGGGCGCCGCTCGGCGCTCACGGCGCGGGTGGGCGAGAGCGTCGAGCGGGCGCTCCTCGCGGGGGAGGCGGCGCTGCCCCACCTGCGCACCGAGGCGCCGCGGCTCGAGGGCGACCTCTTCGTGGAGCCGCTGCTGCGTCCGCGGTGCATCATCCTCGGCGCGGGCCACGTCGGCAGCGCCGTCGCGCGGGTCGCCTCGGTCGCGGACTTCGCGGTCGCGGTCGTCGAGGACCGCCCCGAGCAGGCCGCGCGGGTCGAAGCGGACGAGGTGGTCTGCCGAGGGCTCCTCGAGGGATTCGAATCCCTCCAGCCGTCGCCGGACGACTATGTCGTCGTGCTGACGCGCAGCCACGGCCTCGACCGCGACTGCTGCCGCGCGGCGCTCGCGTCGCCGGCGCGCTTCGTCGGCATGCTCGCCTCCCGGAAGAAGGCGGCGGCGATCCAGCAGGCGCTCTCGTCCGAGGGGCCGCTTCCGAAGTGGCTCCACGCCCCTGTCGGGTTGGATCTCGGGGCCAGCTCCGCAGGGGAGATCGCCGTCTCGATCGTCGCCCAACTGATCAAGGTAAGGAGAACGGGGCGTGGAGACCGTTGATCCTTGCCGACCCCCGTCCCTTACCCAACCGCGTCGGCGCCCGCATCATCGGCACGCCCGCCCTGCGGCTTGAGCCGCGCCGCGGCGGCGGCCGAACCTCCCGGGCCCGGCGCCGTTGACCGGGCTTGGGCGGCCCCGCCCGCAACCGCTACAATGCCCGGTCGGACCACGCACAGAAAGAGAGACCGATGGACCTCCTCGCCACCCGCATCACCCTCGTCCTCGCGCTCGCGGCTTCGGGCGCGTTCGCCGATGCGCTCCTCGTCCGCGCGAAGGGGGGCAAGCTCTCCGTGGAGGGGATGCCGGACAAGATCGACGACGAGCCGGTCACCGTCGCGAACTGGAAGGTCTACGTGGAGAAGAGCACCGGCGTGATCGGGCGCGACGGGTACGACGGGGTCGAACTGCTGAAGAAGGCGGGCGACAAGAAGGGGCAGTTCTTCGAGGCCGACCAGATCGTCGAGAGGATCTTCACGACGCAGCCGGAGAACCTGCTCGAGGCGTACGACAACTTCGCGCGCGGCGGCTTCAACCAGGCCATCGCCGCCTACCGCCTCGTCGCCGACTCCGCGGAGGCGCCCGAGGTCTACCGCCTCGAGGCCAACTTCAATATCGGCATCTGCTACCTGCAGATGGGCAACGTCAAGGCGGCGCAGGCGCACTTCGCGAAGTGGCCCGGCCAGAACTCGACCTACACCCCGGAGGTCCACCGCATCCTCGCGGAGATCCACACCGACCAGAAGGCGTTCGACAAGGCGCGCGCGGCCTACGGGCAGATCGGCGAGCTTCCCGGCCTGCCGAAGGCGTGGGTCTTCAAGTCGAGGCTCGGGCCGGTCAAGGTGGACATCGCCGAGCGCAAGTTCGACGAGGCGGAGGCGACCGCGAAGTCGATCGCCGGCGAGATCGGCATGAACGAGACGCTCGCCGATCCGCGCGCGCTCGCGCTGCTGCTGCAGGCGCAGGCGATCTTCGAGAGCGCGAACAAGGCGCGCCTGCCCGAGGCGCAGAAGCTGCTCGAGGGGGGGGTGAACCTCGCCGGCGTCACCCCCGAGAACCGCGCGGCGCTCTTCACGAGCCTCGGGCACGTGATCTACGCGCAGGGGAAGCCCGAGGAGGCCGTCTACCCCTACATGCGCGTCGTCTGCCTCTACCCCGGGGCGACGGCCCACGTCGCGGGCGCGCTCCAGAACGCGGGCCAGTGCTTCATCGACATGGCCGGCCGCGTCAAGAACGACCAGGCCGCGAGCGACTCCCACCTGATCAACGGGATGAAGCTGCTCGCCGAGTGCGCGACGCGCCACAAAGGCAGCGCCTCGGCCTCCGCCGCCGGAAGCTCCTACATGAAGAACAAGGCGGCCTACGAGGAGGCCGTGGCCCGGCGCGGCGGCGGCGACGACTCGGCGTCCGCGGGCGCGGACGGGAAGTAGCGCCGCATTCGAAAGGCCCTGCTCCAGCTCTTCCTCGCCGCGCAGGCGCTGCTGGTCGCGCCGATCCTGCTCGTCCTGTTGCGCGTGCGGGTCCGGGGCCGCTGCCCGCGGGCGGGCGCGACGGGGATCATCCTCGCGCCCAACCACCAGTCCTGGCTCGACCCGCTGATGGTCCAGTACGCGGTGCTGCCGCAGCGCATCACCTTCCTGATGACCGAGCGCTTCTTCGACCTGCCCGTGGCGGGCCTCTACTTCCGCGCCACCGGCGCGCGGCCGATCCGCGAGCAGGGGCCCTCGGTCGCCGGGATGCGCGCGGCGATCGAGGCCCTCGAGAAGGGGGAGGTCATCTGCCTCTTCCCGGAGGGCGGGATCACGAGGACCGGGGAGATGGGCGGGGGGCGGCGGGGGGTGGCGCGCCTCGCGCGCCGCACCGGCGCGCTCGTCGTGCCGGTGGCGGTGGACGGCACGATGCGCATCTATTCGCCCGTGCAACGCCGTCCGCGCCGCGGCCGCGTCACGATCACGATCGGCTCGCCGCGGACCTACGCGGAACCGCACGACCGCGACGGCGAAGGCCGCTTCACCGATCGCCTGATGTCGGACCTGCGCGCGCTGCTGGGCGCGTAGCGGGCCCTTCCGCGAGCGCCGCCGGGCGCGCGGCTCACTCCGGGCCGGAGATTCGGTCGAGGCGGATGAGGGCGGCCTCGCGCCTCAGGCGGTAGCGAAGGTAGCCGAGCGCCACGGCGATGGCGCCGGCGACGAGAAGCGTCAGCTCGAGGTTCTCCAGCAGCACGTAGAGCCAGAAGGGCAGCGCGGGGGTGATGCCCGACCGCCACGCCTCCTCGAACCGCGCCAAGGGGACGCCGGTCGCCTCGAGGAAGGCGGCCTCGAAGCGGCGGCCCTCCGCGACGGCGCGCAGCAGCCGTCGCAGCGCCTCGTCCCCGAAGCGCGACAGGAACGCGGCGACGACCTCCTGCCCGAACCGATAGCCGATCGACGCGCGCCGGGCGTCGCCGGCGAAGAGATCGCCCGCCTCCGCGAAGCGGGGCAGGTTCCCCGCCGCGGCGAGCCGCTCGAGCCGGGTGTCGAGATCGAAGTAGGAGACGCCGGCGAAGTGGACGCAGAGCCCCTCCTCGAACCATCGCGGCAGCGGGAAGCCGCCGAGGTGGGCGACCACCTGGTGGACCGACTCGTGGGCGGCGACATGCGGGATCGACGTCGCGGGCGTCTGGCCGAGGAGATCGAGCCGGAAGAAGAGCCGGTCGTCGCGGCGCGCGATCGCGACCGCCCACTCGGGCCCCCCGGGCCCCCCCCGCTCGACCATCTCGCGATGGTCGCGCACGAGGAAGAGGCGGGGCTCCCCCCGGGGCTCGATCCCGAGCCAGCGCGCGGCGGCGGCGCGGAAGGGCGGGAAGACCTCCAGCAGTTCCGCGGCCTCGGCGCGGGCGCGGGAGGGGAAGCGGATCTCGATGCCATGGCCGGAGATGCTCTCCTCGGCGGCGGCGACGCCGGCGAGGAGCAGCGGCGCGATCAGCGAAGCGAGCGCCCGATCAGATAGGCGCCGGCCGCGAAGGCGAGCAGGGCGAGGATCAGCTCGCCCAGGAGTTTCAGGATCACGAACGCGCACGCTACGACCACGAGGAGCAGGCCGGCCCACGCCTGCATCCGCTGCGGGCGCTGGCCCCGGCGCAAGACCTGGAGGATGCGGAAGAGGAGGGGCATCGCGCCGATTCCCGGTTGCCGGGGCACCGGCCCCGCAGGCGACGTATTCTATAGAGAGCCCGCATGTTCCGTCTCACCATCCGGGGCGCCGGGGGAGCGCACACTTTCGCTTCGGAGCGTTCCGAGATCCTTCTCGGGCGTCGGGAGGGCGTGGACCTCGTCACGGAGGACCGGGCCGCGTCGCGCAACCACTGCATGCTCCGGATCGAGACCGGGCGCGTCCACCTGATCGATCTCGGATCGCAGAACGGCACGCTCGTCGACGGGAAGAGGGTGGAGCGGGCGGAGCTTCGCATCGGCGAGAGCTTCCGGATCGGCTCCACGGAGTTCCGCCTCGACGACTTCGCAGGCGCGTCCGGGCTGAGCCTCGACGAGCCCGCGCCGCCGGCCCCCGCCCGGGCGGCGGCGCCACGCGCGGCGGCACCCGCCCCCGCCCCGCCGGCCGCGGTCGCGGCCGTGCCCGCACCAGCGCAATCGAGCGCCGCGGGCGCGGCGGCGCCCGGCCCGCCGCTCCTCCCCCCCGACTTCTCGCGCGAGCTCCGCGCGGTGATCGCGAAGACCCCCTGGTACCTGATCTCGCTATTCGCGCACGCGCTGGTGCTGCTGCTGCTCAGCTTGATGACGGCGACGGTGCAGCGCACGTCGCTGCGGGGCGTCTTCGAGTCGGGCAGGGCGGAGGAGCTCGCCCCGGCGGATGCGACCGCGCCGGACGCGTTGACGCAGCCGGAAGTCGAGCCGACGAAGCTCGACCCGGAGATGCTCGTCCCCGACGAGCCGACGAGCCCGTCGCAGAAGCGCGCCACGCCCGAGGCGCTGGCCGAGGAGGAGCCCCCCGCCGACCCCCCGGGGGAGCTCGGCGTCGGGTCGGGCCTCGCGACGCGGATCAAGCCGCTGAAGGCCTCCTCCATCGTCAAGGAGGGGGGAAAGGCCCTCGACAAGGGGGATCTCGCCGGGGAGCAGGAGCGCGCCCGCGAAGCGGTATCGAGGGGCCTCGGGGACGGCATCGAGCGGCTCGGGGGGCTCTCCCGCGACCAGATCGTCGTCGTCGAGGGCGAATACGACAAGATGGAACTGGTCCTCGACCTCTACCGGATCCCGCATACCGCGGTGAAACGCGCGGAGGTGCTGCAGAACGCGTTCCCGCGCGCGAAGGTGCTCTGCTTCAACTGTTCGCGCAAGCCGGAGGACGAGAACCGCGACAGGTACGCGGAGCGGGTGCGCGACTTCGTGGCCCGGGGCGGATGGATCGTCACGAGCGACTGGGCGGTCGACCCCTACGTGACCCACACGTGGCGCGGCTTCGTGCAGACCGTGGACACGAAGAAGCGCCAGCCCGACACGACGATCGCGGTCCATCCCACCCACGCCGACAGCCCGCTGCTCCGCGGCGTCTTCGCCGCGCGGGAGCACGCGCGCTGGTGGATCGAGGAGACGAGCACGCTCGTGCAGGTGGACCCGCGCAAGGTCGACGTGCTGGTCACGAGCGACGACATGCTGCAGCGATTCGGCGCGGCCGTGGTCGCCCTCGAGTTCCACCCGGCGAAGCGGAGCGGCAAGGTGCTCCACCTGGTCGGCCACTTCTACCAGAAGGACGGCAACCGGGTGGGGCTGGTCGCGATGCACCGGCTCATCCTGAACTTCCTCCGCGAGCGCTTCGAGCAATGAGCCGGCGCCCCTCCCCGCGGCCCCCTCGCGAGACACCTTCGCGGGCCCGGGCCCTCAGGCCCTCGCGCCGCGTCATCCCCATGCCCGGACAAGTTTGGCCCGCGCCTATAATCCGCAGCCCGTGAGAGCAGCCGCCCTCTGGCGCTTCCTGCGGCCCGCCACGCTGCCGGCGCCGCTGGCGGGGGTCCTCGGCGGTGCCGTCTCCGCGTCGGCCGGGTGGCCGGCGGACGGGGCGCGCCTCACCGCCGCGCTCCTCTCCGCGCTGTTGCTGACCGGTGCGAGCAACGGGATCAACCAGATCGCGGACCTCGAGACGGACCGCATCAACCGTCCCGACCGCCCGCTCCCGGCCGGGGAGATCTCGACGCGTGAGGCGTGGGCCATCTTCTGGGTCCTCTCCGCACTCGCCTTCGCGCTCGCCGCCTCGGTGAACAGGGCCTATCTCGCCTGCGTCGCCGTCACGCTGCCGGTCACGAGCGCCTACTCGGTGATGCCCTTTCGCACCAAGCGCATCCCGTTTCTCGCGAACGCGACGATCGCCACGCCGCGGGGACTGCTGCTCGTGCTCGCCGGGTGGGCCGTCGGCGGCGGGGCGATGCGCACCGAGGCGTGGGTCCTCGGCACGCTGATGTGGATCTACATCTTCGGCGCGGCAACGACGAAGGACTTCGCCGACACTCAGGGGGACGAGGCCACCGGCTGCGTCACGCTGCCGATCCTCTGGGGGCCGCGGGCTGCGGCACGATTCGTCGCGCCCTTCCTCGTCCTCCCCTTCGCACTCTACCCGCTCGCGGCGGGGTTCGGCCTCCTGCCCGGCGGCGCCGCGCGATGGGGAGCGCTCGGCGCGCTGCTCTCTGCTCTCGGCATCGCGGCGGGCCGCCACCTCATCCGCGATCCGCAGCCGCCCGCGGGCGGCTCGCCCCACCGCGCGTGGGGGCTCATGTACCTCCAGCTCACGCTGGCCCACATCGGCTCGGCTGTCGTGATGGCCACGCTTCCCTGAGCGCCCCGGGAATGCCGGGGAGAACCGCCCAGGGCCGCAGAACGCCACAGGGGCGGGGCGCGCACGCGCACGCTCGGCCCGCCGCGAACCGGCGGGCCGAGCTACCGCCCGAGGCGACTACTGGATGTTGAGCGAGGTCAGGGTCTGCGCCGACGCCGTGACCTGCACGGTCGGGCCGTTCATCTGGTAGTCGTCGAGGCTCCCGCGCACCATGTTGGTGACGAGGTCGCGCACCTCGATGTCGCAGAACCAGTTCGGGCCCGAGCGCCACGCAGAGACCGTGACGGCGTGCGAGTTCATCGGGATGCAGGCTCCCGCGGGCTGCCCGTTGATCGAGAGCTGGCCGCCGCTTCCGATCCCGATGCTCCACTCCCAAGTGTCGTCGCCTCCCGTGCCGATGCCGCCAGGACCGTAGACCTCGGCACCCTCTGCCCCGGACGTCAAGACCGCCGTGGCGGTCCAAGCGTCCCCGGCCGGGACGGCAACCGTCGCCGATTGCATCGCCCAGACGAGTCCGACTGTTGAGAGGAGGCCGACGAGGGCGATTAGGGCCCTGTTGGCAAGCGATCGAGAATTGAGATTCCGCATGTTCCCGTCTCCTTTCGAAGGTTCAGAGCAAGATCATCACTCTGGACATGCAAGGCAAACGGGTTGCCGGAACGTTCGACCCAGTTCGGCGCGACGCACGCAACGTATTGATACGTAAGGAGTTGTGGGAGTGCAGCATCCATTACATCGGCTGGCGATTACTCCCATTTACTCCCATTGGCCTCACTTTGTGGCGATTGCGTTCGCGATTTCGCGCAGCTTTGGCCCCACGACGTAGAGGACTGAACGGGTTTTCCCACGCTTGTCCAGAAGTTCGTGCGCGCAGAGATCGTCAAGATCTCGCGCAGCGGTGGATTTCGAAACGCGAAAGAGCTGGAGGTATTCGGCGAAGGAGAGCTTCCCCCGTGTCAGCACTCGAGTGAGGGCGGTCTGCTGCCGCCGCGAGAGGGCGATCTCCTGCTGCGCCACCGCCTCGAGCAGACGATCGGCCTGGGTGTCGTCGAACCCGGCGAACGCCGACGCGGCCCTCGCATCGAAGAGGACGTCGTCGGGGCGGATGACGTCGCCGGAGGAGGTCACCGCCGCCCTCATCACGACGTTCCGAAGCTCGCGAACGTTCCCGGGCCAGTGGTACGACTCGAGCTTCGCTACCGCGTCGTTCGCGATGGACAGGGCGGGTCTCCCCTCGTTTCGCGCCGCCTCCTCGACGAAGCTTCGCGCCAGCGGCTCGATATCGTCCATCCGGTCGCGGAGCGGGGGGATGCGGATCATGACGCCCATCAGCCGGTAGTAGAGGTCCTCGCGAAATCTCCCCACGCGGATCAGGTCCTCGATATCGACGTTGGTCGCCGACAGCACGCGGAGGTCGACGGTGCGCACCTCCGAGTCTCCCAGCCGCCGGATCTCCCCGAGTTCGATCGCGCGCAGCAGGCGCACCTGCATCGGAAGGGCCATGTCGCCTATCTCGTCGAGGAAGATCGTGCCGCCGGACGCCTCCTCGAAGAGCCCTTGACGGTCGCTGTCCGCGCCGGTGAAGGAGCCCCGCACATGGCCGAAGAGCTCCGCCTCGAGCAGCGCCTCCGGGAAGGCCGCGCAATTGATCGCGACGAACGGCATCGTGTCGCGCCGGCTCGCGCAATGGATCGCGCGGGCGAGCACCTCCTTGCCGGTGCCGCTCTCGCCCCCGATCAGCACGGGGAGGTCGGACGCGGCGACCTTCTTCGCCTCCCTCACCACCCCCTGCATCGCCCCGCTGCGGGAGACCATCCGGTCGAACCCCCAGCCGCGCGCCTTGCGCTGGCGCTCGAGCTCCTTGCGCGCGAGGCCGAGGTCGCGCCCCTGCCGCTTCATCTCCCGGCGCTGCTGCCGGGACTGCTCCTCGAGCGCGCGCGTCTTCGCGGCGAGCTCGGCGATCATCTCGGACTTCTCGATCGCGGCGACCGCCTGGTCGGCGAAGAGCTCGAGCAGCCGCTCCTCCCGCTCCGTGAAGTTCCCCGCGCGGAAGCGGTTGTCGAGGTAGAGAGCGCCGATGGTGCGGCCGCGGGAACGGAAGGGCACGGCGATCAGCGATCGGAGCTTGAGCTGGCGCACCGACAGCGACTCCTCGAACTGCGGGTCGTGCTCGGCGTCGCGGCTCGCGACGATGCGCCCGGTCTCGAGCACCTGCGAGATCGCGCGCGACGAGACCTTGTGTTCGGGGTCCGAGACCGCCTCGCGGTCGATGTTGCGCGCAAGGTGCATCTCCTTCCTTCCCTCGCGGAGCAGGATCACGAACCCCCGCTCCGCCTGCGTCAGCTCGATGGCGCGGTCGAGGATGAGCCCGAGCAGGCGGTCGAGGTCGAATTCGCGGTTCATCTCCCGCACGATGTGCAGGATCTTCGCGAGGCCCTCGGCCTCCGGGCCCTCGGCGCCTGCGACGGCGCTCCTCGGGAGTTCGGCCAGGTGCAGGTCGACTTTTCTTAGCATGGTTTCGTTCCCGTAGCGGACCCAGATGTCGCGAGCCCCTTCGAGCAGGGCGGCGCTCGCCGCGGCCGTCGGCTGGCGCAGGAAGCGCTGGAGGTCGGCCTCCTCGAGCAGCGACGCGACGGCCGCATAGACCTCCGCGCGAAGCGGCAACGACTGCGTGCGGTTCGCGACCGCCACCGCCTCCTCGGCGAGACGGGCGGCGCTCCCGGGCTCCCCCGCCCTGAGGGCGCAGGTCGCACGGACGACGAGGGCGCGCGCGCGGGCCGGCGTCCGGAACCGGAGCGACGCCCGGTCGAGGGGGCGCAGCATCTGCGCGGCAAGCCGCCCGGCGCCGCGTGCGAGCGCACACTCGGCGAGCCCGACGCGCACCTCGGCCAGCGCGGACAGCGCACCCTCCGCCCGGGCGCGCGGAATCACCCGGCGCCACGCCTCCTCGGCGGCTTCGCCGTCGCTCGCCTGCGCGGTGATCCTCGCAAGCAGGACGGCGGTCCAGACCGTCTCGCCGGTGCGGTGATCCCGGAGGAGACCTTCGCACAGGTCCACGGCCTCGCGTTGCCTCCCGGTCAGCCAAGCCAGGATCGCCGGCACCTCGACGCCGCGCGCCCTCACCTCGGGTACGCCTCCTGGGAGCCGTCCGGCGCGGAGGATCCTCGCCCGCGCCTCGATGGGACGTCCCGTGAGGACCAAGGCCTGCGCCTCGATCAGGAGCGCCAGCGCGGTGAGCTCCGGATGAGCGGTCGCTTCGTGGGTCTCGCGCGCACAGACGGCCCGTCGCAACGCCGACGCCGGGCGCCCGAGGCGCAACAGCTGCGTCGCAATCCCGAGCAAGACGTTGGCCTCGAGCGCAAGCCGGCCGAGGTGGCGCGCGAGCCGCACCGACCGCCGCCGGGCGCGGAGCGAGTGCACCGGCCTGTCGGCGATCTCGTGCGACACTCCGAGATTCGCGAGAGCGCTCGCGCGAGCTCGATCCGTAACCTCCCCCTCGGCTGCGTTGACGATGCGGGCCTCGAGCGCTCGCGCCACGGGGAAGCGGCCCATCCCCTTCAGGACCACCGCCTGCGCGAGGGCGATGTTGCCGCCGAGCCCGAAGGGCGAGCCGGCCGCGGCGGCGGCCCGTTCCGTCTCCCGGAGCGCCTCCTCGTATCTCCGCTGGTCGAGCAGGATCGAGGCCCTCGCGTTCGAGACGCGCGCCGCCATCGCGCCCGTGGCCGCGGGGCGGATGCGCCCAAGCACGACGCTCGCCCTCTCAAGCAGCATCGCCTCGCGGAGCGCCACTCCCACGAGCAGGATCAGGTCCTCGTCCGCCCCCGCGTGGCTCTCGAGCAGCCGCTCGCCTGCCGCCCCCGCCTCCGCCGCGCGCCCGGCCTCGTAGAGCGCCCGCACGAGAATCGCGCCGCACTCGAGGTCGGGCGCCTCCCCTCCGATCGTCGCGGCGACCCGGCGCGCCTCTTCGAGGTGTCGCGCCTCGAGCAGCGCACGGGCCGCAGGAAGGCCGACCTCGCGGGCGCGTGCCGCCTCCCCCGCCTCGGCGAGCAGCAGCGCGGCGGCCCCCGGATCGTGGGGCGCGAGCAGGTCGGCCGTGGCGACGAGCGCGCTCCGGCGCTGCGCCCCGTCGAATTGGTCCGCACCGCGTCGTGCGAGCTCGTGGGGGAACCCGACCTTGCCCCGGTCGGTCCGCAGGAAGCCGGTTGCCACCAGTTCGGCAAGGGGGGTTCCCGCGACCGCACGGGCCGCCTCGGAAGATAGCGGCCGGTCGATCAGCGCGAACCGGTGGAGGGCCTCCCGCACCTGCGCCGGCAACGTCCCCAGGCGTGCGCGGCTTGCGTCGAGAAGGCTCGCCGGCAGGGCGACCTTCTTGAGCTTCTCGGCGCGCAGCACCGGCTCCTCGCCGTCGAGATCGACGATTCCGCGCGCGACCAGCAGTCGCAATTGCTCGGCGAAGAGCCGCGGGTTGCCGCCGCACGCCCTATGGACCTGCTGCGCGAACGCGGCCGGGACGCGGGCTGCGCCGAGCACGACTCCGAGCGCCTGGGAGATGTCGGCGGTGCTCAGCGCCGCGAGGTCGCGCAGGTCGGCGGGCACGGCGCGGCCTGCGGTCCTGAGAATCTCCGCGCCCGGGCCCTCGGCGTCGGTGCGCCCGCCGAGGACGAGGAGCGCCTTCGAGGCACCTCCCAGCTCCTCGAGCGCTGCGATCCAGGCGCGCAGCGCGGACGCGCCGTCCGGAAGGAGCAGGTGCACGTCATCGAGGAGCAGGACCGCGCGCGCCTCGGGGGGCGCGGCATGGAGCATCGCGTCGCACCGGAAGAGCGAGGCGGCCGGACCCTCGCCGGTTTGCGGAGGTCGCGCGCCGCCGGCCAGGAGCGGGTGCGCCGCCACCTCCCGCGCAAGGTCGAAGGGGCTTGATCCGAGGGCGACGAGACGCCCCGCGGCGGCGACGTGGTTCCGGACGGTCGCGAGGAGCCGCGAGACCCCCGAACCCGCGCACCCGGCCACGACGGCGATCGGATCGATCAGGCTCCCCTCCACAAGCGCCTCCGCGCGCTGCAGCAGCAGGTCGAGGGCCCCCTTGCGGCCCGACAGCGGCGGCTCGACGGCGAAGGACCGCTTGCGGATCACCGCGCTGCCACCGCCGAACTGCTCCCCGTAGATCCGCGCGAGGTCGGCCAGCGCGGCCCCGGCCGACGGATACCTCCTCGCCGGGACCGGATCGAGCAGCCGGACGACGACCTCCTCGAACCGCTTGGGCACAGCCCCTCGCGCCCCTTGCCGGAAGAGGCGACGCAGACGGTCGGGGGAGAGCGCCTTGTGCGGCTCGCGCAACTGCTCGGCCCTCTCGGCGGGCCGGCCCCCGGTAGCGGTCTCGAAGAGCACCATCCCGAGGGAGAAGAGATCCGAGCGCGGATCCGCCGCCGCCCCGGCGACCACCTCCGGCGCGACGTACGGCAGGGTCCCCGTCGCCTCTCCGGCCCGCGCCGCCCCGGCGGTGACCGCGAGGCCGAAGTCCACCAGCACGGGAGAGAGGCGGCCGTCCCCGCGCCGCATCAGGATGTTCTCGGGCTTGACGTCGCGGTGGATCACCCCGCAGGCGTGGACGGTCGCGAGCGCGCCGAGCATCCGGCAGGCCAGATCGACGTACTCGATCTGCTCGAGCCGGTCCTCCTTGACGAAGGGGCGACCGTTCTCCCCGGGGAGGAAGTCCATCGTGAAGTAGGGCTCCCCCGTCTCGAGGACGCCGAAGTCGCGCACCTGCACGATCGACTCGTGGCGAAGCTCCGAGAGCAGCAGGAATTCGCCCCGGAAGAGATCCGCGAGGCCCGGGTCGTGGACGCGCGGCCTCAGCACCTTCAGGGCGCAGGTGGTGAGGCCCGCCCTGCGATCCCTCACGAGATGGAGTTCTCCCGCCCCTCCGGAGCCGATCGTCCGGATCACCTCGTAGCGCTTGGCGAGGAGCCTCAGATGCACGCCACGCAATTATCCAGACTAACGAGACCAACTGATCCCAAATGAGACCAATTCGGCGGGGGTGCCGTGCGAGCGAACCTCGGGTGGGCTCCGGGCCCCCCCCGGGAGGATCGGGCCGGAGGCCGCGGAGGGAGCTACGGGAAGGTGCCGCGGAGGCGGCGGCGCGCGTTGACGATCTTCCGGCCGTTCCGCGTCTTCATGCGCGCGCGAAAGCCGAGGCGCTTGCGCTTCACCCGGGAGTTGCGGACGTTGGTCTTCATCGCAGGCCCGTCCTTTTACCCCCGGCGCGACGAGGCGTCAACTTAGCCGCCCCCCGGCTCGAATCCGACCAGCAGCGCATCGCGGACCGCCTTGCCCCGCCGCTCCGTCCGGATCCTGACCCAGCCGATGCCGTCCGAGAACCAGTAGATGTCGCGCAGCGGCGGCCGGTCGATGGCGACGACGAGCGCGCGGCGCCTGCCGCCGAGCACCTCGATCCGGTCGTATCCGAAGAGGGTCGCGACCGCCCCGCCTCCCCCGGACCCCCAACGATCGCCCATCGCGCCTTCGAGCTTCAGGATGCGGTCGACGGCCTCCCCGCCGGCGCGGATCTCGACAAAGCCGCCGTCGAAGCGCAATTCGGCATCGCCCTCCTTCGTCCCCGTGAGCCGCAACAGCGGCCCCTCCTGCCGCACCGCGAGCACCAGATCGGGGCGCGCGGGCGCGATCCGGTCGCGGAAGACCCAGCGCGCGTGGCGGAAGCGGGGGAAGAGATCGCCCTCCACCGGGGCGCCGGGGAAGCCTTCGAGGCGGAAGGGATGGACGGGGCGGTCCATGGCGCAGCATGCGAGAAGCAGCAGCGCGGGCGCGCATCTGCTCACCGGGCCGCCCGCCCGAGTCGCTCGCCGGGGGCGATACGGTAGCCGTTCCGGAACGCAACCGCCGTCATCGCGCGGCTCCCGGCGGGCAGCAGTTCAAGGATCCGCAGGAGCCCCTCGCCGGTGCCGACGTCGATCCCCGCGTCCCCCACCGCGACGACCTCGCCCGCCGCGGCGTGCCCCGGCAGCGGTTCCGCGGCGAGGATCTTGAGCGCGAGCGGCGCATCGCGCAGCCATGCGGTCTGCGCGAGGGGCTTGGGGCGCAACGCGCGCACCTGGCGCTCGATGCGCCCGGCCGGACCCGCCCAGTCGATCCACGCATCCTCCGGCGAGAGACGGCGACAGAAGGTCGCCTTCGCCTCGTCCTGCTCGCGGGCGGGAGGCGGCTCCCCGCGCGCAAACGCCGCGACGACCTCGACCAGCAGCGTCGCGCCGAGCGCGGAGAGGCGCCCGGCGAGCGTGCCCGCGTCGTCGCCGGGCACGATCGCTTCGCTCCTCGACGCGAGCACCGGGCCCGCGTCCAGACGCAGCACGACGCGCTGCACCGAGACGCCGGTCTCGCGGTCGCCCGCCAAGAGCGCCGCGACCACCGGCGAGGCGCCGCGGTGGCGCGGCAGCAGCGAGGAGTGCAGGTTGATCGAACCCTTCGCGGGAATCGCGAGCAGCGGCGCCTTCAGCAGTTGCCCGTACTCGGCGACGACGAAGAGGTCGGCCTTCGCGGCGCGCAGCCGGGCCAGCGCCTCCTCCGCGTTGACGTTCTCGGCGCAGAGGAGCTCGAGCGAGCGTGAGAGCGCCGCCCGGTGGACCGGCGTCGCCTCCTCGCCGCCCCCGCGGCTCCGCCGCCGCGGCGGCTGCGTGACGACGAGGGCGGGGGCGAAGCCCGCGTCCGCGAGCGCCGCGAGCGCGCGCACGCCGAAGCCCCCCGAGCCCCCGACGCCTCCCGACCCAAAGAAGACGAGCTTCACGGCAGGCGGTTCGGCGGCACGACGGGCGGTTCGACGGCCGCGATCGCGAGATCGACGATGTCGTCGCCGGGCTCCACGGCGATGCGCCGCGCCCGCAGCATCTCGAGCAGCGATACGAAGACCGACACGATGAAGAAGCGGTCGCGGCGCTCGAGGAAGAGGTCGCGGAAGGGGAGGCGCCCCCCGGCCTCGCCCAGCCGACGCATCACCTCCGCCTGCACGTCGCGCATCGGCAGCGTCTCGCCGAAGATGCGGTGGTCCACCTCGGCGAGGGTCTCGCGCATCATCCGTTCGTACGCGAGGAAGAGGTCGTTGACGCCGAGGTCGGCGAGCATGCGCCCCGCGTCCGGGGCGTCGGGCGGCGGCGGCAGCAGCCCGCCCTCGAACCGCAGCGCGCGCACCGCCTCCGACTCGCCGAGGCCGCGGGAGATGTCGCGGAACCGCTTGTACTCGAGGAGCTGGCGCACGAGGTCGGTCCGCGGGTCGAGGTCCTCGTCGGCGTCGTCCTCCTGCTCCTCCGGGCGCGGCAGCAGCATCCGGCTCTTGATCAGCATCAGCGTCGCCGCCATCAGCAGGAAGTCGCCCGCGAGGTCGATGTCGATGCGCTTCACCGCCTCGAGATGCGAGAGGAACTGCTCCGTGATCTCCGCGATCGGGATGTCGTGGATGTCCATCTCCCGCTCGCGGATCAGATGGAGCAGCAGGTCGAGCGGCCCGCGGTAGACCGAGAGGTCGACGCGGTAGTCCGCTTCCGGGGCCATCGGCGCAGTATACGCCGGGAACGGGACCGCCGCGCCGTTCGAGGCGATACTGGGGCGATGCCCCGGCGCTACCTGATCGGAAGGCTCTTCGGCACCGACATCTTCGTCACGGCGGACTTCTTCCTGCTGCTCGCCTTCTACTTCGTCGCGGGGGGCGCCGACGCGGGGCGCATGGCGCTCTTCTGCATCGCGCTGATCGTCTCGCTGCTCGTCCACGAGTTCGGCCACGTGCTGGCGGTCCGCCGGCTGCTCCACGCCCCGAGCGCGGTGATCCTGTGGGGGCTCGGGGGCCTCTGCGTCTATCCCGCCGTGCCGAGGACGCCGGGCAAGCAGGTGGGCATCTCGCTCATGGGCCCTCTGCACTCGGCGCTGCTGGGGGCGCTCTGCTATGCGCTGCTGCGCGGCCTCGACCCCGCGCCGGGGGCGCCCCGCGAGTTCTTGGGGATCATGGTCTGGATCAACCTCTTCTGGGGGGCCGCGAACCTGCTGCCCATCCTCCCCCTCGACGGCGGCCAGGCGCTGCGGGCCGGCCTCGAGTTCCGGATGGGGCCCGACCGCGCCGCGGGGGCCGCCCGCAGGGTCTCCGCCGTGGCCGCGCTCCTCGCCGCCGCCGCCGCGGTCTTCTACGGCCGGCCCATCGCGGCCATGATCTGCGCCTTCCTGATGCTGCAGAACCTGCGCGGGGGCGCATGAGCCCCGGAGTGCGCGCTGCCGTCTATGATGGACGCACGCGATGAGCGAGGAGGTCGAATACGGCCGCGAGGTGCTCCGCCTCGAGGCGGAGGCCGTGGCGGCGCTCGCGCGATCCCTCGGCGAGAGTTTCGACCGGGCCGTCGCGATGGTGCTGTCGTGCGGCGGCCACGTCATCACGACCGGCATGGGGAAGTCGGGCATCATCGCGCAGAAGATCAGCGCGACGCTCGCCTCGACCGGCACCCCGTCCTTCTTCCTGCACCCGGCGGAGGCGAGCCACGGCGACCTCGGCCGCGTCGGCGAAAGGGACCTCGTGCTCGCGATCTCGAACTCCGGCGCCAACGAGGAGCTGCGCCGGCTCATCCCCGGCGTGAAGCGCATCGGCGCAAGGCTGCTCTCGATCACCGCGGGGGCGGATTCGCCGCTGGCGCGCCACAGCGACTGCGTGCTGCCTCTCCCGCCGGCGCCGGAGGCCTGCCCGGTCGGCCTCGCGCCGACCACGTCGACGACCGCCCAGCTCGCGCTCGGCGACGCGCTCGCGATGACGGTCGCGAAGCGGCGCAATTTCACGCGCGAGGAGTACGCGCTCTACCATCCCGGCGGCGCGCTCGGGCGCAAGCTGATGCGCGTCCGCGACCTGATGCGCGGGATCGAGGGCGCGGCCGCGGCGCGCACCGGCCAGCCGACCCGGGAGGCGCTGCTCGGCGCGGGCGGCCTCGGGCGCCGCCCGGGCGCGCTGCCGGTCGTCGACGGCGACGGCGTGCTGAAGGGGCTGCTGACCGACGGCGACATCCGCCGGCACCTGCTGCGCGACCCCTCCTTCCTCGGGCGGCCGATCGAGGAGGTGATGACGCCCGATCCGCTGTCGGCCGGCGCCGAGGACCTCGCCGCGAGCGCCTGGCACGCGATGAAGCGCCGCAACTTCGACGAGCTACCGGTCGTGGATCCCGCCGGCCGCTACATCGGGCTGCTCGACGTGCAGGATCTGCTGCAAGCGGGGTTCGCCGAGGGCGACGGCGCGTGAGGACGCTGCTCGTCTTCGTTCTCACGCTGCTCCCGCTCGTCACCGCCCTCTGGGCGCTCGCCGGCGGCCGCCCCCCGGCCCCCGATCTTCCGCGACGCGAAGGCCTCGGCGAGACCCCCGCCGTCCTCCTCGCCGGCGACCTCGCCGACGCCTACGGCGCCACCCCCTTCCGCGGCGAGCTGCGCCGGCTGGAGGGGATGGTCGTGCAGCTCGTAGGGAAGGAGGAGGGCGCCGAAGGGGGCGTCGTCGAGCACGTGCGCTTCTACCTCGCCGCTAGGCGCCTCGGGCGGTTCGAGGGGCGTCCGCGCTTCGAGGAGGTCCTCTTCGCCCGGTTCCTGCCCCCGGAGGAGGGGCGCGCCCGTCTGCAGTTCACCCTCGAGTGCCCCCATGCGGAGGGCGAGGGCGCGACGCTGCTCGCGGCGCAGCGCGAGGGCCCCCGCGTCGTGCGGATCGGCGGCGGCGTGGTCGCGCGCGACCCGCAGGGCCGCCCGATCGCCGAGATCGACTCGCTTCTGCTCGACACCGACAACGACCGCGTCGCGTCGGAGGACGCGATCGTGCTGCGCACGCCGGACCGGCGCGCGACGGTGCGCGCGAGGGGCGTCGACGGCCGGATGCGGGAACGCACGGTCACGCTCGCCCGCGAAGTCGAGGCGGTCGTCGCGCTGCGCGACGCGGGGGCGAGCGCGACCTTCCGGTGCGAAGGGTCCGCCACCGTGACGTCGAGCGAGGACGGGACGCGCGTCACGATCACGCTCACCGGCGGTTCGACCGTCATCCACCCGGCGGGCACCGCGCGCGCGCCCGACATCGTCGCGCTTGTCGAGCGGCGCGACGGCGAGCACCGCCTCGTCTCGGCGCACCTCTCCGGCGGCGTCCGCCTCGACCCCGACCCCGCCGTCGCGCGCGGCCTCGGCGCGATCGAGGCGGAGGCCCTCGAACTCGACGGCGAGGAGGTCGTCCGCTTCCCGGGTCCCGTCCGCGCGACGCGCACGGGACCGGTCCACCCCGAGTTCGGCCTCGGCGACCGGCGGCTCGACATCGCCGCCGGATCCCTCGTGCTGCGGCTGCGCGCGCGCGCGCTGGCCGAGGCGCGCTTCGAGCGCGGCGTCACTGCGGTCGATCGCGACGGGGCGGGCCACCTCGAGGCGGGCGCGCTCCTCTTCGAGGCGGACGCCCGCGCGCTCGGCGCGTGGGGCGGCGTCGAGATCCGGACGCCGCGCGGACGGCTCCGCGCCGACCGCCTCCGCATCGCGGAGGCGGGCGCCGGCGCGGAGGTCCGCCTCCTCCTCGAGGGGGAGAAGCGCGTCGAGTACGACGCCGAGGGGCGCCTCGGGCCGCGCGCGACGGGGCTCAAGGGTCGCCTCGCGCTCACCTGCGACGGCCCGCTGCGTCTCGTCCGCCGCGGCGAGAGCACCCTGCTCCACGCCGAGGACGCCGCGCGCGTCTCGCTGGGCGACGCGTCGCTTTCGTGCGACGCGCTCTCGGTCGAGATCCTCGGCCAGCGCGTCGGCGCGATCGACGCGCGCGGAGCGGTGCGGATGCTGGAGGGGGCGCGGGGGCGCGAGGTCGCCGGGGAGCGGTTGCGCTTCGACGGGAGCGTCGCGCGCCTCGCGGGGCGTCCGGCGATCGCGCGGGAGGGGGAGTCGCGCGACGTCCGCGCCCGCGAACTCGTGCTCTTCGCCGACGGAGTCTTCCGCGCCGAGGGCGAGGTGCGCGTCTCGGTCGCGCTCGGGAGCGGCGCCGCGCCCGGCCCCTGGAAGATCGCGTGCGACTTCGCCACCGGCGAGGTCGGCGGTCAGGGTGGGCCCCTCTGCGTCCTCGCGCGCGGCCGTGTCGTCGCGGACGGGCCGGAGGGCGAGCACGTCGAGGGCGACTCGTTCGGCTACGACGGCGCCGAAGGGCGCGCGCTGTTGCTCGGGGGGCCCGCGAGGCTGGGCCGCGGCGGCGACCTGAAGGTGCAGTCGGAGGGGTTCGACCTCCGCATCGTCGACGGTCGCCCGGCGTCGGCGCGCACGCGCGGCCCGGCGCTGCTCGACTTCGTGCCCGGGAAGGACCGGGCGCTGTCGATCGGAGGCAAGCTATCGCCCTCGTTCTCGCGCTGGCACGTCGCGATCGACGGCCCGTGCGACGTCGGCGGCGAGGTCGTGCGCATCCCGGCGGGGGCGCGCCTCGTCGCGTTCGGCACCAAGGGCGAGGAGGCGCTCACGGCCCGCGCCCGCTCCGTCGTGCTGACGATGCGCCGCACCGCGGAGGGGGTCGTCCCGGTGCGCCTCGAGGGGGGGCGGGGGGTCGAGATGGTGCGTCTCGGCAGGAAGCCCGCCACCGTCAGGGCGCGGCGCTTCCGGTACGAGGCCGGCTCGAAGGAGATCGAGCTTCTCGGCGACGGCTCGGTGGAGGGTGAAGGCTGGGCGTCCGGGGCCAGGTACGAACGGCTCGTCTTCGTGCTCCACGACGAAGGGGTAGACTTGAGGCGGGCGAGCCGCGTCGCGGTGGACACGACGCGCTGACCCAGGGACGGAACGCAACCCGCGATGCCCTTCAACCTGAGCTTCGGGGAGCTGGCGATGGTCCTCGTCGTCGCGCTCCTCGTCTTCGGCGGACGCCTCCCCGAGGTGGCCCGCAAGATGGGACGCTCCATCTCCGAGTTCAAGCGGGGCATGAACGACGAGCTTCGCAAGATCGACCACGCCTCGGAGGAGGCCGCCCGCGCCCCCGACCCGCCCGCCCCGGCGGAGGGCGGCGTCGAGCGGAGGGACGCCTAGTCGTCCGGCAGCTCGGAGAGGACCGACTGGTTCGCGGCGTCGAAGATGTCCTTCCAGCCGCCGTCCGTCTCCATGCTGCCGAAGGGGATCGGCGCCCCCTTCGCGGCGGCGGCCGCCGTGTCGGCCGCCATCGCGTCGGCCTCGAGCGGCGCCAGCTCGTGCAGCACGCGACGCACCTCGAGGGAGAGCGCCACGAAGAGCTGCACCGGGCCGCGGCCCACCTGCCTCAGCTTGTTGACGACCCCCTCGCCGGGCACCTCCTGGCAGGCGAAACAGGTCTGCTGGCCGAAGCGGTCCAGCGGCACGAGGGCGGCGCCGTGCAGCAGGCGCGCCGGGTAGGACTCGATCAGGTCCTTGTGGGGGCTGTAGCGCGCGAGGTCGATGAACGGGAGCTGGTACTGCTCGACGACGACGCGCGCGAGGTCCCACTCCGAGAGCGCCTGGGCGTCGAGCAGGAGGTCCGACAGCAGCTGCGGGCTCTGCTTCTGCTCCTTCAGCGCCGCGATGACCGCCTCCTGCGAGGCGACGCCCTCGCTGACGAGGATGTCCCCGAGCCGCTTGCGCTTGAACCGGTCGTACTGGGTCATGGGGCCGCCTCCACCATCGGCAGTCCTCGCGCCCGAATTGAGGCCGGCGCCGGCCCCCCCCGGCCCCCCCGGAGTCCGGCTAGATGTCGAGATCGCGCACTTCGAGGGCGTGCTTCTCGATGAAGGCGCGGCGGTCCTCGACGCTGCTCCCCATCAGGATCGAGAACATCTCGTCGGCGCGCACCGCATCCTCCTGGCGCACGCGCAGCAGCGTCCGCGCGCCGGGCTCCATCGTGGTCTCCCAGAGCTGGCTCGCGTTCATCTCTCCGAGACCCTTGTACCGCTGCAGCGTGAGCCCCTCCTGGCCGGCGGCGCGGACCGCCCCGAGAACCTCGCGGAGGCAGCGGAGGGGCCTCGGGGGGCCGTCGCGGGCGAGCAGGAAGCCGGGGTGGTCGCCGGGGAGGAAGTGCGCGGGGTCGATGCCCGCCGCGAGGAGGCGCCGCGCGTGGCGCGACGCCTCGCGCCCCTCGGGGAGCTCCTGCACGAACAGGTCGCACTTGCCGACGGACTCGTCGCCTTCGCCCTCGAACGCGATGACGGCCTCGCGGCCGAGCCGCCGCGAAAGCTCCCTCTCGTACTCGGCGAAGCGGTCGCGCTGCCCCTCGGGCCACCAGCGCTCCTCGTCGCCGTGCAGCGAGCGCGTGACCGGGAGCGCGCCGCTCGCGGGGTCGCGCCGCGCGAAGAACCCCGCCGCGTCGATCCCGCGCCGCTCGAGCGCGCGCGCCGCCTGCTCGAGCGCCACGAGCGACTCGAGCAGAGACGCGAGCGCCTCCCCCTCGAGGCGGGGCCCCGCGGCCCCGTTCCGCGCGGGCTCCAGGGAGCTGCCCTCGACGCCGAGGCGCGTCAGGCGCGCGGCGAGGGAGGCCTCGTCGAAGATGTACTCGCCGCCCTTCCCCTTCTGCAGGCGATAGAGGGGCGGCTGCGCGACGTAGATGAGGCCCGCCTCGATCAGCGGGGCCATGTGGCGGAAGAAGAAGGTCAGGAGCAGCGTGCGGATGTGGCTGCCGTCCACGTCGGCGTCGGTCATCACGATGACCTTGCCGTAGCGGAGCTTGGCGATGTCGAACTCCTCGGCGCCGATGCCCGTGCCGAGCGCCGTGATGATCGTGCGGATCTCCTCGTGGCTCAGCATCTTGTCGACGCGCGCCTTCTCGACGTTGAGGATCTTGCCGCGCAGCGGGAGGATCGCCTGGAAGGCGCGGTCCCGCCCCTGCTTCGCCGATCCGCCCGCCGAGTCGCCCTCCACGAGGTAGAGCTCGGTCTCGCCCCGGTTGCGGCTCGTGCAGTCGGCCAGCTTGCCCGGCAGGCCTCCGCCCGAGAGGGCGCTCTTGCGCCGGACGAGGTCGCGCGCATGGCGCGCCGCCTCGCGCGCGGCGAACGCGTTCACGGCGCGGTCCACGAGCGCCCGCGCGGTCTTGGGGTTCTCCTCGCAGTAGGTGCCCAGCTTCACGCCGACGACCTGCTCGACCGCCGACTGGACCTCGGAGTTGCCGAGCTTGGCCTTCGTCTGCCCCTCGAACTGCGGCTCGGGCACCTTGACGCTGACGACCGCGGTGATCCCCTCGCGGAAGTCGTCTCCGGACGGGGCCTGCCCCTTCTTGATCAGGTCCTCCCGCTTCGCGTAGTTGTTGAGCGCGCGCGTCAGCGCGGTCTTGAAGCCCACGAGGTGCGTCCCGCCCTCGCGCGTGTTGATGTTGTTGCAATAGGTGAAGACGCGCTCGTCGTAGGAGTTCGTGTACTGCAGCGCCACCTCGACCTGCACGCGGTCCTGCTCCGCCTCGAAGTGGATCACGTCGTCGTGCACCGGCTCGCGCCCCCGGTTCAGCTCCTGCACGAATTCCCGGAGCCCCCCGTCGTACCGGAAGGCCTCCTCCTTCTTCGCCGGGCCGCGCTCGTCGCGCAGCGACACCTCGAGCCCCCGGTTCAGGAACGCGATCTCGCGCAGCCGCTTCGCCAGCGTGTCGTAGTGGTAGACGGTGTCGTCGAAGATCTCCGGGTCCGCCTTGAACACCACGCGCGTCCCGCGACGCTCGGTCTTGCCGAGCTTGACCACGTCGGTCTTCGGCTCGCCGCGCTCGTAGGTCTGCCGGTAGATCTCCCCCTTCTGGTAGACCTCGACGACCAGCCGCTCCGAGAGCGCGTTGACGCAGGAGACGCCGACGCCGTGCAGGCCGCCGCTCACCTTGTAGGCGTCCCGGTCGAACTTGCCGCCGGCGTTCAGCTTCGTCATCACGACGGTGAGGGCCGAGAGGCCCGTCTCCTTGTGGATCTCGACCGGGATCCCCCGCCCGTCGTCGAGCACGGAGACCGATCCGTCGGAGAGCAGCGATACGACGACATGGGTGCAGGCGCCCGCCATCGCCTCGTCCACCGAGTTGTCGACAACTTCGTAGACGAGGTGGTGGAGCCCCGCAAGCCCGGTGTCGCCGATGTACATGGAGGGGCGACGGCGCACGTGCTCGAGGCCCTCGAGGACCTGGATCTGGTCGGCTCCGTACTCGCCGGAGGAGGGGGTGGGTTCGGTCATCGTGGTCGCGCCCAGGGGCGGTTGCGCGGCCGGCAGAGGGAGGCATCCGCTCGGAGTCCCCTCGCGCGACGGACCGCCGCCCGAACCCACGATTCTACCCGTGCCGCGCCGCTTCTCCCACCTTCGCGCGGCGCCCCCTCACCCCCCGACCTGGTAGCGGATCGACCGGAGATTCGCCTCGGGAACCGCCTCGCGCAGGCCCCGCAACACCGCCTCGGCCCGGAACGTCGACAGGTCGTGCTTGACGGCCGCCGACGAGACCCTCACGGTCAGGACGCCGTCCCTCCACCCGGCGGGGCGCGCCCGCGCCGCGGTGGCCTCCCCCACCGCCGCCGGCCAGGCCCGGCGCAGCAGGTCGATCACCCCCGTCCGCCGCGGCCCGAACTCCCTCATCAGGCGCGGCAGCACGCTCGAGAGCGGCTCCGGCTCTACATAGGGGCGCCTGCGCCGCACCACCCCCCGAGCCCCCTAGGAGTCGATCAGCACCGGCATGATCACGCAGAGGAATCCGCTCTCGTCGCAGATCCTCGCCGCCGCGTTCCGGTTCTTGATCTCGATCCGCACGGTCTCGCCGTCTACGGCCTTCAGGGCGTCGATGACGAAGACCGGGTTGAATCCGATCTTCTCCTCGGGGCCGTCGTACTCGATCCCGAGCCGGACGTCGGCGCGGCCGTCCCCGCCCGAGGCGCTGATCGCCATCTCCCCGGGCCGGAACGTGACGATGACCGCCTGCGACTCGATCGACGCGAACTTCTCCGCCTGCCGGATCCTCGAGAGGAACATCCCCACCGGCACCTGCGCCTTGCCGGGACAGTCCTTCGGTATGATCTGGTCGTAGTCGGGAAAACTCCCGTCGAGCACGCGCGCGCTCACCTCCGCATGGGGTGTGCGGATGGCGACGAAGCGGTCCGCGATCGCGACCTCGACGCTCCCCGCGACAAGGGCGGCCACGCGCTCGAAGTGGTGGAGGCCCCGGATCCCCACGATGGCACTGATCGGCTTCGCCTCCGTTCCAGGCACCAACTCGATCGGCCGCACGAGCGTCGCGAGGCGCCTCCCGTCGCAGGCGACCATGCGGAGGGATCCCCCCTCGACGATCATGCGGACCCCGTTGAGGACGTAGCGGGCCGCCTCCTTCCCCGCGGCGAACGACGTCTTGCGGATCAGGGCCCGGATGTCCGCCGAGGCGACGCTCCCGGTTCCCCTTTCCGGGAAGGGCGGGATCTCGGGGAACTGGGAGGGATCCTCGCACTCGATTTCGAAGGTTCCGCCGTCCGTCTCGATCGTCATCTTCTGGCGCGCGTGCGAAACCGTCACGGTCTCGTCCCCGATCTCGCGCAGGAGCCCCGAGAAGACCGCGGCGGGCACGACCGCCTCGCCCCCCTCGCGGACCGAGACATGCTCCCGGAGGCGATGGCGCGCGGCGACGTCGAGGTCCGTTCCCGAGATCTCGATGGTCCCGTCCGAGCCTGCGACGAGGCGCAGGCATTCGAAGACGCGCTTCGTGCTCTTGCTCGCCACCGCCTGACCGACGAGCACCGCGGCCTCCGCGAGAAGGGAGCGCTTGCAGGAGAACCTCATCCCTACATCCTTTCTTAGAAGAGAGTGCTCTTCATATCCGTATGGAGACGTGTCCGTTGTGGAGAAGCGTACGGCGGCCGTCGCAAGCCTGCGCCGGACCGCGGGATGCGTCCACGACGATTGTCCACGGAAGTCCCTTCCGGGGGTGGGAAAGCGTGGAAAGACGGAAGGGTTTCCCACCGGCACGGCGGCGCGCCGGGCGGGAGAGGATCCCTCTCCTCCGCCCGCGGCAGCCTGTGCCCGCCTTCTCCACAGGAACGGTCCAACGGCTCCTCACGACGAGAGGCCCGTCGAAAGGCGTTCGATCGTGCGCGCGAGGTCGTCGTTGCTCTCGCACTCGCGCTTGATCTTGTCGAGGGCGTACATGACGGTGGTGTGGTCGCGCCCTCCGAAGTAGCCCCCGATCTCCTCGAGGGAGTGGGAGGTGAGGCGGCGGGCGAGGAACATGCAGACCTGGCGCGGGAAGGCGATCGACTTCGTGCGCCGCTTCCCCATCAGGTCGCGCACCGGGATCGCGTAGTGCTCCGCGACGCGCCGGATGATGCCGTCGATCGAGACGCGCACCGAGCTCGGGGGCATCAGGTCGCGCACGGCCTCGCGTGCCATCTCCACCGTGACGGGACGCTGGTAGATGTGCGCCATGCCGGCGATCTTGTTGACCGCCCCCTCGATCTCCCGGATGTTGCTGCAGATGCTCTCCGCGAGGAAGCGCACGACCTCCTCGGGGAACGCGACGCCGTGCATGCCGACCTTGCGGCCGACGATCGCGACGCGGGTCTCGTAGACCGGGGGGTCGATGCGGGCGACGATGCCCCACTTGAAGCGCGAGACGAGCCGCTCCTCCAGCGTCGGGATCTCGGCCGGGTTGCTGTCGGACGACAGGATGATCTGCTTGTTCGCGTTGTAGAGCGTGTTGAAGGTGTGGAAGAACTCCTCCTGCGTCCGCTCGCGGTCCGCGAGGAAGTGGATGTCGTCGATCAGCAGCACGTCCACGTGGCGGTAGCGGTAGCGGAAGCCGTCAAGTTCGCCGTTCGCGACCGCCGCGACGAAGTGGTTCGTGAAGGTCTCGCACGAGAGGTAGAGGATCCGCATGTCCGGACGCCGCTCCATCATGCGGTGGCAGATGCCTTGGAGCAGGTGCGTCTTGCCGAGCCCGACCGAGCCGTGCAGGAAAAGCGGGTTGTAGGACTTGCCCGGCTGGTCGGCGACGGCGACGGCCGCCGCGTACGCGAAGTTGTTGCTCGGGCCCGGGACGAAGTGCTCGAACAGGTACTGCGGGTTCAGGACGACGTCGCTCTCCCCGTGGGGATGGGTCCGGGGGCGCGGGGGCGGAGGCAGCAGCGACGGCGCCTCGACCGGCGCCGGGGCGCCGGCCTCGGCGGGGTCGCCCTCCTCCGCGATGCGGATCTCGAGGGAGGGCGCGCCGCCGACCGCGTCGGAGATCGCGCGGCGCAGCACGCCGATGTACTTGCGGTGGATCCACTCGCGCAGGAAGTTGTTGGGGACGGTGAGCTCGGCGACTTCCGGCGTGAGCGTGACGGGGCGCATGCCGCGGAACCAGGTGTCGAACTGCTGGCGCGGCACCGACCGGCGCAGGGTCGCCACCACTTTGTCCCACGCGATCTTCGCGTGAGCGGACTCGGACATCGGCCTACCCCCACCGCGCCCGAGGGCGCGAAGAAGCTCTTCTCTTCCCGTGCGTTGAGCGACCCTCACCGCTCGCGAGGCATCCTAGGAGAACGCCCCCTGCCCGTCAACTGCGCGGGCGGTCCGCGCTCAGACGTGCAGCGCGCGCAATCCCGCGACCACGCGCGCGAGCGCGTCCGCGCAGCGCGCGACCTCCGCCTCCGTCGTGCCCGCGTGCATGCTGACGCGGATGCCGCGCTCCGCCTCCTCGCGCGAGTGGCCCATCGCGCGCAGGACGTGGGAGGGTTCGGCGGCGCCGGAGGAGCAGGCGCTCCCGGTCGCGACCGCGATGCCCTCGAGGTCGAGGCCCAGCAGCACCGCCTCGCCCTCCGCGCCGTCCACGGTCAGGTGGACCGTGTTCGCGAGGCCTTCGGGGGGGGAGTTCACCCGGATGCCGGCGACGCCGTCGCGCAGGCGCGCGAGGAAGAGCGCGCGCAGGGGGGCCCATCGGGCCATCCGCGCCTCCAGCTCCGCGCGCGCGAGTTCGGCCGCCGCCCCGAAGCCCGCGATCGCGGCGACGTTCTCGGTGCCGGGCCGCAGCCCCCGCTCGTGTTCGCCGCCGTGGAAGAGCGGCGCGAGGCGGCTCCCGCGGCGCACCCAGAGGGCCCCCGCCCCCTTCGGGCCGTGCATCTTGTGGGCGCTGAGGGAGAGCAGGTCGACGCCGAGGCCCGAGGCCGCCACCGGGATCTTCCCGCAGGCCTGCACCGCGTCGCAGTGCACTGCAGCGCCCAGCGCGCGCGCGCGCTCGGCGATGCGGGACACCGGCTGCACCGCCCCGCTCTCGTTGTTGGCGAGCATGAGCGAGACGAGTCCCGTGCCCGGGGCGATGGGGGTCTCCGGATCGACGCGCCCGAAGCCGTCCACCGGGGCCAGGGCGAGGGCGACGTCGGGGCCGAGGGCCTCGAGCGTGCGCAGCACCGAAGGGTGCTCCACCGCCGAGCAGAGGACGCGCGCGCATCGCCGCGCGCGGATCGTGCCGATCAGCGCCAGCGCGTTGGATTCGGTCGCGCCGGAGGTGAAGAGGATCTCGCGGGGCGCCGCGCCGAGCAGCGCGGCGACCTGCTCGCGCGCCCGGTCGATCGCCGCGCGGGCGGCGCGCCCCTCGGCGTGCGGCGAACTCGCGTTCCCGCAGTCGAGCCACGGCTCCATCGCCGCGCGGACGCGCGGGTCGAGCGGCGTCGTCGCGTTCGCGTCGAGGTAGATCCTGTCCATCGGGGGCCCGCGCCTATACTACGCGGCGGGGTGCGCCCGTGACGCGGTCGCCGCACGTTCTGATCGTCGACAACTACGACAGCTTCGCCTTCAACCTCGCCCAGGCCTTTAGGATCCTGGGCGCCACGGTCGAGGTCCGCCGCAACGACGCGCTCACCGCCGGGGAGGCGCTGCGCCGAGGCGCCGACCGCCTCGTCATCTCCCCCGGCCCCCGAGCCCCCCCGGACGCCGGCATCTCCCTCGAGCTCTGCCGCATCGCCGACGTCCCCCTCCTCGGCGTCTGCCTCGGGCACCAGAGCCTCGTCGAAGCGATGGGCGGCCGGATCGCCCGCGCGCCGCGCATCCTGCACGGCAAGACGTCGCCGGTCGCCCACGACGGCCGCGGCCTCTTCCGCGGACTGCCCGACCCGATGGTCGCCGCGCGCTACCACTCGCTGATCGCCGCGGAGGTGCCCCCCTGCCTCGAGGTGACGGCCCGGACCGCGGACGCGGGGGAGGTGATGGCCGTGCGCCATCGCGAGCGGCCGCTCTACGGCGTGCAGTTCCATCCCGAGTCCTACCTGACCCCGGAAGGGTGCCTTCTTCTCGCGAACTTCCTAGAATCCCCCGGACCATGATCTGGTCCGACCGCTTCGCCTCGGCGGGTTCCGCGCTCTGCGTCGGGCTCGATCCCGTGCCGGACCGCCTTCCGCCGGGGATGACGGTCGGGCGCTTCCTCGAAGAGATCGTCGAGATCACCGCGCCGTTCGCGGCCTGCTTCAAGCCGAACACCGCGTTCTTCGAGCGTCTGGGCGTCGAGGGGATCGCGACGCTGGCCGCGCTGTTGGCGGCGTTGCGCGGGCGCGGGGTGCCGGTGATCGTCGACGCCAAGCGCGGGGACGTCGACTGGACCGCCGCGGCCTACGCGGACGCCTATCTGGGCGGGCCCTTCGACGGGGACGCGCTGACGGTGAACCCGAGTGTCGGCCTCGACGCGATCGAGCCCTTCCGGCGCGCCGCCCGCGAGCGGGGGCGCGGCGTGCTGCTGCTCCTGCGGACGAGCAACCCCGGGGCGGCCCGGTTCCAGGCGCCCGCCGAGGCGGCGTTGATCGAGGCGATCCGCGCCGAGCCCGCCTTCGGGGCCGTCGTCGGCGCCACCGATGCGGACGCCGGCGCGAGATACCGGGCCGCCCTTCCCGACACCCTCTTCCTCGTGCCGGGGTTCGGGGCGCAGGGCGGGTCCGACATCGCCGGATTCTTCCGCAGCGACGGCGGCGGCGCGGTCGTAAACTCGTCGCGGGCGATCCTCTACGCCGGCGGCGCGCGCAGCGACTGGAGGAGCCGCGTCGAGGAGGCCGCGCGCCGGGCGCGGGACGAGATCGAACAGGCGCGCAAGGCACGGAGAAGCCGAGGATGAACTGGTACGAGACCGCCTTCCGCAAGGAGTACGCCGACCTCTACTACCGCCGCGACGACGCCGCGGCGGCGGGGGAGGCCAAGTTCGCGGCGGCGGCGCTGGGGCTCCGGCCCTCCTCCAGCGTCCTCGACGTCGCCTGCGGCGCCGGGCGCCACGCGCGCGCGCTGAACGCCCTCGGCCACCGCGTGATCGGGTGCGACCTCTCGCGGGACCTGCTCGCGGGCGCGGCCGGCGCGACGCGGGTGCGCGCCGACATGCGCGCGCTGCCCTTCCGCGGGAGCTTCGACGCCGCGACCTCCTTCTTCACGTCGTTCGGCTACTTCGACGAGGGGGGGAACCGCGAGGCGATGGCGAGCATCGGCGGCGCGCTGCGGCCGGGCGGCGCCTTCCTGCTCGACTTCCTGAACGCGACGTCGGTGCGCGCGCACCTCGTGCCCGAGAGCACCGACGAGCGCGACGGGCGCACCTACCGGATCCGCCGCCGCATCGAGGAGGGACGCGTCCTCAAGGACGTCGTGATCGAGGAGGCCGGCCTCACGATGAGCTACACCGAGTCGGTGCGGCTCTACCTGCACAACGACCTCGTCGCGCTCCTCGCCCGCGCCGGGCTCAACGCGGTCGCGAGCTACGGGGACTTCGACGGGCGCGACTACACGTCGGATGCGCCGCGCTGCATCCTCGTGGCGACCAAGGCCTGATCGCGGGGCCCCGTGGACCTGACGACGATCCCCTGGTCCCGCATCGACCCGGGGAACGCGCTCGCGCGCGACTATCTCGTCGCCCCGGAGTCGGTGCTGCCGCTCTTCGCGCGCGACTATCGCGACCCGCGCGCGCTGCGCGCCTTCGCCGCCGCGCAGCGCACCTCCCCGCGCGAGCCCCTCGCGCCGCTGCTGCTCCCCTACAACCGCGAGGTCGGGGGCTCCGCCGAGAACGCGGCGCGGATCGACGAGGCCCTCTGCGTCGTCGCCGGGCAGCAGGTGGGCCTGCTCTTCGGCCCCGCGTACACGACGTGGAAGCTCTTCACGACGATCCGCGCCGCGAAGGTCCTCTCGGAAGAACTCGCGACGCCCGTCGTGCCGGTCTTCTGGGTCGAGAGCGAGGACCACGACTGGGACGAGGTCAACCGCTTCCACTGGGGCGAGCGCCGCTTCCGCATCGAGGCGGAGATGCCCGCGGGGACGCCCCTCTCCCTCGCCGAGGCGGACCCCGGGCCCTTCCTCGCCCTTGTCCGCGAGGCGATCGGCCGCGACGGCGAGGCGTGGGACCTCGTCGCGCCCGAGCGCCGCATCGCGCGCTGGCACGTCCGCAACCTCGCGCGGCTCGTCGCCGGCGAGGGGGTGGTGTTCGTGGAGCCCGCGCTGCTGCGCGAGCCGATGCGCGCGCTGGCGCGGCGCATCGCGGCGGATCCCTCCCCTCTCGACGCGTCGCTCTCCCGCGACACCGGCCGCGCGCGGAGCCTCGCGCCGCCCGACGGCGCCTACTTCTTCCGCGCCGGGCCCCCGCGCACGCGCCTGGACCGCGGCGAGCCGCTCCCGGTGGAGTGGTCCTCCGACGTCGCGTCCCGGGTGCTCGTCCAGAACGCCGCGTTCCGCGCGCTGGCGGCGGTCTGCGGCCCGTCGGAGATCGCCTACTGGTCGCAGTTGCGCGAGGCCCACGAGGCGTACGGGATCCCGATGCCGGCGGTGCTGCCGCGCAACGCGGCAACCCTGGTCGAGAGCGGCATCGCCCGCGACGCCGCGCGCGTCGGCCTCGATGTCGAGGAGGTCGTGCGGGGCGACGCCACCGCCGCGCCGCCCGCCGCGGAGGATCCCGTCGCGCTCCGCCTGCGCCGCCTCGCCGGCGAGGCGGCGTCGCTGACCGCCGCCCTCGACGACGGCACGCTCTCCTTGCCGCCCAACACCGAGAACCCCTTCCGCCGCACCGTCGAGCGTCTCGGCGGCGACCTCGCCCGGCTGGCCGCCCGCCTCGACGACGCCCGCGAGGAGGCCCGGGGGGCGGGGCGGCGGCGGGAGGAGCGGGTGCTGCGCGAACTGCGGCCGCGCGGCGGGCCGCAGGAGCGCAGCCATGGCATCCTCCCCTATTTGCTCCGCCACGGCCCCGGCCTCGCGAAGCGGCTCCGGGATTCCTTCGATCCCTGGGAGTTCGGGCACTATCTTGTCTTCCTGTGAGCGGCGTCGACATCCTGGCCGTGGGGGCGCATCCCGACGACGTCGAACTCGGCTGCGGGGGGCTGCTGCTGTCGATGCGCGATCGCGGCTACCGGTTCGCGATCGTCGACCTGACGGCGGGAGAAGGGGGGTCGCGGGGGGACCGGGAGACGCGCGCCCGCGAGGCGAAGGCGGCCGCGGAACTGCTCGGCGCGTCGGCGCGCGAGTGCCTGCTGCTCCCCGACACGCGGGTCGAGGCGACGGAGGGCGCGATCCGGCGGATGACCGAGGCGGTGCGGCGCCACCGCCCGCGCCTCGTCGTCTCGATGCATCCGGGCGACCGCCATCCCGACCACGCCGCCGCGGCCGCCATCGTCGAGCGCGCGGTCTTCCTCGCGGGCCTCGCGAAGGCGGAGGCCGACGGCGCGCCCCACCGCGCCGCGCGCGTGATCCGCTACTCGCGCCATCCCTGGTTCGCGCCCTCCTTCGTCGTCGACATCAGCGACGTCGTCGACCGGAAGCTCGCCGCGGTGCGCCTCTACGAGAGCCAGTTCTCCCGCAAGGCGCCCGGCCCCCGCACCCCCATCAGTTCGCCCGATTTCGAGGAGGACCTCCTCGCCTTCTGGCGCTTCCACGGCCTCCCCGTCGGCGCGCGCTACGCCGAGCCCTACTCGTGCGACGGTCCGCCCGCGCTGCCCGATCCCGTCGCGGCGCTCTGCGTGGAGCGGCGCGACATCTCCGCATGAGGGTCGCGATCGCCTGCTACCCGACCTACGGAGGCAGCGGCGTCGTCGCGACGGAGCTCGGCCTCGCGCTGGCGGAGCGCGGCCACGAGATGCACTTCCTCTCCTACGAGCCCCCGCACCGCCTCGGGCCCGTGGACGAGTTCCGCCCCAACATCTTCTTCCACGAGGTGCAGGTCACCGCCTACCCGCTCTTCCGCTACCCGCCCTACGACCTCGCGCTCGCGAGCAAGATGGTCGAGGTCTGCGAGGCGCACGGCGTCGAGCTCATCCACGCGCACTACGCGGTGCCGCACGCGATCTCGGCGGTGCTCGCGCGCGAGATGCTCGGCAACGGCGTCAAGGTGCTGACGACGCTGCACGGCACCGACGTGACGCTCGTGGGGCAGGACAAGAGCTACCTGCCCGTGACGCGCTACGGGATCCTCAGGTCGGACATGGTCACCGCGGTCTCGCGCCACCTCGCCGACGAGACGCGGCGCGTGCACTGCGGCACCTGCGACATCCGGGTGATCCACAACTTCGTCGACACGAAGCGCTTCGCGCCGCGCTCCTGCGCCGGCACGCGGGCGCACTTCGCCGCGGAGGGCGAGCGCGTGCTCGTGCACGTGAGCAACTACCGCCCCGTGAAGCGCGCGACCGACGTCGTCGAGATCTTCGCGCGGGTCCACGCGCGGCTGCCGTCGCGGCTGCTGCTCGTCGGCGACGGCCCCGACCTGCCCGCCGTCGAGGAGCGCGCCTCCCAGCTCGGCGTCGCCGACCGCGTCACGTCGCTCGGCCAGCGCGGCGAGATCGAGCGCCTCCTCGCCTGCTGCGACCTGATGCTGCTGCCGAGCGCCAGCGAGAGCTTCGGCCTCGCGGCGCTCGAGGCCATGTCCTGCGGCGTCCCGGTCGTGGCGAGCGAGGTCGGCGGCCTGCCCGAGGTGATCGAGGACGGCCGCAGCGGCCTGCTCTGCCCCGTCGGCGACACCGCCGCGATGGCGGCCCGGGCGGTGGCGCTGCTCGCCGACCGGAAGGCGCACAGGGCCATGGGCGCGGCGGCGCGACTGCGCGCCGTGGAGCGCTTCGACCGATCCATGGGGGTGGCCTCCTATGAATCCGCCTACCGGGAACTGCTCGCGACCTGATCCGCCCCTCCCCTGCTCAAGGCCCCCCGCGCCGCCGCCGACAATCAGGGACGGCACGAGCGGCCGGCCCTTGCCCCTGCCCGGGGCCGGGACGCGACAACGGGAGGATGGCACCATCGAGGACCGCAGCGCACTCAACGCGTACCTGCGCGAAATCAACAAGGTGGCGCTGCTCACCGCGCAGCAGGAGCGCGAGCTCGCGACGCGCATCCAGGGGCAGGGGGACCAGGAGGCGCGCGAACACATGATCCGCGCCAACCTGCGCCTCGTCGTGTCGATCGCGAAGAACTACAACGGGCGCGGGCTCACGCTGATGGACCTGATCGAGGAGGGCAACGTCGGGCTGATGCGCGCCGTCGAGAAGTTCGACCCGCGCGAGGAGACGCGCTTCTCGACCTACGCGACCTGGTGGATCAAGCAGGGCATCCGCCGCGCGCTCGTCAACACCGTGAAGACGGTGCGGATCCCCTCCTACCTCGTCGAGGTGATCAACCGCATGCGCCACAAGCAGGCGGAACTCGAGCAGAAGCTCGGGCGCGAGCCCTCGTTCAAGGAGCTCGCGAAGGGGCTCGACCTCGAGGAGAAGAACCTCCGCGTGCTGCGCCGCGCGCTGAAGGCCGAGCGGTCGGGGAGCGGCACCGTGAGCCTCGACGCGATGCCGACCGCGCAGGACACCATCGTCGACGACAGCATGCGCCGGCCCGACGAGGTCTTCTTCAAGAGCTACGACCTCGGCAAGATCGAGTCGATGCTCGCGGCGCTGCCCGGCCGCGAGGCGATGATCCTCCGGCTGCGCTTCGGCCTCGATCCCGAGGTCAAGGAGACGCTGACGCTGAAGGAGATCGGCGCGAAGATCGGCCTCACCCGCGAGCGCGTGCGCCAGATCGAGTCGGAGGCGCTGGCGCGCCTCCACAAGATCATGTCGAGCGACGACTTCTGACCCTGGAGGGGGCCCCCGCCCCCTCAAGAGCAAGGGGACGAGGGGGGGGGCGCGAGGGGCGGGTATCCTGGGGCCGTGCGGCCGCCCTGCCTGACGACGCTCCTTCTTCTCTCCGGGGTCGCGCTTGCGGGCGAGCCCGCGAGCTTCGAGACGTTCGACGGGGCGCTCTCCGCGACGCGCTGGTTCGTCGGGACGCCTTCGCTGCCGGCGAAAGGGGAGTTGCGCCTCCCGAAGGGCGGGTGGATCGTCTCGCGCGGCATCCCGGACGAAGGGATCGAGGGCCTCGAGGTCCGTTTCCGCGAGCGCGGCGGGCTGCTCCGCGTCGCGTTCTGCGACGCGAAGGCGCCGCTTTCCGCTCCCACGGGCGCGTGGATCGAGGTGCCGAAGGGCAAGGGGGAGCGGACGCTCTCGGTGGGAGCCGCGGGGGCGTCGGTCGACGGCGCCGCGCTCGCGTGGCAGGGGACGCTCGCGGGGAGCATCCGCGTCGAAGCGGCGAAGGGCGACCTCGACCTGCTCGAGGTGCGCGTCGCCCCGCGCATGGCCGACCCGCCGCCTCCCTCCGCGCTCGAGAGGCTCACCGTGCATCTCGCGACGACGCCGCAGATCCACACGGTGGAAGAGCGGGCCCACGAGCGCCTCTCGCTGACGATCTGGGACGTGGAGGTCTCCCTCCTCTTCCGTCGCGGCGCCCCCCGCTTCGACACGCTCGCCGGCGCGCTGCCCGGCTGCCCGGTGCTCGGCGCGCTGGTCTCGTTGGGTCCCGGCGGCGATGTCGCCCGCCGCGCGTCGCGCCACCCGCTCGCGATGCGCGACTGGGGGGACGAGACGCGCAACCTCCGCGGCGAGGAGCTCGACCGCTATCTCGCGGACGAGTACGAGGTCCTCGTGCTGCTGCAGATGGCGCAGCGCGCGCTCAACGCCGCGCTCCCCGGACGCAAGGACCTGGAGCCCCTCGTGCACATCGCCGCGGTGCGCCACGCCGACAACGCGCGGGCCGCGCTCGCGCTCGCGGAGAGCGACGGCGCGAAGGAGGCCGTCGCGCTCGTGCGCAAGGCGCTCGGCGCCGAGGATCCCGCACGCGTGACCGGCGACCGCCTGCGCGCCGCCGCGGCGGAGGCGGCGAAGGGCCTTCTCGGCGCGCCGCCGCCGGAGTGGCCCGGATTCGATTTCGCCGCACGGGGCCGCTTCGCGGCGCTGCAGCGCGCGCGGGAGCTCGCGCGGTGAGGGATCCGTCGCTCTACGTCCACATCCCCTTCTGCGAGACGAAGTGCCCCTACTGCGACTTCAACTCGTTCGCGGTCGCGGGCCGCGACGTCGACGGCTACCTCGACGCGCTGTCGCGGGAGTGCGACGCGCGCGGCCTCCCGCGCGACCCTGCGACGATCTTCATCGGGGGCGGAACGCCCACCGTCGTCGAGCCGCGCCAGCTCGAGCGCTACCTCGCGGGGCTGCTCCGCGACGTGCGGCCCGACGCCTCGCGCGAGTTCACCGTCGAGGCGAACCCGGGGTCGCTCACCGCGGAGAAGGTGGGGATCCTGCGATCGTTCGGCGTCAACCGGCTGAGCATCGGAGCGCAGTCCTTCTTCGACCGCCACCTGCGGACGCTCGGCCGCGTGCACGGCGCCGCGCAGATCGAGGAGGCCTACGGGCTCGCGCGCGACGGGGGCATCGAGCAGGTCAACCTCGACTTCATCTTCGCGGTGCCCGGCCTCACCGTGCGCGAATGGGTCGAGACGCTGGCGCGCGCGGCCGCCCTCGGCCCCGACCACCTCTCGTGCTATGCGCTGATCTTCGAGCCGGGCACCGAGTTCTTCGCACGCCGCGCGGCGGGAAGCATGCGCCCGGCCGACGAGCGCGTCGAACTCGCGATGTTCCGCCTCACCGAGCGCGTGCTGCGACGGCGGGGCTACCTCCGCTACGAGATCTCGAACTTCGCGCGGCCGGGGCGCGAGTGCCGCCATAACCTGGTCTATTGGCGCAACGAGAGCTATCTCGGCGTCGGCGCCGGCGCGCACAGCCATCTCGGCGGCGAGCGCCTCGCGAACGAGAGGAACCTCGCGCGCTACGCCGCGTCCGTCCGCGAGCGCGGCGACGCGATCGTGATGCGCGAGCGGCTCTCCGCGGAGGGCGCGGCGCGGGAGGCGGTCGTGCTCGGGCTCCGGACCGCGGAGGGGGTCGATCTCGATCGGGTGGCGCGGCGCTACGGCATCGATGTCGAGCGCCTCTTCGGGGCGACGGTGCGCCGGATGCGGCAGGGCCGCTTCGTCGAGCCCTCGGGCAACCTCCGCCTCGCGCGCAGGGGGTGGCGCGTGGCCGACGAGGTGATGGCGGCGCTGGTCTGACCCGCACCCTCGGAAGGGCGGCCCGCCGCTCCGCACCCTCCCGCAGCTACTTCCCCAGCCGGAGGCGCTCCCCGAGGATGCGCGGCAGGCGGTTGGCTTCGATCGCCGCCACGGCGGCATCGACGTCGTAGGCGACCCGCTTGATCCAGATCTTTCTCTCGTCGGTGTCGAAGACCGCGTAGGCGGCCTTCGGGTTCTCGTCCCTCGGCTGACCGACGCTGCCGACGTTGACGAGCACCTTCTCGCACGTCCGCAGGTCGATGGTCGTCTCCATCGTCCAGCTGACGGTCCCGTTCTTCAGGTAGAAGGTGATCGGGATGTGGCTGTGGCCGACGAATCCGCAGGTCGCCTGGAGCTCTTGCAGGCTCAGGTGCGCGTCATACTGGGTCTGGATGTAGTCGAAGGCGTGCGCGTCGTAAATCGTTGCGTGGGAAATGGTTGTGTCGGCATCGACCGACACCGTGAGCGGGAGGTTCTTCAGGTAGGCCAGGTCATCCGCCGTCAGCGCCTCGCGCGTCCAGAGCACGGCCGACTTCGCGTAGGAGTTGAAGAAGTCGAGTTCGAGCTTCTCGCAGACGGCGAAGTCGTGGTTGCCCGCGACGACCACCTGGGAGACTTCGCGCGTGCGCTCGATGCACTCGTGAGGGAAGGCCCCGTAGCCGACGAGGTCGCCGGTGCAGAGGTAGGCGTCGATCCCCTCCTGCTCGTACGCGGCGAGCACGGCTTCCAGAGCGTGCAGGTTCGCGTGGATGTCGCCGAAGATGCCGTACCGCACGGTCGATCGCCTAGCCCTCGCTGCGCAGGGGGAGCCTCGTGGCGAGGAGGATATATGCGAGAAGCAGGAAAAAGAACGAGAAAAGGGCGCCGTAGGCGACGAGGGGGGGCAGCGGGGGCCGGGCCAGCGCCTCCAGCCCGAAGAGCGAGAAGTCGGGGAGCGCAACACCTGCGATCCCGCCTCGCGCGAGGCTGCCAGCGGCAAACAGCACCACTACTGCTATCGGCGCGGCGAACCCCGGCACTGTCGCCGAGAAGAGAATGCTTGCGGCGACGAGGACCGGGATTGGAATCAAGGCCCTCGCGCAGGCGCCGAGAATCGGCTCGGACGCGGCTTGCGCATGGTGGTGCGCCGCATGGCCACCCCCCTCAGGCATCAAGCCTAACACAGCGTAAGTACTTACAGCAACAACTGTTGCGAATAGTACTGCCGACATGACATGGCCGATGAAGCGCCCAGCCAGGTAGGCCTCGAGACCAACCGGCTTCGACAGGATCAACCCGAGCGTCCCTCGCTCGCGGTCGATCCTCACGACCGACGAGCCTAGCAGAGCCGCATGGAGCAGTCCGGCTGCGAAGACGGCCGATATGGCAAGATTCGTCGTCTCGGTCGCCTCCGCGCCGAAGGCGAAGCCGATGAAGAGGCGCGAGGTCGCGACGAAGGCGACGATGACGGCCCCTGCGACAGGGTAGAACGCGCGACGGGAGCACTCCCGCCACGTCAGCAGAATGATCGCTTTCATCGGGCGATGCGGAAGTCTGTGAACTCCCCCGTGGCCGCCGAGGTTACGCTGGACTCATGGTGGATGTGGGCAGCCAAGACGCGGCGGACGCCCTCCATCATAGCAGAGAGCTCCAGCGCATCCCCCTCGAGGACCAATTCCACGCGCCCATCGCCAAGGTTCCTCACATAGCCGGTCACCGCGCGCGACAGCGCGATGCGGTGGACGGAGTATCGAAACCCGACGCCCTGGACGGTTCCCGAGTAGTGAACCGTACTTCGAATGAAGGGGCTGCTCATGGAGTGTTGTCGCTAACAGGGCCTCTCGCAACCGTTCCACGTGGAACATCCTGGTCGGGCCGGCGAAGGGGGGGAGCCATGGGTGTCGCCGCCCGTCGGCGAGCGGTGAAACGCATGCTACCGCACCCGCCCCTCGCCCGTGGCGGCGGCGACCTGCCCGGGGCGCCGACTTTCCCGGACGGCACGCAATATGTGGTATTGATATCGACAAATTAGAACAACATATGGATACTTGAGGGGTCGCGCATCGAGCCGAAGCGTCCACGACGGCGCCACGCATGGAGAAAGAGAGGCGAAGATGACGGAACGGAAACTGGGGCGGGGGCTCGACTCCCTGCTGGGCGAGCCTCGGGCGGGAGAGGGGGACGAGTTGGTGAGGCTTCGCCTCGACCAGATCCGATCAAGCCCCTTCCAGCCGCGGCAGGAGTTCGAGGAGGCGCGCCTCGCCGAGCTCGCGAGCTCGATCCGTCAGTCGGGGCTCCTGCAGCCGGTCATCGTGCGGCCCAGCGCCTCGGGCTACGAACTCGTCGCCGGGGAGAGGCGGGTCCGGGCCGCGCGCATGGCCGGGCTCGAGGAGGTCCCCGCCATCGTGCGCACCTACGGCGACGACGAGGTCCTCGTGCTCGGGCTCGTCGAGAACATCCAGCGCGACGACCTGAATCCGATCGACAAGGCGGTCGCCTACCGGCGGCTCGTCGCCCACCTGGGCGCGACGCAGGAGGAGGTGGCGGGCCGGCTCGGTCTCGACCGCTCCTCGGTCGCCAACATGATCCGGCTGCTGGACCTCCCGTCGGAGGTGCGCGATCTCGTCCAGCGCGGCGCCCTCGGGATGGGCCACGCTCGCGCGCTTCTCGGGCTTCGCGACGACATCGAGCGCCTCCGGGCGGCGGAGCTCATCGTCCGCGAGGACCTCTCCGTCCGGTCGGTCGAGAAGCTGGTGCGCGACGGGGGGGCCACGCGCCCGGCGCGGCGCGTCCAGCCGCGCAAGACGCCCCAGGTCCAGGCGCTCGAATCGGAGCTGCGTGCGCTTCTCGGCACAAAGGTCTCGATCCAGGACCGCCGCGGCAAGGGCCGCATCCAGATCGAGTACTTCTCGGCGGAGGAGTTCGAGAGGATTCTCGACCTGCTCAGGGAGCGGCCGCGCGGCTTCTCGGTGGGGCCCCCGGAGGGTCAGCGGCACCACACGCGAGGCTAGGAGGGGGCTCGCGGGGGAGGTGCCTCGGACGTCAGCCGCCGCCGCAACCGCCGCCCTCCCTATCGCCTCCGCAGCCGGATCCCCCGGTGTCGCCCGCCCCCCCCGCGCCCCCCCCACCCTCGTCGGGAGGCTTGACTCCGCCCTCGCCCCCGGGGCCCTTGGCCGCCGCGCCGCGCCGCTCGCCGAGGGGACTGGCCTTCTCCGGGTCGACATCGAACGGGTAGGGGAAGTCGAGCCCGATCCGAGGGGCCGTTGCGTCGGAGGCGCGCAGAAGCTTGCGCCCGCCGTGGATCTCCGCCTCGGGAATCGCCCGGGCCGGGGTGGAAGAGAGGGTGTCGAGGCTCCGCTCCCCGGCCTCGAGCGGGAAGGAGTGCGCGCGCGCCTTGCGGGCGTCGAAGACGATGATCTTGTGGATGACCACCGGCTCGACAAGAAGGTCGCGGGCGTGGATGGTCTGGAAGGCGCTGTCGTCCCGGAAGATCGAGTGCGTCGCGGCGGTCTTTCGCTTCGCGATGCGGTCGACGACGTCCATCCCCTCGACGACCATCGCGAAGGGGGTGTGGATCCGGTCGAGCCCGCGGGAGGTGGCTGTCACGACCTGGAATTGCATCCCGTTGTCCCAGTCCGCCTTGTCGGTGCGCTGCGAGGTGACGATGCCGCGCACGTGGTTCACGGAGAAGCGGGATGCCTCGGGGCGGATGCCGACCCCCGTGCCCCCGGTTCCCCAGCGCAGGATGTGCGCCTTCAGCAGCGGATCGTTGTAGAAGAAGGAGTAGGGGTCGCCCCCCATCACCCCCTCAGGGGCGATCGTCCCGCCCTTGAGGAAGTGGAATGCGGTTCCGTTGTAAGCGCCTGTTGTGGCAAGGGTTAGGAACGACTCAACGTGGCGCGGCGCCAGCTCCGGGTAGAAGCGGAGGTGGATGTCCCCGAGCTCGGTGCGGATCACGGCCACCGGCTCGGCCGCGGGCGCCGGGACCGAGACGCTGGTCGCCTTTGCCCACGCGAGGTCGGCCTCGGCCTGCCGGAGCATCTGCTCGATGGGCGGCGGCCCCGAGGCCGAGAACCACTTCGCCTTCGCGAGCAGCAAGGCGTCGAACCGCTCCTCCTTGAGCTCCTTCAGGTAGGAGATCGCCCTCTCCAGGTGGGGGCGCCGGTCCTCCAGCGTGGGCTTGTCGCCGACCCACGCCTCGCGGTAGTGGGCGAGGGCGCCGTACCAGAGCCCGAGGCCCTCGACGCCGGTCCCGCGGACCTTCGCGATATGCGCGTCGAGGAAGACGAGCGCGTCCTTCGCCGAGAGGGCCCGCGACAGCTCCCGCTTGGCGGCGTCGTAGCGCTGCGCGAGCAGCGCGTACTCGGGCGATCCCGCGGAGGTGCCGAGGTTGGCGACGACGAGCGCGCCGACGACCAGCAGCACGACCGCGGCGGCGAGGGCGGCGACGTAGCCCTTGCGTTCGCGCATGATGCGCAACGCGGCGCTGACGCGCGCCTCGACGACCTCGGGGTCCGGGAGCGGGATCGGGGGAGGGGTGGCCTTCGGCGACATGAGGGGCCTAGCGCAGGCAGTTGACGCGCACGAGGATGTTGACGGAGGCGCCGATGCTCTCGTGGCGATGCACGTAGTCGACGTCGACCACGCAGAGGTCGTCGCCCTTGCGGAACTCGAGCCGCGCGGAGCCTTCGCGCTCCTGCGTCGACTTGACGAGATCCCAGGAATAGGGGGGGCGCGTCATGGTTTCGTTGAAGAACCGGACGGCATCCTCGTGCCGCCCGGGATAGTCGAACTGGAAGCGGCCGCACCGGAAGGAGGAGCCGCTCCACGAGAAGGACTCGGCGCGGTGGTGGCGGTAGACCGCCTCGCGCGGCGCGGGGACGTCCTCGAAGATGTCGCTGTCGAGCTTGCGGCCTCGGCTGTCGAGGGAGGCGCAGGCCGCCAGCGCCGCGACGGCGGCGAGGACGATGGCTCGGGGGGCGCGGGGGGTCATCGCAGCTCCTTGGGCACCGGGATGTACCCGTCGAGGTGGCCCAACGAGGCCGCCTCCTTGATGAGGTTGCGGGCGACGACGAGGCGCTGCACCTGGTTGGTGCCCTCGTAGATCTGCGTGATCTTCGCGTCGCGCATGAACTTCTCGACGGGGTAGTCCCGCATGTAGCCGTAGCCGCCGAAGATCTGCACCGCCTCCGTCGTCACCTCCATGGCGACGTCGGTCGCGTAGTACTTGCACATCGCGGCGTACTTCGTCAGGTTGGGGGCGCCGGTGTCGACCGCCTTCGCGGCCGAGTAGACGAGGCTCCGCGCGGCCTCGACCTTCGTCGCCATGTCCGCGAGCATCTGCTGGATCATCTGGAACGAGCTGATCGGCGCGCCGAACTGGTGGCGCCTGGTCGCGTAGAGCGTCGCGAAGTCGAGCGCCCCCTGCGCGAGGCCGAGCGCCTGCGCCGCCACGCCGGGGCGCGCGCGGTCGAGCGTCATCATCGCGTGCTTGAACCCGCTGCCCGGCTTGCCGCCGAGCAGGTGGCCGGCGGGGACGCGGCAGTCGCGCAGCTCGAGTTCGCCCACCGGAACGCAGCGGATGCCCATCTTGTCCTCGATGTAGCCGACCCTGTATCCCGGCATCTCCTTCTCGAGGAGGAACGCGCTGATGCGGCGGCTCTTGCTCGCCGGGTCGCTGACGGCGAATACGGTGTTGAGGTCGGCGCAGGGCCCGTTGGTGTTCCACTTCTTCGTGCCGTTCAGGATCCAGTCGTCGCCGTCCGGCTCGGCCCGGCAGGCGAGGCCGCCAGCGTCCGAGCCCGCCTCCTTCTCCGAGAGCGCGAACGCGATCAGCTTCTCGCCGGTGGCGATGGGGGGGAGGTAGCGCGCCTTCTGCTCGTCGGTGCCGGCGACGAGGATCGGAAAGGAGCCGAGCGCGTTCACCGCGAAGAGGACGCCGGTGCCGCCGCAGCAGCGCGAGAGCTCCTCGACGACGACGCAGAGGTCGAGCACGCCCCCCCCGGCCCCCCCGTATTCCTTCGGGATCCAGACGCGCATCAGGTCCGCGGCGGCGAGCGCCTCCTTGATCTCCCAAGGGTACTCCTGGAGCCGATCGTACTTCCATGCCCGCGGCAGCACGACGCGGCGCGCGACCTCCCGCGCCCGCTCGCGCCACTCGAGGTTCTCTCGGGACAGAAGATGATCCACGCCTACCGCCTCTCCTCGGGGTCCATCGGGGCAAACCCGCATTCTAGGGCCGGGGAAGCGGGTTCGCAACGCGCGTGGCCCCGGTGGCGGCCGGCCTATGCGGAGGCGGGGGCTTCGACGAGGCGGCGCTGCGTGTGCCCCTCCTCCTCGCTGTGCCAGTGGGAGACCGCGCCCTCGCCGAGTTCCCAGCAGTAGAAGAGGAAGTGCTCGCCGTCCATCGCCGCCGCCGGGAAGTCGATGACCCCCTTCTCGTAGTCGCGGAGGCGGCACCCGAGGGCCTCGAGCTCGTCGATCAGCCGCCGGAGATCGACGAGCAGCGCTTCGATCTGCGCGTCGCGCCGGGCGAGATCGGCCGGGGCCACGGCCATGCCGGCGCGGCGCTGGTTCTTCAGCTTCTCCAGCTCGCGGATCGCGAGCTTCACCTCCCGGTAGCGGCGCACCGCGTCGCGGGTGATCACGCGCACCAGCGGAAGGATCCTGTTGGTGTCGTCGAGGGTGAAGATTCTGTCGTCCATGGCCGGACCTCCGGGACCGCCGCTGATACAGCAGGTGGCGTGCCGCAGGTGCGCTCGCACCCATTTAGACGCAGCCCGGCCCTCCTCGGACGAGAAAATCACCCGGCGCGCCCGCCCGCACTCGAATCTCGACGACATAAATACCTGTCGATGCACGTTTTAGGTCGATAGAATCCACGGTCGGCGTCTTGCTCTTTGGCGCGAGACCCGAGGCGCGGTCGTGTCCCCTCACGGGGACACGATTGTGCGCTGGCACCGATCCGCCCCGCGCCCTATAATGCGCGGCTTGGATGTGCCCGCGCCTGTGCGGGCCGCCGTTCACCTATGGACCACATGGGAAGAGGCTCGGGGGCTGCGACGCTCCCCTTCGAAGAGAACCGCGTGAAGGAGCAGATCAAGCGGCTGCAGCAGTATGTCTGGGAGCGTCACATCGACGGCTCGGACCACTACGACCCATCCATCTCGGATGATCAGGCCATCCGCGAGCTGGACGCCTACTACTCCGAGATCGGGAACCGCAATTCGAGCGACCAGGTCTACCTCGGCATCCTCCTCTTCGAGAGGGCGTTCGAGAGGCCCGACGAGCAGGCGGAGCTCTTCGGCCGAGCCAAGAAGATCTTCGAGTATTTCCGCCGCGTCACGGGGGAGACCGACTGGCAGCCGGTCGAGGATCGCCTCGAGGACATCTGCTCCTTCTTCGCGGAGGGCGCGCCGGAGGGCGGCGCGGAGCCGCCGCCGTCCGCGCCGGCCGGGGGCGCGACGGGCGGCGAGGCCGCGGCGCCCGCGGTCGCGCCCCAGCCGGCGGACCCCGAGCCCGCCGTCGCGGCGCCGCCGGCGCCGCCGGCCCCGGTCGCCGAGCCCGTCGTGCATGCCGAGGCGCACCCGCCGGTGCGAGAGGCGGCCCGCGTGCAGGTCGCCTCGGCGGCCGAGGACGTGGAGCGCCGCGTGGCGGAGGAGCATGCGCGGCGCCGCGAGGCCACCGAGGCCTTCATCGCCGACCTGCCCGTCGTCGAGGGGATGCAACTGATCCCCGCGGGCACCTTCCTGTTCGGCCCCGAGGCGCGCGACATCTTCCTCGACTCGTTCTACATCGACCAGACGCCGGTCACGAACGCGCAGTACCTGCGGTTCGTGCGCGAGACGGGCTATCGCTCGCCGCGGTACGCCGACGACCCGCGCCTGAACCAGCCCGACCAGCCCGTCGTCGGCGTCTCCTTCGGCGACGCGCGCCAGTTCGCGAAGTGGGCCGGCAAGGAGCTGCCGACGGAGTTGCAGTGGGAGAAGGCCGCGCGAGGCTCGGACGGACGCTCCTACCCGTGGGGCAACGACCCTCCCGGCGCATCGGACGCCTGCTTCGGCCTCGATCCGGAGACGGGCGTGCCCGGACCCGTCGGCCGGAGCCCGCGCAACGTCTCTCCCTTCGGCGTGCAGGACATGTGCGGCACGGTCTGGGAGTGGACGACGACGCCCTTCGCGAAGGAGAGCGACTACCGCGTCGTGCGGGGCGGTTCCTACAACGACCCGATCGAGTTCCTCGCGCTGCCGGTGCGCCTCGAGGCGCACATCAAGGACAAGTGCGAGGCGATCGGGTTCCGCTGCGTGCGAAACATCCACCACTAGGGCCCCGCGATGTCCTACGTGTTCGTGGACCGCGTGCTGGAGTGCGAGCCGGGGACGAGGATCGTCGCCCACAAGGCGCTCGCGTACAACGAGGAGTTCTTCCGCGACCACTTCCCGGGAATGCCCGTGCTTCCCGGTGCGATGCTGCTCGAAGGGTTCGTGCAGGCCGCGCGCCGCTGCCTCGCCGCCACCCCGGGCGGCAGCGACGCCTGGGTGCTGCACGCGGTCTCGAACATGCGATTCAACAGGTTCGCGACGCCGGGGGAGGTGCTCCGGCTCGAGGCCGAGCGCGACGGGGAGGGGTCCGGGGAGGGGGAGGTCTGGTTCAAGGGCAGGGCCTCCGTCGAGGGCGACGGGATCTGCCGCCTCCGCTTCGCGCTGCGGCCGTCGGCGTCGGCGTAGCCGGATAGATTGACGGGGCCCCGGCGCTTGCGTAGGGTTCCCACGGGCGCTTCGGGAGTCACCTCGGGAGACGACTATGGGCGACAACGAGATCCTCGACAAGGTGCGGGACTGCGTGGCGACGGCGCTCGGCCGCGACCGCGAGGAGGTCACGCTCGAGAAGGTGCTCTCCCGCGATCTCGAGGCGGAATCGATCGACTACCTCGACATCACCTTCCAGCTCGAGAAGTCCTTCGGCATCACGATCCAGAAGGACGAACTCTTCCCGCAGAAGATCTTCCAGGACGAGTCGCTCGTGAAGGGGGGGGTCGTGACCGAGAAGGGGCTCGCCTTCCTCTCCGAGAAGCTCCCCTACGCCGATCTCTCCTCGTTCCGGAAGGACCCGAAGGTGACGCGGGTGCCGGACCTGTTCACCGTCCAGCTCCTGGTCAACTATGTCAAGACCAAGTTCAGGGCGTGACCCGCGCCGGAGCCGCCGCGCGATGCGCTACGTTCTGATCGACCGCTTCCTGGAACTCGAGCCCGGGAAGCGGGCGCGCGCGGTCAAGTGCGTCACGCGGGGGGAGGAGTTCCTCCGCGGCATGGAGGTCTTCCCCGCGCCCCTCGTGCTCGAGGCGCTTCTCCAGACCGGGGGCGTGCTCGCGCGGGCCGGGACGGGCTTCTCGAGGATGAGCGTGCTCGGGAAGGTCGAGAGCGCATCCTTCCCCTCGCCGGCGCGGCCGGGGGACCGCATCCTGCTCGACGTCGCCGTGTCGCTCGCGCGCCCGGAGGGGACGATGTGCGACGGCGTGGCCACCGTGGGCGAGGGCCCGGGGCAGGGCCGGGTCGTGGGACGGGCGTCGTTCCTGATCGTGTTCGTGCCCGAGGGGATGGCGCCGCCGCCCGACGCGGCGCGCGAGGAGCAGCGCCGGCGGCTGATGCGGGCGCTCCGGATCCCCGCGGTCACGGGGTGAGGGAGGTGGTCGCATGAGAAGACGCATCGTCGTGACGGGATTCGGGGCGGTCGCCCCCAACGGGCTCGACGCCGAGGCCTTCTGGGCGGCCTGCATCGCGGGGCGCTCCGGCATCGAACGCATCGCGAGCTTCGACGCGAGCGGCTTCCCGGTGCAGATCGCCGGCGAGGTGCGCGGGTTCCGCGCGGAGGACTACGTCCCCAACCGCAAGTCGCTGAAGATCATGGGGCGCAACATCCGCTTCGGCGTCGCCGCGGCGCAGATGGCGATGGTGCAGTCGGGGCTCAAGGAGTCCGCGCCCGATCCCGAGCGCTTCGGCATCGTGATGGGCTCGGGCATCGTGCCGACCGACGTCGAGGAGATCGGGCCGGCGGTCGCCGGGAGCCTCGATGCGCAGGGCAACTTCGACGTGCGCAGGTTCGGCGAGTCGGGCCAGAAGCTCCTCTTCCCGCTCTGGCTGCTGAAGCACCTGCCGAACATGGTCGCGGCGCACGTCTCGATCATCCACGACGCGCGCGGATGCAACAACACCATCGTCACCGCGTGCAGCGCGTCGACGCAGGCGATCGGCGAGGCGGCGCGCATCCTCGAGCGCGGCGACGCCGACGTGATGCTCGCGGGCGGGTCCGACTCGCGGATCGACCCGCTCTCGCTCGTCGCCTACCACCTGCTCGGCGCCGTCTCGCGCTCGACGCGGCCGCCGGCGGAGGTGAGCCGCCCCTTCGAGCGCGACCGCGACGGCTTCGTCCTCGGCGAGGGCGCCGCCGTGCTCGTGCTCGAGACCGAGGAGCACGCGAAGGCGCGCGGCGCGACGATCTACGCCGAGGTCGCCGGCTACGGCAGCTCGTTCGACGCGTTCGCGGTGACGAAGCCCGAGCCCGACGGCCGCGGCGCGATCCGGTCGATGCGCGAGGCCCTCGCCGACGCGCGGATCCCCGCCGACGCGATCGACTACGTCTCGGCCCACGGCACCTCGACGCTGCTGAACGACCGCGCCGAGACCGCCGCGACGCGCGCCATCCTCGGCGCCCGCGCGCGGAAGGTGCCGGTCTCGTCGATCAAGTCGATGATCGGCCACCTGATCGGCGCCGCCGGCGCGATGGAGGCGCTCGTCTCGGTGCTCGCGATCCGCGACGGCGTCGTCCCGCCGACGATCAACATGGACCATCCCGACCCCGAGTGCGACCTCGACTACGTGCCGAACCGCGCGCGCGAGATGAAGGTGCGCAAGGTGCTGTCGAACTCCTTCGGGTTCGGCGGCCAGAACGCCTCGCTGGTCCTGTCGGAGTACCCCGGGTGACCGCGCGCCGCGTCGTCGTGACGGGGATGGGGCTCGTCACCCCCCTGGGCAGCGGGCTCGAACGCAACTGGGAGCGGATGCTCGCGGGCGCTTCGGGCGTGCGCCCGATCTCGCGCCTCGACGTGTCGACGATGGAGGTGCGGATCGCCGGCGAGATCGTGCCGCTGCCGGAGGTGCCCGAGGACGCGCACGTCCGCGAACTCGGCATCCACTCCCGCTTCGCGCTGGTCGCGGGACGCGAGGCCTGGGCGGATGCGGGCCTGGGCCCGGGCGGCGGCGCGGACCCGGACCGCGTCGGCGTCTTCCTCGGCTCGGGCAAGGGGATCGTCGAGGTGGACCGGCTCACCGAGGCGGTGAAGGCCGCGGCGCGCGCGGGCGGCGCCGGCGCGCTCGACAAGAACGCCTTCCTTCTGCGTGCGCTCGAGACGACCGACCCCTATCGCCGCCACGAGGAGGGCTACGAGCGCTCCGGCATCCATCTCGCCGCCGCTCTCGGCGCGCGAGGCCCCTTCTGGGTCTGCATCACCGCCTGCGCGGCGGGAAACCACGCGCTCGGCGAGGCCTTCTGCGCGATCCGCCGGGGCGACGCGGAGGTCGTCGTCGCCGGCGGCACGCACAGCCAGATCGACCTGATGAGCCTCGCGGGCTACGCGACGCTGGGCGCCCTCTCGACCCGCAACGACGAGCCGGCGCGCGCGTCGCGCCCCTTCGACCGCCTGCGGAACGGCTTCATCCTCGGCGAGGGCGCCGGCGTGCTCGTGCTCGAGGAGTTCGAGCACGCGCGGCGACGCGGCGCGCGCATCAGGGCGGAGGTCGTCGGCTACGGGAACACCGCCGACTGCTACCGGGTCACCGACCCCCACCCGGACGGCCGCCCCGCCGAGGCGGCGATGCGGAGGGCGCTCGCGAGCGCGGGGATCGCCCCCTCGGCGATCGGCTACATCAATGCCCACGGCACCTCGACGGCCCAGAACGACACGATGGAGACCGCCGCGATCAAGCGCATTTTCGGCCCCCGGGGCGAGGCGCCGCCCGTCTCGAGCACGAAGTCGATGGTCGGCCACTTGATCGCCGCCGCCGGGGCCGTCGAGGCGGTCGCCTGCGTCCGCGCTCTAGAGGAAGGGGTCCTACCGCCGACAATCAATTACGAGAACGAGGACCCGATGTGCGATCTCGACTACGTGCCGAACGAGGCGCGGGAGAGGCGCATCGACTTCGCGATGAACAACAGCTTTGGCTTCGGCGGGCAAAACATCGTCACGGTCTTCCGGCGCTTCGCCGGCGCGTGAGGACTTTGGCGGGCTTGAGCGCCTCGCCGCGCGCGTCGCGGAACTCGAGGAGCGCCTGCTGCGCCTCGAAAGCCCCCCCCCCCCCCCCCCCCCCCCCCCCCCCCCCCCCCCCCCGGGCGGGGGGGGGGGGGTTTGCCCCCCGGCCA